>JACCDZ010778510.1_pt1 | contig 61617 bp, 59 predicted proteins | sample 7449551 | NCBI WGS metagenome assembly JACCDZ01 (sample SAMN15323452, study PRJNA562643) | freshwater metagenome | isolation source: river surface water | place: USA:Blue River Watershed | collected 2017-08-18 | reverse complement strand
TTTGAATGGCAATGATGTTTTTTTTCAAAAACGCATCGTCATAAATTTTTCGAAATAATTCAGCTAAAGCCTCGCTATTTTTTTTATTTATCACTCCCAAAACGAGGGGAACTCTGGCAGTGAAATTTGCCGATAACGGCATTGTATTTCCCTTGTAATCAATATAAAAAGAACGACGACCATCAAAAACTCTTGCTATTGGAGTTTTCTGTTTTACTACTGCTTTTAGCACTCCGTCAACAGTTACAAATACTTCTGATTCTTGAACCATTTGATTTGAATTAACGGCTTTTTCTAATTTATTCAAATCTAATTTATCTTTTCGGATAGCTGAAGCGTCTACACTATTTTCTATTAACAATTTATTAACCGTTTCCTGTTTAAGAAAATTTGAGTTTTCTCCAACAAAAACCACTTTTGTTTTGGTTAATTTTCTGTTTTCATTTCGATTTGAAGTAAACGAAAACAATAAAATTACCAACACAAACATGAGCACTAGCCGAATTGTTATCCAATTAAATCGTTTCATACAATGCATTTTTTATTGATGGTACCATTTCACCTAAATCTCCCGCTCCAATTGTGACAATAATTCGAGCGTCAGTTGCTAAAATTGTCGGTATTAAATCTTCTTTGGATACCAATTTTTTATCTTCACTTGTCATTTTATTCATCAACCATTGCGACGTAATTCCCTCCATTGGCAATTCGCGTGCTGGATAAATATCTAATAAAAGCACTTCATCAAATTGAGATAAACTTTTTGCAAAATCATCTGCAAAATCTTTCGTTCTACTAAATAAATGCGGTTGAAAAATAGCCAGTACTTTTTGGTTCGGATATAATTCGCGAACTGCTTGATGTACTGCATTTATTTCTGTTGGATGATGTGCATAATCATCGATATACACCAAATTTGACGTTTTTATCTGATACGAAAAGCGCCTTCTAATTCCTTGAAATGAAGCCAATGCTTTTGCAATCGCTTCTGACGAAGTTCCAAAAGTTTTAGCCATAGCCAAAGCCATCAAAGCATTCATCAAATTGTGTCTGCCTGGCAATCCGAAAGCAATATCACGAATGATTTCTGTTGGTGTTTGTACGTCAAAAACATAACTCCCGTTTCCAACTCTCACATTAAACGCTCTATAGACCGCTTCCTCATTTACTGCACAAGTCACTCCTTCTATTGGCAACTCATTCGTAATAAACAATTGACTCTTATCTTCTACTTTGTTAGCAAACTCTACAAACGACGCTTCAATTTCTTCACTTGTTCCATAAATATCCAAATGATCGGCATCCATAGAGGTTACACAAGCAATATTAGGATGTAAATGCAAGAACGAACGGTCAAATTCATCGGCTTCAACAACCGTCACTGTTTTTCCAGTTCCAATTAAATTGGAATTATAATTTTCTACTATTCCGCCCACAAAAGCAGTTACATCAGCACCACTTTCAAATAAAATATGACCTAAAATACTTGATGTTGTAGTTTTACCATGCGTTCCTGCTACCGCAAAACAAAATGTATCTTTAGTAATAATTCCTAAAACTTCAGCTCGTTTTTTTACTTCGTATTCTCGCTCTAAAAAATAGTTCCATTGCGAATGTGTCACTGGAACAGCTGGCGTAATAATGACTAAGGTATTTTCTACATAATAGTCCTTCGGTATTAAATCAATACGATCTTCAAAATGAATATCGATACCACTCGCAATTAATTCATCGGTTAACATCGAAGGCGTTTTATCGTAACCCGAAACATTTTTCCCGATGGTTTTAAAATAACGCGCCAAAGCACTCATTCCGATTCCTCCGATTCCTATAAAAAAGACGTTATGTATTTGATTTAAGTTCATTTCTTACTTGCAACAAAACACTTAAGTGTTCTGTTAATTATTTGATTAATTTTAGTATCTCTTCTACAATGGCTTTGGTTGCATTTGGCAAAGCCAATTTTTTGATGTTTTGACTCAATTCATTTTGCTTGCTATCACTGGCAATCAAATCTGAAAAAGTCGATTCAAAAGTGGTATCCAAGTCGCTTTCACGAATCAAAATAGCCCCATTTTTATCGGCAACCGATTTAGCATTCTTTGTTTGATGATCTTCAGCTACATTAGGTGATGGAATAAAAATTACTGGTTTCCCTACAATACACAATTCCGAAACCGAAGAAGCTCCTGCTCTAGAAATCACGATATCTGCGGCAGCATAAACCAAATCCATTCGTTCAATAAAAGCCATAACTTGTACGTTAGCTGAATTGTATTTTTGATATTCTTCAAAATACAATTTCCCACATTGCCAAAGTAATTGTACATTTTGCGAAGCGAAAAAATCCAATTCTTTTTCAATCAATTGATTCACACGACGTGCTCCTAAACTTCCACCCAAAATCAAAATCGTCTTTTTATTTGGGTCCAAATTGAAGTGAGATAATCCTTCGGCTCTATTGCCATCAATGGTGATCAAATCTTGACGCACTGGATTACCTGTTAAAACAATTTTTTCTTTAGGAAAAAAGCGTTCCAAATTTTCATAAGCCACACAAATTGCATTGGCTTTTTTACTCAATAATTTATTGGTAATTCCAGGATAGGAATTTTGTTCTTGTATTACAGTCGGTATGCCTGCACTATTTGCCATTTGTAATAATGGTCCACTTGCAAAACCACCAGTTCCAATTACCACATCAGGTTTAAACTCTTTAATGATTTGTCTTGATTTCAACAAACTACTTAATAGTTTTACTGGAAACAAGGCATTGTCTAAAGTAAATCGCCTTTGCAAACCTGCAATCCAAAGTCCTTTTATTGGATACCCTGCCTGAGGCACTTTCTGCATTTCCATTTTATCCTGAGCGCCAACAAAAAGAAATTCAGCATCAGGGAAACGAGATCTCAATTCATTAGCGATAGCAATTGCTGGATAAATATGACCTCCTGTTCCTCCTCCGCTTAATATGAATTTGTATGTTCTCATGGTAAATTTGCTATTTGTTTAGTACTGCATCCATCGGATTTTTCGAGTTATCTTGAATGGAGTAATTGTCTGTTTCTGTTTGCTGATCGTCTGCTTCTAATTGTTGGTCTATTAACTTTTGAAGTGCTTCTTCTCGTTTTGCAGCTTCCTTTTGTTCTTCTTCAATTTCTTCTTCCTTTTTCGTGACATTAATTATGATCCCAAGTGCAAAACAAGTCATCCAAATAGAACTTCCACCACTACTTATCAAGGGTAAGGTTTGTCCTGTAACAGGCAATAGTTCCACTGCCACCGCCATATTGATTAAGGCTTGAAAAATCAATGGAAAACCCAAACTAATGACGACCAATTTTCCAAACAACGTATTGGCTTTATGCGCTGCAATTACAAATCGGAAGAGTAACAAAAGGTATAACCCTAAAACACCAAGTCCACCAACTAAACCATATTCTTCAACGATAATAGCATAAATAAAATCAGAAGATGATTGTGGTAAAAAGTGTCTTTGCACACTCTTTCCAGGACCAACTCCAGTAAAGTTTCCTGAAGCAATAGCGGTTTTTGCAGCATTGATTTGATATTCATCTTCCCCTACTTTATCAGTACCGTAATTTTCAATTCTACTAATCCAGGTATCTACCCTGCTAAAGAATTTTGAATCTGGAAAAGCTTTTGACAACACCACAAAAATTAATAATCCTGCTATAGCCATTGCCATAATGTAACCAATGTATTTCAATTGATACTGTCCTACAAAAGCAATCATAACCACCATCACAAACATTAAAGCAGTAGTCGAAAAATTCGCAGGCAAAATCAATGCTAAAGTGATAAATACCGGAATCCATAACTCAACAAAAGAGGCTTTAAAAGTCACTGGAATTTCTCTTGTTTTAGATAAATAACGAGCTACATAAATGTATAAAATGATAGCTGCTATAGAAGATGTTTGAAATGAAATTCCAATAAATGGTAATTGTAACCATCGACTTGCATTGGCTCCGCCAATATTGGTTCCTTTAAACAACGTGAGTGCTAACAAGCCCCATACAACCGGCAAACCAATTCTTGAAATTACTCTAAAATAATGGTAGGGGACTTTATGAACAAAATAAATAATCATGAAACCCATTCCTAAATGAGCCAAATGCTTCACTAGATAGCCTAAAGTATTTCCATCTCCATCTCGACCAAAAGCTAAATTAGTACTTGCGCTAAAAACAGGCATAAAGGAAAACAAAGCCAATAAAGCCAAGAATGACCAAATTACCTTATCTCCTTTTAGATTGCTTACTAGCTGTTTGAGTTTCATATTGCTTAAAGTCTAATTAATTAGCTACTATAAATTATATACTGCTTGTTTGAATTGTCTTCCTCTGTCTTCGTAATTTTCGAATAAATCAAAACTTGCACATGCAGGTGATAACAAAACAGTATCTCCTTTTTCAGTCATGCGTTGTGCCATTCGAACTGCATCTGGCATATTATCTACTTCTATCATCACATCCACTACATTACCAAAAGCATCAATAATTTTTTTGTTATCTACTCCTAAACAAATAATTCCTTTTACTTTTTCATGAACTAAAGACATTAATTCATGATAATCGTTTCCTTTGTCTACACCTCCTACAATCCAAACAGTTGGTGTAGTCATGCTATCCAAAGCAAAGAATGAAGCATTAACATTTGTCGCTTTAGAATCGTTGATGTATTGCACATTTTGGATTTTCAATACTTTCTCTAAACGATGTTCAACACCTTGAAAATTAGACAAACTTTCTCTGATAGTTGTATTTCTAATTTGCATCAATTTAGCAACCGAAGTGGCTGCCATAGCATTTTTCATATTATGTTTTCCTTCTAATGCAATTGATTCTGTTTCCATTGAAAATTCTTCGTAATTCATCATCTTTACTTCCATTATATTATCTTTTATAAATGCCCCCTCAGTGAAAACTTGGTTCAATGAAAATGGGATTAATGTTGCTTTTGTTGTATTGTTTTTTAACCAATTTGTAATTGCTTCGTCTTCTGCGTCATAAATCAAATAGTCTTCTTCCGTTTGATTCATTGTGATTCTAAACTTCGAATCAATATAATTTTCATATTTATAATCGTAACGATCCAAATGATCCGGACTAATATTTGTTATTATAGCAATGTGTGGCTTATAATCATTAATTCCGTCCAATTGAAAACTACTTAACTCTAAGACATAGGAATCAAAATCATTGTCGGCTACTTGCCAAGCAAAACTCTTTCCTATGTTGCCGCCCAAACCCACATTCAACCCAGCTGATTTTAGCAAATGATAGGTCAACATCGTAGTGGTAGTTTTACCATTACTCCCTGTAATTCCTATAGTAATTGCTTTAGTAAAAGGAGCAGTAAACTCAATTTCTGAAATTACCTTAATCCCTTTTTCGATTAATTTTTTTACTATGGGCGCTTTTTCGGGAATTCCAGGGCTTTTCATCACCACATCAGCATCTAGAATTAAAGATTCTGTATGCGTTTCTTCTTCCCAAGCAATTGCATTATGATTTAGAACTTCTTTATAATTATCTTTAATCTTTCCAAAATCAGATACAAAAACATCATATCCTTTTTTCTTTCCAAGAATGGCTGTTCCCACTCCACTTTCGCCTCCACCTAAAACAACTAGTTTCATCTATCTTAGTTTTAAAGTCACAATAGACAAAATGGCTAACATTATGGCAACAATCCAAAATCGAGTAACAATCTTACTTTCGTGATATCCTTTTTTCTGATAGTGGTGGTGCAAAGGCGACATCAAAAATATTCTTCGGCCTTCGCCAAAACGTTTTTTGGTATATTTAAAGTAGGCAACTTGAATTACTACAGATAAATTCTCAGCTAAGAATATCCCACACAATAATGGAATCAACATTTCTTTTCGAACAGCTATTGCTAAAACAGCTATGATACCACCAATTGTTAAACTTCCTGTGTCTCCCATAAAAACAGAAGCAGGATACGAATTGTACCAAAGAAACCCAATCAATGCTCCTACAAACGCAGCAATAAATACTGTCATTTCTCCAGAATTTGGAATGTACATGATGTTCAAGTAATTGGAGAAAATGATATTCCCCGATAAGAAAGTTAGGATTCCTAATGCTAAAACAGAAACTGCTGAAGTTCCCGCCGCTAAACCATCTATTCCATCAGTAAGATTCGCACCGTTTGAAACTGCAGTGATGATAAAAATTACCACTGGTATAAATATTAACCATGCCTAATTTTGATATCCATCTCCAGTCCAAGCTAGAATTTCAGCATAATCAAATTCATTATTTTTAAAAAACGGAATTGTAGTAGCTGTAGATTTTACCTCTACTGGTGCCTGTACTAAAGAAGTTACAGTTGATTGTTTAATAACAGGAGAATTTGATGCGTTTTCTAAAACAGTAACTGCGGGACTAAAATAAAGAACTGAACCTACAATTATTCCTAATCCTACCTGACCAAAAACTTTAAAAATTCCTTTCAAACCTTGTTTGTCCTTCTTAAAGATTTTAATGTAGTCATCAATAAATCCAATTGTACCCATCCATAAAGTAGTAACTATAAGAAGTACAATATAAATATTGTGTAATTTGGCGAATAAAACTACGGGTAATAAAGTAGCAAAAATAATGATCAAACCACCCATTGTTGGCGTACCCGCTTTTTCATTTTGTCCTGCTAATCCTAATTCACGAACCGTTTCCCCTACTTGCTGATTTCGCAAGAAATTAATGATTCTCTTACCATAAATAGTAGACAATAACAATGAAAGTAAAAATGCCAAACCAGATCTAAATGTAATATACTGAAAAACTCCAGCTCCTGGTACATTTAATGATTTATCTAAATATTCAAATAAGTAGTATAGCATAATAATCTATTTATGGAGTTGTTCTAATAGTTCTTTTACAATTTTCATATCATCAAAATCATGACGAACACCATTGATTTCTTGATATGTTTCATGCCCTTTTCCAGCAATTAAAATAATATCATTAGGTTGGGCCAATTGGCAAGCTGTTTTTATAGCTTGTTTTCTATCTGTTATAGAAAGAATTCTTTTATAATTTTGAGGTGCTACTCCTGTTTCCATTTCGCTTATAATTACCTCAGCATCTTCATTTCTTGGATTATCAGAAGTAAATATTGCTTTATCACTTAGATCAGAAGCAATACCTCCCATTACTGGTCGTTTTGTTTTGTCACGATTACCACCACAACCCACAACCGTTATCAATTGTTCGTTTTTGGTACGAATATCATTAACTGTTTTCAATACGTTTTCTAATGCATCTGGTGTATGAGCATAATCAACAATTGCTGTGATATTAGCAGCTGAAACAATGTATTGAAAACGACCTGATACACTTTCTAACTCTGATAATAATTGCAACGCTTCTAAACTTTCCATTCCCAATTCAATAGCGGTTCCGTATATAGCCAATAAATTGTATGCGTTAAAAGTCCCGATTAATTTTACCCAAACTTCATTTCCGTTTATTTTCAATAACAAACCAGATAATTGGCTTTCTAATATTTGTGCTTTATAATCGGCATACGATTTTAGTGCGTAACTGCATTTCTTTGCAACCGTATTTTGTAATAAAACAGGCCCGTTTTTATCGTCGATATTGGATAATGCAAAAGCTGTTTTTGGCAAATGATCAAAAAATGATTTTTTTACATCACGATATTCCGCAAAAGTGGCGTGATAATCTAAATGATCGTGAGACAAATTAGTAAACACACCTCCAACAAAATGTAATGCTTCGGTACGTTTTTGATGAATTCCGTGCGAACTCACTTCCATAAAACAGTGAGTCACTCCAGCATTAACCATTTCGGCTAGGTAACTATTAATAGTAATCGAATCAGGTGTTGTATGTGTAGCTTTATACTCCACATCATCCACCATAATTTTAACTGTAGAAAGCAAACCTACTTTATGACCTGCTTTTTTATATAATTGATACAATAATGACGCTATCGTAGTTTTACCATTAGTACCCGTTACACCAACAAGTTGTAGCTTTTGAGAAGGATTATCAAAAAAATTAGCCGCAACAACAGCCAAGGCTGCATTGGTATCTTTTACTTGAATATAGGTTACACTATCAGAAACAGTATCTGGAAGTGTATCACAAATAATAGCAGAAGCGCCTAATTCAACTGCTTTTGAAATATAGTCATGCCCGTCTGAAATTGTTCCGCGAATGGCTACGAAAAGATCATTCTTCTCAATTTTCCTTGAATCAAAATCAACCTTACCAATAGCAATATCGGTAGAACCCTTAATGGCTTCAATGGCTACTTTGTATACTATGTCTTTAAGGATTTTCACGATAATTCTAATACTATAGTTGTGTTTTTTGCTATATTTTGGCCTGCTTGAAGTGATTGTTTTTTCACCTTACCAAAACCTTTTATTTTTACTCTAATTCCTAAATTTTCTAATAATGCAATAGCATCCATCCCTGACATTCCTTTCACGTTTGGAATGGTATTCTGTCTTTTGTGAGAATAGTTAGTGTAGGAAGCATAATCCAATTCTTGCTTAGGAATTTTTCTGTCGATTTTTTTAATTGTGTTAGTCGAAGGGGCATCTGTAAATATTTTTTGGGCAATTCTCTTAAATACAGGCCCCGCTACATCCGCACCATAATAGTTATTATGAGCAGTGTTAGGTCTATGAACCATAACTATGCAGGTATATTGAGGATTGTTTGCTGGAAAATAGCCCACAAATGAAGACGCATAATACATTCCAGAACCCGATTTGTTTCCGTAACCCATTTGAGCAGTCCCTGTTTTTCCCGCCATTGGAAACTCTTTAGTGTACAATGACTTAGCGGTTCCGCGTTTCACAACGTTTTCCAATAATGCACGAACTTTTTTCAATGTAGCAGGCGAACAAACTTTAGGATTCATTACCTGAGTATCGAATTTTTTAATGGTAGTGTTCCATTTTTTAATTTCAGAAACCAATTGTGGTTTAACCATTACACCATTGTTTGCAACAGAATTGTAAAAAGTCAAAGTTTGCATTGGAGTAATATTAATACCATATCCAAACGCCATCCATGGAAGTGAAATTTTAGACCATCTCGATTGACCTGGTTTTGGGATTATTGGAGATGCTTCTCCTTTTAACTCTAAACCTATTTTTTTATCTAATCCCCATTCTTCAATGTGTTTTATAAATTTTGACGGGTTGTTTTTATAATTATTGTACACAGATTGAACCATTATCGTATTTGACGAAACTTCAAATCCATGCCCTAAAGAAACTCTTCCCATTCCTTTATGAGAATCCACTACATTTTTTCCAAAATAAGATATCACTCCGCCTTTGGCATCAAAAACAGTGCTGGTGTCTGCAACTTTATCTTCTAACACCGACATTAGGTCTACTAATTTGAATGTGGATCCAGGATCATGCGCTTCAGTAATAGCATAATTCAATGTTTCATTATAAGTTCCATCACTCAATCTGCCTAAGTTTGATATGGCCTTAATATGCCCTGTTTTAGTTTCCATTACTACCACACAACCATGTTCTGCTTCATACTCTTCCAATTGTTTCAATAAAGCATGGTGCGCAATATCTTGAATAAAAACATCAATGGTAGAAATAACATCATAACCATCAATAGGATCTATTTCATTAAAATCGCGAATAGGTTTCCATTGACCTTTGGCAATTTTTTGTTTTAAAATCTTACCATCTTTTCCATTCAAATATTTTCTATATGCCCATTCAATTCCTTTTCCGTCAGGAGTACTATCGGGTTTCATTCTTTCGTAACCAATGGTACGTTCAGCAATTCTTCCAATAGGATATTCTCTCACCGGCTCAGGCTTAACGATAATTCCTCCTTTATTTGCACCTTCTTTAAACAAAGGAAAACCTTTAATTTTAACATAATCTGTATAACTCAAACCACGAGCAATCAAGAAATACCTGTTATTTGTTGCTCTTGCTTTACGCAAAGCTCTCTCGTAATAATTAGATGGTTTGCCAAGTAAATAGGCTAATGAATCCGCTAATGAATCAACGGTACTTTGAAACAATTCAGATTTTGGCACAAAAGCATCAAAACGGATTTCGTAATTTGGGATTGAAGTTGCTAGTAAACTACCATCTGAAGAGTAAATATTTCCTTTATTAGCGCTAATTTTAAACTCTTTTACAGTTTTCTCTTTAGCTTTTTGTCGGTAGTGATCACCCTGAACCCATTGAATATTAGTCAATTTGAAGACAATAGCAACCGCCATCAAAAACATAGCAAATGCCACAAGATAGATTCGATAAGAAATATGTTTATCTTCTACTGCCATAATTTTTCAAAAAAACCTTTTTCTACTTCTTTTATTACTTTAATTTTTGTTGGAGGAACTGTTGAAGGAAGAATTTGTCTTGCCTCCATTTGTCTTGCAACAGTTGATTCCATCTTTAATTTCATCAATTCAGAACGTCTATCTACAAATTCAGAACGTAATTCTTTTACTTCATTAGTTAGTTCAGCAATACGGAATACTTTTTGCTCATAGCGCTGAGTATTTGCAATCATGACAATAGCTAAACCAATTATAAAAACGATAAAGCGCCAGTTTTTTATAGCGTCTTCGTCTAATAAAAATCGAGCTTTTAATATGCCGTACAATCCGTGTTTCATTACAACTAATTATATTTTTTCAGCTATTCGTAGCTTAGCACTACGCGCCCTATTATTCTCTTTAATTTGTTCATTATTAGGAACAATTAATTTTCCAATTGTCTTAAACGGAACTGAAAAATTTCCAAAAAAATCACGCTCAGGTTCACCTTCAAACATTCCATTCTTTATAAAACGTTTTACCAATCTATCTTCCAGAGAATGGTATGAAATAACACTTAATCGCCCTCCTGGCTTCAATATTTCCAATGACTGCTCTAAAAATTCTTTCAAAACATCCATTTCTTGATTTACTTCTATTCGGATGGCTTGATACATTTGAGCCAAAATTTTATGACTTTTATGTGCTGGCAAAAAACGACTCAACACTTGTTTTAATTGTTCTGTATTTCGAATTGGTGTTTTTTCTCTTGCTTCCAAAATAACTCTTGCAATTGCAGGTGCATTTTTTAACTCCCCGTAATCCAAGAAAACTCTTCTTAAATTATCCTCGTCATACTCATTGACTACTCGATATGCACTCAAATCATTTTTCTGACTCATTCTCATATCTAATTCGGCATCAAAACGAGTAGAAAAACCTCTTTCTGCAACATCGAATTGATGAGAAGAAACACCCAAGTCTCCTAAAATCCCATCAACTTCTTTACAATTATGAAAACGCAAAAAGCGTTTAATAAATCTGAAATTTTCATTTATAAGTACAAAACGATCATCTTGTAAAGCATTAGCCAACGCATCCTCATCTTGATCAAAAGCAAACAATTTTCCATTTGGCCCTAGTCTACTTAGAATTTCTTTTGAATGACCTCCTCCTCCAAAGGTTACATCGACATATATTCCATCTGGATTGATATTCAACCCATCAATAGACTCGTGAAGCAATACAGGATTATGATATTCCATTCTCGTCGTCATTTACATTACCCATTACATCTTCAGCCAAATCAGCAAAATCGATGTCCTCACCATTGATTGATTTCTCATACAATTCTTTATCCCAGATTTCTACAATATTTACCGCTGATGAGAAAACAACATCTTTTGAAATACTTGCAAAACCCACCAAATCTTTAGGAACTAATAATCTCCCTAGCGCATCAATTTCAACCACCTTAACACCCGCTGTAAAACGACGAATAAAATCATTATTCTTTTTCACGAAACGGTTCAACTTGTTGATTTTTTGCATCATTAAATTCCACTCTTGCATTGGATACAACTCCAAACAAGGTTGAAAAACAGAACGTTTCAATACAAAACCTTCTTGCAATGAGGTAGCCAATTGCTTTTTTAACGGAGAAGGCATTAGCACCCTTCCTTTAGCATCTACTTTGCACTCATATGTTCCTACGATTGTATTCAAAAAATAGTATTTAAATGATTCTAAGCAAAAATATAAAATATTTTACCACATTTTACCACAATATACCACTTTGTTAATAAGTTTACCCACTTCTAGTCTGAAACCCTTAATTTTTGAACCATCAGCAGATCAAGCGCTTATTGAACTTGTTTATAAATAGTATGTTTTTCAAAGTATTACAAACAAGAACAGACTGATTTAACAAGAAAAAGGATTATCTTATTAAAAAACAGCTTCAAAAATTAATATTTCTGTATTAAATCCTATATTTGTCAAAATTGAAAAATAGGGATCCGAAAAAATGGAACAACACTATAAAAAAGAAGGTAAATACAGTTATTTTGAAGCTGGAGAAGGAACCCCAATCGTTATCCTACATGGATTAATGGGAGGGTTAAGCAATTTTGACGGAGTTGCTAGTTACTTTTCTAACAAAGGATACAAAATAATCATCCCCGATTTACCGATATATACACAAAGCATTTTAAGGACTAATGTGAAAGCATTTGCCAAATATGTTAAAGACTTTATTACATTCAAAGGTTTGGAAAATGTTATTTTACTAGGTAATTCACTTGGCGGACATATCGCTTTATATCATACCAAAATGTATCCTGAAAAGGTAGCCGGTTTAGTAATAACAGGCAGCTCAGGTTTGTATGAAAGTGCTATGGGAGATAGTTATCCAAAAAGAGGCGATTACGAATACATTAAGAAAAAAGCAGAAGATGTTTTTTTCGACCCTAAGGTAGCCACTCCTGAACTTGTTGATGAAGTTTACGCATCGGTTAATGATAGAATGAAGTTAATCAAAACATTGACAATTGCAAAAAGTGCAATCCGACATAATATGGCAAAAGACCTCCCTAAAATGAAAGTTCCAACTTGTATTATTTGGGGAAGAAATGACAAAGTTACTCCTCCAGAAGTTGCAGAAGAATTCAATAAATTATTGCCAAATTCAACTTTATACTGGATAGACAAATGTGGTCATGCCGCTATGATGGAACATCCTGATGAATTCAACAGTGTTTTAGAAGATTGGTTAACTAACGTTTACCAACCTGTTTCTTAATTCTGTTTAATAAACTCCTATGAAAATTACTACTGCTGAATTTATAATTAGCAACTCACAAGTGGATAAGTGCCCAAAGGACTATTTACCTGAATATGCTTTTATTGGTCGTTCAAATGTAGGTAAGTCTTCGCTTATCAACATGTTAACTAATCATAAAAGTTTAGCTAAAACTTCTGGAAGACCTGGTAAAACGCAATTAATAAACCACTTTTTAATCAATAAAAACTGGTTTCTTGTAGATTTACCTGGTTATGGTTATGCCAAAGTTTCCAAAAAAACCAAATCAATATTTCAACAATTCATAACGGATTATTTTGAAACTCGAGAACAATTAGTTTGTGCATTTGTCTTAATCGATATTCGTCATGAAGCGCAAACTATTGATATTGAATTCATGTCCTATATGGGAGAAAGTGAAATCCCATTTTGTATCATTTTTACTAAAGCTGACAAAATCAGTAAAGTAAAAATAGATTCTCATATTGCAGCTTACAAAAAGAAGATGTTTGCTAACAATTGGGCTGAAATGCCTCAATACTTTGTAACCTCGGCTACTGAATCTACAGGAAAAGAAGACGTATTAAGCTATATTGACGAAGTCAATCAAGAAGTTTTTAAAAATCAAAACGAATTTTAAAACTTTTAATAATTCAATTAAAAAGCCAAAACGAATCGTTTTGGCTTTTTTGTTTCTGAGAATTGGTATTTATTTTGTCAACTCTAATTTCTCTGCAAAATAATCACAAAAATCTTTCATGGTATCCGCCATTTTTTCATCATCCGTGGCGCGTTTGAAGGTATCTGACATAGCTACCAATGTTTGATGAAAAAAGATTTTCATTTCGTCAACCGGCATTTCTTTGGTCCACAAATCGATACGCATCGTTTCTTTTGCTTTGCTATCCCAAACAGATAACATTATGGCTTTAGCTTCTTCTTTTGCAACACCGCCATCGTCTGCTGTCCAAAATAATTTTTCTGGAACACGATTTGCGTCTAATTCAATTTCAAATTTAATTTCTGATGTAAAAGTATCTGACATTATTTCTTAGGTTTATATTTTGATTTTTCAAATAGTTCTTTAGCATCCATCTGTAGTAATTTTGCTAATGGAACATCATTATTTTCTGCATACGCACGAACTATTTGCCATCCTATCCAAGCTCCTACTTGACCTGGCGATTCATTGTCTATTTCCAAATAAAATTTAGAAAATGGAGCCGGGGCAATAAATCGTGAAGTTAATTTAGGTTCGTCACTATACAGCATATCATTTTCTAAAAAGTAACGCCAAATATACGTTTCATTATCCTGACACCAACTAATTTCTTTTGGTGTATACCCCATTTTTTCAGCATCTGTATATTCAGGCAACAATAGATCTTTTAGATACATTTGTTTTCCGTAATACATCATCTGAGTTAGTAATGTTTTATCTTTTCCAAAATTAACTTGAGTAGTTGCAAAGCTCGAAACAACATCTGGCATCATTTGCCTTTGTTCAAAATTTTGTTTGATATATTTTGGAAATTCATAGAACTTATGATCCTTTCCTAAATACAATTCCAATGAAATAATCACTAAACTATCTGCATAAATCACTTTATTATTGTAATCCATTTCAGCAATCACAGTGATTACTTTAGGTGTTTTTGTTTTTGGAAAATAATGTTTGACATGCTTAAACAAAGTAACCAAATCGGAACGAACAGGTTCTATATCGCTAAATTTCTTTTGGACTTCTCCATACAACTCACGCCAAAGCGGATTCTGAATTTTATTTACCCAAACGCTATCAGGAACTCCAGTAGGGAAAAAAAACGGATATTGTTTCTTAATTTTTTGTAATTGCTCTGGCTTTGACTCAAAAAACAACTTGTCAAAACGTTCTATTTTAATATCCATGGGGATTTCTTCAACAACTTTTTCTACAGCAGTCTTTTTATCACAAGACCATATAAAGAAACAAAAGACAAATGAAAACAAATAAACCTTCATGTATTTAAAATTAGTATTGTTGATATAGCTCATTTGGATATCTTTTTTTTCGCAAAAAACAATTAGTTATTAGCGTTTTCACATTTATTAATTAAATTTGTTTCCAAAGTATCGGGAAAACAGATGGATTTCAAAATGGTTCTGCAAATATACATTCCTGCTTTTTAATACCTAAATTATTATGTCAAAAAAAAGTACGCTTCAAGTCGAAAAGGCAAATGAATTTATTGTTAATTGGCTAAAAACCTATGCAACTAATGCAAAAGTAAATGGTTTTGTTGTTGGTATTTCTGGTGGAGTTGATTCTGCAGTAACGTCAACTCTTTGTGCACAAACTGGCTTAAAAGTAGTTTGTGTTGAAATGCCTATTCACCAAGCCGAAAGCCATGTTGCTCGCGGAAGAGAACATATCAATCAATTAATGCAACGGTTTCCAAATGTTTCGAGAGCCGAATCCAATTTAACTCCAGTTTTTGAATCCTTCAAAGAAGTTCTACCAAAAGACACTTCAGAAAGCCAACTTAATTTAACTTTAGCAAATACTCGGGCTAGAATCCGCATGACTACATTGTACTATTACGGAGGAATTTATGGTTTATTAGTAGCAGGAACCGGAAATAAAGTAGAAGATTTTGGTGTTGGTTTTTATACGAAATACGGTGATGGCGGAGTAGATTTAAGCCCTATTGCCGATTTATTGAAATCGGATGTTTTTGCTTTAGGTGCTTTTTTAAAAATTCCAGAATCTATCCTCAACGCCTCACCTACCGATGGATTATTTGGAGATGACAGAACTGATGAAGATCAACTTGGCGCAAGTTACGACGAACTAGAATGGGCTATGCAACAGGATGAGGAAGGAAAATCAGCAACTTCTTTTTCGGGGAGAGAGCAAACTGTTTTTGAAATTTACCAACGTTTGAATGCAAATAATCAGCACAAAATGCAACCAATTCCTGTTTGTTTACTACCAAAATCGTTGAAATAATACATTTTAACTGATTTGCAATTGTTTACGGTTTTTATTTATTATTTTTACTTTTCCAAAAACGAATACTAATTCTTAAAAACCTATTTTATGATTGCAGTTTGTGTGGCTGATAATTTCCCCGTGGTACACTTTGGTGTAAAATCTTACTTCAAGGATCACTCCGATATTTCTATAGTAGCAAATATTGGAAATTTTTCCATGTTAAAAGATATTCTTCAAACAAAAGAAGTTGACGTTTTACTTTTAGATCTTCAATTAGAAGGACTTACAAGTATTTTTGAAGTAAAGACCTTGTTAAAAGAATTTCCAAATACAAAAATCATTATTTATTCTAATCTTACTGAGCAAATTTATGCGCCTAATGCAATTAAAGCAGGAGCTTCAGGTTTCATACACAAAACGGCTAAATTAGCAGATGTAGCAGATGCAATTGTCAAAGTACATCAAGGTAAAATTATTATGGATGAAACCATCAAAAAAAACCTTGCGCTAATAGCCAAACAAAATAAAAATGAAAGGTTGTACAGAAAACTTTCCAATAGAGAAGTGGAAGTATTACGTTATTTAAGTGATGGCAAAAAAAACCACGAAATTGCCGACATCTTAAAATTGAATGAAAAAACAATCAGTACTTATAAACTACGATTACTTACTAAATTGAATGTAACTAACTTAGTTGATTTGGTCAACAAAGCAAAATCATTAGAAATCGTATAGATGATGAAATCAAACTATAAAAAAATGAAAGCTTAGGCTTTCATTTTTTTTATATATAGGTGGAGCGAATTCTCCCTATAGTTCCCGTTAAATTCACTTTTAATTTATTATAATCGTTGATCATTATTTTTAATTCTTCTTGCTCAGGCTCAGGCTTATCTCCAAATTCACTCATTAAATCAAGAATCAATTTATTAATAAGATATTCTCTCATAGAAATAATAATTTCCGAAGTATGCTGACCTACCGTTTCTGACTTTTGTTTCACAAAAATATTTTGATCATCCCATTTATGCAAAGTCACTCGTTCGTCATCCATTAAAATATCTGTAACTTCTTGAGCAAATTGATCTGGCAATTGTTTTAAATAGTTTTCAATTCCAAAAGTTTCATTCTGTAAATAGTATGAAATCAAATCATTAAATAAGGCTCTAAACAGAGGATTTGCTAATTCAACTTCATCCTCTTGCAAGCTCAAATAAACACGCTGAAATACTTTATATTCTTTCTTTTCAACAATATGTTCTACTTCACCCTCACTGTTAGTTTTTAAAAGCACATCATCGAATTCTTCCGTTTTATTTCCATAAAGCAATAAAATTTCGATTATTTTACGTTCAAGATGATATAAAATATCAATTTTTTGAGCTTGAACTGGCGCGTCATTTTTTACAACTTCAAACGCTTTTTGTTCTTGCTTTTGTTTTTTTCCTACTTCGGCAATGTCTTTTTGAACGAGTTGCGCTAAAGTACTTACCAAAACTTGTTCCGAGATGTCCATTATTCGAGAACATTCCTGAATATAAATTTCTCGTTGAATTCGATCAGGAATTTTAGAAATACTCTGCACCATTTCTCGAATCAAATCGGCTTTTTTGATAGGATCATTTTTAGCATCCTTCATCAACAGCGATGCTTTGAATTGGATAAAATCCTTGGCATTGTTTTCAAGATAAGCTACTAAATCATCATACGATGTTTTCTTAGCAAAACTATCCGGATCTTCTCCATCTGGAAACGCGCATACTTTTACGTTCATTCCTTCTTCCAGAATCAAATCAATTCCTCGAATAGAGGCTCGAAGACCTGCAGCATCACCATCAAAAAGAACAGTAATGTTTTTTGTCAAACGATTAATCAAACGAATTTGATCAGGTGTTAAAGCAGTTCCTGATGATGCTACGACATTTTCAATTCCCGCTTGATTGAACTGAATAACATCTGTATATCCTTCAACTAGGTAACAATTATTCTGTTTAGAGATCGATTGTTTAGCTTGAAAAATACCATACAACACTTTGCTTTTATGGTAAATTTCACTTTCAGGTGAATTAAGATACTTGGCTGCTTTTTTATCATTTGTCAAGATTCGTCCTCCAAAGCCAAGAATTCTTCCTGACATACTTTGAATTGGGAACATCACACGTCCTTTAAAACGGTCAAAAGGTCTATCTTCTTTAGGAATAGTTAGTCCTGTACTTTCTAAAAACTCTAATTTATAGCCTTTGCCAAGCGCTTCTTTTGTAAAAGCATCCCAAGTCTCTGGCGAATATCCTAAAGCAAATTTTGAAATAGTTTCATTTGTAAAACCTCGTTCTTTAAAATACGAAAGCCCAATCGCTTTTCCTTCTTCTGAATGTAATAGGGTATTGTGAAAATAGTTTTTGGCAAATTCAGAAACCAAATACATACTTTCTTTGTTGTCTGTATTGGCTTTTTCTTCATCTGTTTGCTCAGTCTCTTCTATTTCAATATTGTATTTTCGTGCTAAATATCGAATTGCTTCTGGATACGTAAAATGCTCATGCTCCATTATAAATGCAATAGCATTACCCCCTTTTCCAGAGCTAAAATCTTTCCAAATTTGTTTAACAGGCGAAACCATAAATGACGGTGAACGCTCATCAGAAAATGGACTTAAACCCTTAAAATTACTCCCTGCGCGTTTTAATTGTACAAAATCACCAATAACCTCCTCAACTCGAGCGGTTTCGTATACGGTATCTATGGTAGCTTTTGAAATCATTTATTTAGTGGGAAAGTGACAAATATACAAAGTTTCGGTTCGATTTTTTCAGAATACAAAATGAATTTTGGAAGCCAAAAAAAGAAAATTCAAAATAAGTTTTAAAATTATACCCCCAAATAAAGTATTATTTCTTAATAAACTTTATTTTTATACCAATAATGATTGTTTGCCTTGACGTCCCGAATCGTAATTGCAATCTACTAAAGCAAATTAACCCCAATACCTTAAACATATGCCCTTTAATACCGAAATAATCCATTCAACCGCTTTTCAAAAGGAATGTCTTGCTATACTAAAATTTGCAGCTGAAATTTGCGAAATACCCCTTGTAGTTCTATCAATTGCAGAAAATAACGACGTTACAATAATAGCAAAAACTACAGAAAATCTTGATTTTACCAAAGAGAACTATAAATTGCTAAATGAGAAAGTGATCCTGGAGAATACAATCCAAACCGAATCAAATCCTTGTTTTCAAATAGGTATTCCAATTGCGTTTGGAAACGAAACCACTAATGGAACGCTTTCCTTTTTGGATCAAAATTCGAAAAAACCAACACCAAATCAAATAAAAATTGCGATAAATATTGCCTCTCAAATAGAGACTTTGTATCAATTACAAGCGCAAAATTTAGAATTAGCAGAAAAAGAATTTTATAAGAAAATTTTAAATCGCTTACCTACTGAAGTAGCTGTTTTTGATCAAAATCATAAATACCTTTATGTCAATCCTGCTGCAATACAAAACGATGAACTTCGCAACTATATCATAGGAAAAGATGATTTTGAATATGCAAAATATACCGAAAGAGATCCTTTATTTGCCAATGAAAGAAGAGAACGATTTACTGCCGCTGCTAAAACCAATTCAATTATTGAATGGATAGATGAAATTAAAAAAGAAAATTCATCTTTCTTTTTTACCCGTAAATTTGCTCCCGTTTTCAATGATTCTGATCAACTGGAAATGATGGTGGGTTTTGGAGTGGATATTACCGCACAAAAACTAGCTGAAGCTGCCTTAAAAATTAGTAATGAACGTTTTAGCTATGCTAGTCAAGCCACATCAGATGCGCTTTGGGATTGGAATATCCTAACCGATGAAATATTTGTTGGAGAAACCTACTCGACTCTTTTTGGTCATCAATTTGAAAACAATATTATTAGTGCGACTGCCTGCGAAAACTTTGTACATCCGAAAGACCGAGAAGCTTATCTAAAAAAATATGAAGAAACATTAAATGGTAATTATTTAAAATGGACTGACGAATACCGCTATCTAAAAGCAGATGGCACTTATGCGTATGTAAATGATAAAGCCATCATAATTAGAGATAAACAAGGAAAAGCTGTCCGAATGATTGGTGCGATGCAAGACATCACGGAGAGAAAAAATGTGGAGGAGCAAAACCGTATACTTATTGAAGAAAACAACCGAAATAAAAACATTCAATTGAATGAGGCTAAAAACATGTATCGCCTCTTAGCTGACAACACGGTTGACCTAGTCTGCTTACATAACTTGGATACTACATTTGAGTATATTTCGCCTTCGATTGTGAAACTCATGGGGTATACTTCTGAAGAATTAATTGGAGAACTGCCTATGAATTTTGTACATCCAAACGATCTCCTGCTAATTCAAAACAGTTTTGGCAGTTTCATTTCTGAAGAAGAAGATGAAAATGCACATGTAGAAGCGCGCTTTAGAAACAAAAAAGGAGATTATGTTTGGTTTGAAATCAAAGCAACTATTGTTAAAGAAAATGGAAAACCAATAAGCTTTCAGACTAGTGCACGAAATATTACCCAACAAAAAGAAGTGCAATATGCTATGAAAAAAGCATTGGCACAAGAACGCGAATTAAACGAGCTAAGAACTAATTTAGTTTCTACCATTTCACACGAATTTAGAACTCCTATGACTACTATTAGAACGAGTGCTGAGCTGATAGAAATGTATATTGAAGGACATAATTTTGTTCATTCGACTCAATTACAAAAAAGAATCAATACCATTACAGAAGAAATCGACCGAATTGTAGAGTTAATGAACGCAGTGCTCACTATTTCTAAAGACGATGCGGGTAAAACAAATTTTAATCCTATCGAATTTGACTTAAAGCAAATTTGTTTAGATGTAATTGAAACCAGTTATTCGCACCAAATTGGAGGTCGTAAAGTACAAACTGTTTTTGAAGGAGATCATTTTTCAGTTTTTGCAGATAAAAATTTAATGGAATATTCACTATTCAATTTATTAAACAATGCATTCAAATATTCTGAAGGTACTGAGGATATTCTATTGAATTTAAGTTCCGAAAATAATGAAATACAAATACAAATTATTGATTTTGGCATAGGAATACCCGAAAAAGATATTCCAAAATTATTCAACACCTTCTTTAGAGCAAGCAATACCGAAGGAATTCAAGGGACTGGTTTAGGTCTTTATATAGTAAAAACATTTACTGAAAGAAACTCTGGAAACATCCATGTTACAAGTGAATTGGGAAAAGGAACAAAAGTAACACTTCATTTTCCCTTATTAAAATCTTGATTTTATGAAAAAAGTTTTAATTATTGATGATGAGATCAAATTAAGAGAAGCCCTTGTTGAACTATTTTCCTTTATTGGTTACCAAATCGTAGAAGCTCAAGATGGTTTAGACGGATTAGAAAAAGTAAAGGCGCATCATCCTGACTTAATTATATGTGATATAATGATGCCAAAATTAGATGGATACGGATTCTTAAAAAAACATCTCGCTTCAGAGCAAGCTGAAATACCTGTTGTGTTATTAACTGCAAAAACAGAAGAAGTAGATGAAATAATTGGAAAAGGTCTCGGTGCAAAAGAATATATCAAAAAACCATTTTCATTTCAGGATTTAAAACGAATAGTAGAAAAATATATTTAAATGTAGAGTATATTATCTAAAGTGTTTGAGAAGAAGTAAAAGAATCTTACCTAAAGCAGCCTGCTTTAACTAAATTGTAATCATAAATTCATTGCCCCCAATAAATTTTCTGAACAGACTGCTCTGGTAAGAAAGATCCCAAATCTTAGACCAAAAGTAAGTCAAGTATTTTTATTTCAATTTGTTTTAATTGATAAATTAAAAAAAAATGCTAATAATTTAATTTTAAGTCAGGATTGAATATTAGGATTTGCCTAGCTCTATTTATTGATAGAAAATTATTAAATCCAATAAGTATAAAACAAAAAAAAAATGCTCTAGAGCATTTTTTTTTGTTTTATTCAATTACTACAAAGTAGAATTCCAAATAAGACTAATACAAAAAAACTTAATCCGAGAATACTTCTATTAATATAGACTATATCCTTTTCTTCATAATTAAGCATTGCGTCTAATTTATTACAAGTCTCATCAGTAGGTCTTAATTTCATGGGGCAATTATATCGTGTTATTAAGTAAAAATCAGCATACTCTTTACAAGCAAAATGATCTCAAATTGTTTCTTCTTTTAAAAGTAAAAAACAAATTCAATATTTATTCTATTTTACTTATAGCTTAAAAAAATATAGGAATAACAATAAATTAATAAAGTAAAATGAAATTATGGTATGTGAAGTAATAGCGCAAATTTATTTTTCAAATTCTAAAGACTGAACAGACTTAATATAATCACGAGGACTCATTTGACTATACGCCTTAAAACTCGTTGAAAAATAAGAAAAAGAGGCAAAGCCAGTTTCATCTACTAAGAATTGAATATTCCGTTCTCCTAGTTTGATCAATTTCATAGCATACTGAATTTTAAACTCTCTAATGTATTGACTAATATTTTTATTAGTTAATTTTCGAATTCGTTTGTCTAAAGTAGACTTGCTAATAAAAAGTTTTTTAGATAATTCATCTAAATCTGGTCTAGTTTTAATTCCTTTCAAAAGAAGGTCATTTAAGGATGTAAGAAAATCTTTTTCAGACAATTTAATCGTCACTTTAGAAAAAGGATCTATACCAAAATTCTTTTCAATGTTTTTTCTTAGTTCTAAAACATTGTTCACCTTAAAGATTAACTCTTTCACTTTAAAAGGTTTCATGATATAATCATTAACACCATGTTCTAGCTGACGTAATTTAACTTCGTCATCAATATTTGCGGTGATAATTATAAAAGGTACGGTGGTGAATTTTCTGTTTTTACGAATGTTTAGGTACAATTCCTCTCCATTCATAACAGGCATCATTAAATCGCTAATAATTAAATCAGGGATATTTTGAAGGAGATATTGCAAAGCCTCAGCACTATCTTCAAACCAAGTAACATCAAAATTACTCAATAGCAATAACTCCAGAATAGAGTTACCTAATGCCACGTCATCTTCAATTAATACTATTTTTTGCTTTTGAATTTTCACGAGACGAATTTAATAATTTAAATTTTAAATTATTCGCTTTTTCTTTAAAATAATAGTACAAATTAAAATTAGCAGTTAATAATTATAAATTATTACGCTATTAATAGACAATTAAGTATATTGAATTAAAAAAAAACTATATTTTTCTTTCAATCACGTAATTAACCATCAAAATTAATGCGTCTTTGAATGTGGAATCTGGATAGTGAGCCAAAAGCTGCAATGCTTCTTGCTGGAATTGAAGCATTTTTTGTTCGGCATAAGCCAAACCATTATTGTTTTTAACAAAAGCAATCACTTCTTTAACACGCTTTTTGTCTTTATTATGGTTTTTAATAGAGTTGATTAGCCAACTTTTTTCTTTAGACGTACATGTATTCAAAACATGAATTAAAGGCAACGTCATTTTTTGTTCCTTAATATCAATTCCTGTTGGTTTACCAATAGCATCATCGGTATAATCAAACAAGTCGTCTTTGATTTGGAACGCCATCCCTATTAGTTCACCAAAACGATGCATGTTCTTTACTTGCGCTTCATCTTCTATAACTGATTGCGCACCCAAAGCACAACAAGCTGCGATCAAGGTTGCTGTTTTTTTGCGAATTATATCGTAATAAATAGCTTCAGTAATATCTAATCTACGGGCTTTTTCAATTTGAAGTAACTCCCCTTCGCTCATTTCACGAACAGCAACTGATATAATTCGCAATAAATCAAAATCGCCATTATCAATAGATAGCAACAGTCCTTTGGATAGGAGATAATCACCCACTAAAACTGCAATTTTATTTTTCCAAAGCGCATTTAATGAGAAAAATCCGCGACGACGATTACTATCATCTACTACGTCATCATGAACCAAAGTTGCTGTATGAATCAATTCAATCACACAAGCACCCCGATAGGTACGCTCGTTTACTTTTCCTTCCGAAACCATTTTAGCTGTCAAGAATACAAACATCGGACGCATTTGTTTTCCTTTTCGATTGACAATATAGTAGGTAATTCGGTTCAACAACGCTACTTTAGAGGACATCGATTCATAGAACTTTTTTTCAAAAAGTTCCATTTCGGTCAAAATAGGCTGTTTTATTTGAGAAGTGATATTCATTGACTCCAAAGATACAAAATGATTATTTTTTCAAAGCCAATGCACACATTAAATTAGGATGAATTTAGGATTTGTTTGCCAATTGTCCACAAGCCGCATCAATATCTTTTCCACGACTTCTTCTTACTTTTACTACGATACCAATAGCTTCTAATCCTTTAATATAAGCTGCAATAGCTTCTTCTGATGCTTGTTGGAATTCGCCATCATCAATGGGATTGTACTCAATTAGATTCACTTTGCAAGGTACATACTTACAGAATTTGACTAAAGCATCTACAGAAGCTTTGTCATCATTAATTCCTTTCCAAACTACATATTCGTAAGAAATTTTGCTTTTTGTTTTTCGGTACCAATATTCCAACGATTCACGCAAATCAGCTAAAGGAAAATTTTCGCTAAAAGGCATTATTCTTGAACGGATTTCATCAATTGCCGAGTGTAAAGAAACTGCTAATTTGAATTTCACCCCATCATCCGCTAGCTTCTTAATCATTTTGGGCACACCCGATGTTGAAACCATAATTCGTTTGGGAGACATTCCTAAACCTTCTGGCGAAGTAATCATATCAATTGCTTTGATAACATTGTTATAATTCATCAAAGGCTCACCCATTCCCATAAAAACAATATTCGATAAGGGGTGATTGTAATACAAACGACTTTCCCTATCTATCGCAACCACTTGGTCATAAATTTCGCCTGGTTCCAAATTACGCATTCGCTTTAATCTAGCGGTAGCACAAAAGTTACAATCCAAACTGCATCCCACCTGACTTGAAACACAAGCCGTAGTTCGGGTTTCGGTAGGAATTAAAACAGATTCAACAATCAATCCGTCGTGCAAACGAACAGCATTTTTAACTGTACCGTCTTCACTGCGCTGCATTGTATCCACTTTGATATGATTGATAACAAAATGGTCTTCAAGCATCTGACGAGTAGGCTTAGCCACATTCGTCATATCTTCAAAAGTGTGCGCACCTTTACTCCACAACCATTCATAAACTTGGTTACCGCGAAATGCTTTGTCTCCATTGGAAACAAAAAAATCACGCAATTGTTCTTTGGATAAGGCTCGTATGTCTTTTTTCTCGATTTGCATAGCGCAAATTTAAGGAGTATTTGTTGATTTATTTCATCAATTCAGATAAATGCATGGGTGCAATTTAATAATTTGATAACTTTGCACTAATTGAAAAAACTATACAATGCACTTCATTTCTCAAGAACTCGAAGATTATATCGAACAACATTCTGAAAAAGAACCGCAACTTTTAGCGGATTTGAACAAAGAAACCTATCAGAAAATTTTGTTACCCAGAATGCTGAGCGGACATTTTCAGGGACGTGTTTTGAGTATGTTGTCTAAATTGATTCGACCAGTAAACATTCTTGAAATTGGCACCTACACAGGTTATTCTGCTTTGTGTTTGTGCGAGGGAATGCAAGAAAACGGACAATTACACACCATTGACATCAAAGAAGAGTTAGTTGATTTTCAACGCAAACATTTTGACAAATCGCCTTGGGGAAGGCAAATCGTACAACATTTGGGTGAAGCCGATGCTATTATTCCTAACCTTGATATGAAATTCGATTTGGTGTTTATTGATGCCGACAAAGAAAACTACATAAATTATTTTGAAATGATTGTCCCAAAAATGAACAAAGGCGGCATCATTTTATCCGACAATGTGTTGTGGAGTGGCAAAGTTTTGGAACCGTTGCAAAAAAATGATTTGAGTACTAAAATACTTTTAGAATACAATCAATTATTAAAAAATGACCCAAGAGTAGAAACTGTTTTATTACCTATTCGAGATGGTTTAACTGTTTCTAGAGTTCTTTAAAATGTATTTTTGGTACAATTTGTAGGTTACAATACCAAAAGTAGCACCAAACAAATATCCCGTTAAAATATCCAACGGATAATGCAAACCTAAGTAAATTCGGCTATAGGCAAAAATCAAAGGGAATAAAAATATCAGAAAAGCGTAACGATACTTCTTTTTCAAAATCAAGAATAAGAAAGTCATCGTTGCCATAGAATTAGCTGCATGACCCGAAAAGAAACTGAACGAGTTACTTGGTTTGACCAATCGGATAATGGAATTTATTTCCGGATTATTACACGGTCTTAAACGTTGAAAAGTAACTTTAAAAAGATTAGTGGTTTGATCTGTTACAACTATCAAAAGTGTAACAAACAACAATAAATAAAGTGTAGATTTTATCCCTATTTTTTTATAGACCAAATACAATAGCACTAAAAAAAATGGAGTCCAATTGGATTGCTTGGTAATAAATAGCCAAAGTCCGTCATAGGTTGTGGAGCCTAAACTGTTCAAAAAAACTAATAATTGAACATCCAACTGAAGTAATTTTTCAAGCATTATCCTTGACGTTTAATTGGACCTTCTATATCTGGAATTTGATTCAAATCAGGAGCTTCAGTTGTGTTTTCCATACTAGTAAGTCCTTGTTCCACTTGTTTGATTTCTGAATTAACTGAATTAGAAAAATCTTTGACTACACTTGTATCGCCTAGTAAGTTTTCTTTTGCTTTGTCAATTTCTGCAGTGATGTTTCCCGTCAAATCAGCTAGTGATTGTTTATCAAATCCATTCGCCTCAGCTCCTTTTTGGATCTCAGACTTTATATCATTTGTAGCATTTTTGATTTGTGCCATTGTTTTACCAACGGTTCTCGCTATTTCAGGAATTTTATCAGACCCAAAAAGCATAAGAACAATAAACATGATGAAAATCAATTCACCTCCACCTATACCAAACATAATAAATTATTTTTTCTTGGTCACAAATATACCAAATTTCAGGTCGGACTATTTTAAAATTATCATAAAAAAATAAAGGCTCCAATTGGAGCCTTTATTTAATTTAGTTTATTCAAATTTTGATTTTTCTTCTTGTTTTGGCCAAGTGTTATTAGTGACATCAATATCTGCTGTTTCTAATTTTGGATCTATTTGAATTTTCTTTACCGCTTTTTGAGTAGCAAATACTTTTCGAGCTGTATCATTATTTTTTCTCCAAATCTGTGCTGGATACTTAAAGTTTTCTTTAGTATCATCTTCGTATGTTAATTCCACTAGAATTGGCATTAACATTCCGCCCGGTTTGTTAAAAGTTACTTCGTAAAAATAATTTGGCGCTTTCAAATTTGCCTTTTCTTCAGCAGATAGATTTTGATCTACATAGTCAGAAAGTAATTTAACATCTTGAATTTTTAAGGCTTTCTTATCATTAGGATTCAACTCCGTATTTTGTCCTGAAACCAAATATACAAAAGGTCCTTTTTCTAGACCAAAACGTCCTTTTCTCACTTTAACATCTTTCAAATCAGAAGTTGCTGTTTCAGAAACGTAATATTGTTTCACCTCTTCTACCCCAATATCTACGAAATCTGTCGAGTAAAACCAACCTCTAATAAACCAATCTAAATCAAAAGCAGAAGCATCTTCCATTGTTCTAAAAAAGTCTTCTGGAGTTGGATGTTTGAATTTCCATCTGTTAGCATATACTTTAAAAGCATGATCAAATAATTCACGTCCCATAATGGTTTCTCTCAAAATATTTAATCCAGTTGCCGGTTTTCCGTATGCATTATTACCAAACTGATAAATAGTTTCAGAGTTAGACATAATTGGCTCTAAAAACTTTTGATCACCGCTCATGTACGGAACAATATTTTTAGCTGGACCACGTCTAGACGGGAAGTTAACCCCTAATTCTTGTTCTGCCATGTACTCCATAAAAGAGTTTAACCCTTCATCCATCCATGACCATTGACGTTCATCTGAATTCACAATCATTGGAAAAAAGTTGTGTCCAACTTCATGAACAACAACACCTATCATACCGTTTTTAACTTGCTCACTTGTTACGCCATTCTCATCAGGGCGTCCAAAATTCCAACAAATCATTGGGTATTCCATTCCTTGGTCTTCTGCCGAAACAGAAACCGCTTTTGGATAAGGATAATCAAATGTGTGAGAAGAATAACTTTTTAAAGTATGTGCTACAGTACGTGTAGAAGTTTCTCCCCATAGCGGATTTGCTTCTTTTGGATAAACCGAAGTAGCCATAACCGTTTTTGTACTTAATTTCACAGCCATAGCATCAAAAATAAATTTTCTTGAAGAGGCAATTCCAAAATCTCTTACATTTTTAGCGCTGAATTTCCATGTTTTTTTCTTGTCTGAAAATCCTTTTTCGGCTGCTGTTGCTTCTTCTTGAGTAACAATCACAACTGGTTTATCAAAAGTTCTTTGAGCTAATTCATATCGTTTTAATTGCTCTGGTGTAAATACCTCAGCACGGTTGGTTAACTCTCCAGTAGCTTCAATAATATGGTCAGCAGGAACTGTAATATTTACATCAAAGTTTCCAAAAGGCAAGGCAAACTCTCCAGTTCCCCAGAATTGCATATTTTGCCATCCCTCTACGTCATTGTATACTGCCATTCTTGGGTAAAACTGAGCAATTACATAGATTTTATTATCATCTTTTTCAAAAGCTTCATAACCTGAACGTCCTCCTTCTTTTCTATAATTGTTGATGTTGTACCACCATTTTGTAGAAAAGGTAAAAGTAGTTCCTGGCTTCATTGGAACAGGCAAATTAATTCGCATCATCGTTTGGTTAATGGTATACGATAAAGGAGTCCCCTTAATATCTTTCACATATTCGATATGAAATCCACGATCTGGTTTTTGTTTTAAATAATCCGAAGCAAATTTTTCTGCTGGCAACACCTGGTCAATTCTTTGGCTTTCTGCCAAAGGAGTTTGAGAGGTTTTAGCTTGTTGATTTTGATCCAATTGCACCCATAAATACTCTAATGTATCCGGCGAATTATTAGTGTAGGTTACCGTTTCAGAACCCATTAATTTTGAATTTTTATCATCTAATTCAATATTAATCTTATAATCTGCTTGTTGCTGATAATAGGCTGGTCCAGGCGCACCTGAAGCAGAACGATACATATTTGGCGTAGCCAACAAATCGTACATCTGACTGAACTTATTCGTGTCATACCTTCCAGTTTGTTTTGGAGCTACGGCAGCAGGCTTCTCTTGAGCCAATACAATTACTGGAAACAGTAATAATAATGCGATTTTTTTCATTTCGGGGAATTTTAGCTTGTGAAAATAATGATTTTAAACAAAATGACTAATAATAATTACAATTTTAACACTTCAGTTTTATTGGAAGCTGTAAAAAGAAACGTTTTCTTTTCACCAAATGCGTTAAAATGCAAAATATTTTGCTGTTCTGAATTCCAATGTGTTAAGACTGTATTGGTTATTTCGACTGATTGTATTTTTGGAATATCAGACACTCTACAATAACAAATTATCAAATCACCTTCTATTTCTTTGCTCAAAAAAGTAACTGGTTTTGTTTGACCATTTACTTTAAAAATCAAATTCTCTGTAAAATATTTCTTAAGATTGGTTATATCCTCATTCGATTCTTTTTCAGAACCCAAAAATGTTTTTTTACCGTATTTTTTTTCGAGAGCCAAATTCAAATCGTCAATAAAAATTCGAGAGGTAACTTGGAGCATCTTTTTCTCAGGAGCATAATTGACCTGAAAAATTGCCATATAAAACTTATGGGCTTCAATAGCCGAAAAGCTGCAAAGTAAAAGACTTAAAAAAGTAAGAAGTACTGTTTTTTTCATCTTTCAAAAATAGGAATTGTTTTGATACAACAAATGAAATCAAACAGCAAATGACATTAATTCTACTTATTAGCTTTAATAATTTCTTTATACTGAACTGCTAATTCACTCATCAAAAACTCAATAGAAGTGCGGTTTTTGGTTTTTAAAACTCTTGTGAACTTTGGATTTTCTACCGCAAAATACAAAAAGCCTTTTACGTAATCCGAAGGTATATGTAGTGTATTCACATAATGATTTTTATCAAATAGGTTTTCAAGCTGAACTAAATAGCCTTCTTTTTTTTCTACTTCTAGTTCTTTCTTTAACATGGCTGTTCGTCCTGAAAAATAGTTTAATAATGGATCTAACCCCATGGGATTTAACCTCCCAGAAGATGCAGCTGCATATTTTCTTTCTGCAGGAGTATACTTTTTCTGACCATAAGGTATAATTCCCAACGATTCTGCCGAAACTGATGGTCGTTTTACTACCACTTCTCTCAACTCATTCATAATGGGATGCATGTTGACAAAAAATAAATTGCTAAGATCCTCTGTAGATATTATTTTATTTACCGACTTAAATTGAACTGAAGAAAAAAGTAAATTATCTCCAACGTTTGCTTTAATACTAAAATAACCTTTTGTATCTGTTATAGCGGCATTTTCATTATTTAAATTGATTACATAAATACCTTCTAAATTAGACATGTCGGAATTGACTTTACCATGACATGCTACAGCAATATTGGTTTGCCCTAAAAGCTGAGTTGTACACCAAAAAACAATAAAACAAATTATACGAATCATAGGTTGGCCATTTCCAATTACTTAAAGTAATGCACAAAAGTAGTCGTCTGACCTCCAAATTAATTACTAATGAGTTGGTAAAAATATGTTAATTAAAAAATGGATATGTGTACCTTTACTTTTCTATTAATTGGTTTTAAGATGAAAAACATACTATTAGCAAGTACCTCAACAGTATATGGAAGCGGTTTTTTGGAATACTTATTCCCTGAATTACAAGCCCATTTTAAGGGTTGTAAAACTTTACTGTTCATTCCTTATGCTCGATCTAGCGGAATGACTCACGACGAGTATACTGCCAAAGTAGCCTTGGCTTTCGCCAAAATAAATATTACTGTAAATGGCATTCATGAATTTGAAAATCCGATAGAAGCAATTCAAAATGCAGAAGGAATTTTTGCAGGAGGTGGCAATACATTTGTGTTGGTTTCCCAATTGTACAAAAACAATTTGATGGAAGTTTTAGCACAAAAACTAAAAAACGGCACACCTTATTTAGGCACCAGTGCTGGAAGTAATATTGCGGGATTAACAATTCAGACAACTAATGATATGCCAATAGTTTACCCGCCAAGCTTTCAAACTTTAGGTATGATTCCTTTTAATTTAAATCCACATTATATCGATAATGACAAGCCCTCTAATCATATGGGAGAAAGCAGAGAAGATCGAATTAAAGAATTTCATACCTTCAATTCTATACCCGTTTTAGGATTACGTGAAGGAAGTTGGTTAGATATAAAAGGAGAAACGATTACATTGAAAGGTAATCTCAAAGCACGTCTTTTTAAACAAAACCTAGTGGCTGAGGAATTAGAAAGCGGAACCGATTTACGTTTTGTGAAATAAAAAAAGCCGAAACATAAGTTTCGGCTTAGAAGAGCGAAAGACGAGGCTCGAACTCGCGACAACCAGCTTGGAAGGCTGGAGCTCTACCAACTGAGCTACTTTCGCAGAAAAAATTAAATAAAAAACCTCAAATCAGATTTGAGGCTTTAGAGCGAAAGACGAGGCTCGAACTCGCGACAACCAGCTTGGAAGGCTGGAGCTCTACCAACTGAGCTACTTTCGCATTACAACGATGCAAATATAAATAATAAGTTTTCATGATTGCAAGTTTTTTTCAAAAAAATAAAAACTAAACAATTAAATTTTGAGGAAAATCATTGTCCCTTTTTTCATAAATATTTTAGTATGAAATTATTATCTCTTTAATTTGTACTAACTTCACTCTGAAATTAATGAACTATTTTATTAAAAAAATTACTGCACTAGACACCTATCCCGTAAGACATTTGGTTTTAAGAGCTGGCAAACCCATTGAAAGTTGTCATTTTGAAGGAGATGAATTAGTTTCAACGCATCATTTTGGGTGTTTTGCAGCAGATCAACTCATAGGAGTTGTCTCTTTATTTGAAGCTGAAAATTTAAATTTAGGAGCTGGAAAGTCTTTTCAAATTAGAGGTATGGCAGTTATAGATTCTCATCAAAAACAAGGTGTTGGAGAAACTCTTGTTCACAAAGCAGAAGACTTTTGTAGGAACGAGAATGCTACGCTGATTTGGTTCAATGCGAGAACCTCAGCCGTAGGCTTTTACAAAAAAATGGGGTTTGAAATAGTGGGCTCTGAATTTGAAATTAAAGAGGTTGGTCCTCATTTCTTAATGAATAAAAAAGTTATGGGGTAAATAGTAAAACTAATTTTGATGGAAAATAAACAAGAAATTCTAAACATAATTATATTAGATTAGTTCATTGAATCTGTAACAAATTTTCACAAATAAGACTAATGCAAGACAATCCAATTTATTTAAATAAATTACGTTGTACCATTTATTATAGTCTTATTATCCCTGAAATATGAAATTATCCTACAGCCTTATTTTTTTATTAGTATTCCATTTTGGTTTTAGCCAAAAAAAAACCTTGACCACTCAATTTACTACTGAAAAAATCATCATTGATGGGAAATTCGATGAAGGAGCTTGGCTAAAAGCGGATGTTGCAAAAGATTTTGTCATGTGGATGCCTGACAATGGGACTCCTGAACCAAAAAACAATCGTACTGAAGTTCGTGTTGTGTATGATAATGAAGCGGTATATTTTGCTGCTACCATGTATGATGATGAACCTACTAAAATCATGAAAGAATTAAGCCAACGCGACAATTCTGGAACAGCAGATCGAATGGGTATTTTCATCAATGGTTATAATGATGGCCAACAAGAATTTAGCTTTATTGTTGGAGCTTCTGGAGTTCAAGAAGATTTTCTTTTTACCGAAACTAATGGTGAAGACTCTTCTTGGAATGCTATTTGGGAAAGTAAAACTCAAATTACTGACTTTGGATGGACGGCAGAAATTCGAATTCCGTATGCGGCACTACGATTTTCCTCTGAGAAAAAACAAACTTGGGGAATCAATTTTATAAGGGATTTTAGAAGAGCGCGAACCTTCTATTCTTGGAATTTAATTGACAACAAAATTAATTCGAGAGGAAATCAAGAGGGCGTTCTGAATGGCATTGAAAACATAACAACTCCAACTCGTTTGTTTCTAATTCCGTATTCTTCTTTTTATCTTAATTCGAATGCATCTCAAAAAACAAAAGGCGATTTAAAAGGCGGAGTGGATATCAAATATGGAATAAATGATGCTTTTACATTGGATGCCATATTAGTGCCGGACTTTGGTCAAACTACTTTTGACAATGTAATACTAAACCTCGGACCCTTTGAACAACAATTCAATGAAAATAGACCGTTTTTTACTGAAGGCACCGAATTGTTTAGCAAAGGCGATTTGTTTTATTCTCGAAGAATTGGCGGAAGCCCAACTATTAACCCTGACTTATTTTCAAACGAGTCATTCACCGAATATCCTGCAAAGGTTAATTTACTAAACGCTTTAAAAGTTTCGGGAAGAACAAAAAACGGTTTAGGAATTGGCGTTTTAAATGCTGTTACTGAAAAAACCGAAGCTACTATCACTAACGATGTAACAGGTGCAACACGTAAAGCCTTGTTAGAACCTTTGGCTAATTATAACGTTTTGGTTTTGGACCAACGTTTTGGAACCAATTCATCTGTTTCGTTTATAAATACCAATGTGACCCGAAATGGAAATGGACGAGATGGAAATGTTTCGGCACTTTTATTTGACTTAAACACAAAGAAAAATACCTATAACTTGACTGGCGATTATAAATATAGTGTTATCAATGGTTTCGGAATTGATCACAAAACGGGGTATAGTTCAAGTATTACTTTTGGCGAAACTAGTGGAAAATTCCAATATGGAGGAGGTGCAGAATACATATCCAAAGATTTTGATAAAGATGATATGGGAATTCAATTTCAAAGCAATTATCATTCTTTATATTCCAATTGGAGTTACCGTATTTTAACCCCTACCAAAACATTTAACATGTTTAACATCTACGTCAATCTCTATTCTGAATTTGATAATAGAAGTGGCAGAATTCAACAAGGAATCATGAATTTTAATTTGAATTCTATGACCAAAAAGAATAATTATTATGGTGGTGGTTTTAATGCTAGGCCAATAAAAACCTATGATTTTTATGAACCAAGAACTCAAAATCAATCCCGTTTTCTTGAAATCCCGGAAGTCATAAACGCTTATTTTTTTTACTCTTCGAATTACAACAACCGTTTTGCTTTTGAATTTAATCCTTCATATGGTATAGTGAATGAGAAAGGACGTATTAATTACGGATTATCTATTTCTCCACGATACCGCTTTTCGGATCATTTTTCTTTAAATTTTAATTTCGACTTTAGTCAACAAAATAATAATGTAGGTTATGTAGGAGACAATTCTGTTTCAAATGAAATTTTCATGGGACGAAGAGATCGCTCCACATATGTCAATACATTACAAGGGAAATTCACTATTAATAGTGATATGAATTTTAATCTTTCATTACGCCATTATCTGAGTTATGCAACCTATAATCAGTATTATAGTTTACAGAATGACGGTTCAATTGTACCCACCTTAAATTATACAGAAAACAGCAATTCAAATTTTAACGCTTGGAATTTGGATTTGTCGTATTCCTGGTGGTTTGCACCCGGAAGTCAAATTTCGATTTTATACCGAAACAATGCAGCACTTTTTGAAAATGAATTTAAAAGAGATTTGGGGACCAATATTCGAAATGTTATTGATAAAGACGCCTTAAACCATGTGTTTTCAGTTAGTGTTCGTTATTTTATTGACTACAATTCGTTAAAGAAATAAGAAGTCGAAATTTCATTAATAAACAAAACACAAAATTTTTGTTAGTATTTTGAATGAGTGCCATAATTGTGAATGGGTTGTCATTAGAGATTTTTAGAAATGCCTTATCTTTGCTCAAAATAAATTCCAATGAACAAGAAAGTTATCCTTATGATTTTAGACGGTTGGGGGAAATCTCCTGACCCAAAAGTATCTGCAATTGACAATGCTAACGTACCTTTTATCAATAGTTTATATACAAAATACCCAAGTGCTCAATTGAGAACTGACGGTTTAAACGTTGGTTTACCAGAGGGGCAAATGGGAAATTCAGAGGTAGGTCATATGAACCTTGGAGCAGGACGAATTGTATACCAAGATTTAGCCAAAATTAATTTGGCTGTAGCCAATAAAACCTTAGCTAAAGAACAAGTATTGATTGACGCGTTTAATTACGCAAAAGCCAACGATAAAAAAGTACACTTTTTAGGTTTAGTTTCAGATGGTGGTGTTCACTCACATACTTCGCATTTGAGAGGTTTGATTGATGCTTCTCAAGAATACGGACTAGACAAAGTATTCATACACGCCTTTACTGACGGACGTGATGTGGATCCAAAATCAGGAAAAAAATATTTACAAGATTTACAAGATTATATTGCGCCAACACCGGTAAAAATAGCTTCCGTTATTGGACGTTATTACGCAATGGATCGTGACAAACGTTGGGAACGAGTAAAACTAGCCTACGATTTAGTAGTTCACGGAACAGGAACAGCAACAACTGATGTAGTTACTTCTATCGCAACTAGTTATGGAAACGATGTTACGGACGAATTCATTCAACCCTTGGTTGCTGTGGATGCCAATGGCGAACCTTTAGCAGTAATTCAAGAAGACGATGTAGTTATTTTCTTCAACTTTAGAACCGATAGAGGTCGTGAATTGACTGAAGCACTTTCGCAACAGGATTTTCATGAGCAAAACATGCACAAATTGAATTTGTATTATGTTACGCTTACTAATTACGATGAAACCTACCAGAATGTAAAAGTGGTGTATAATAAAGACAACATCACAGAAACATTGGGTGAAGTTTTAGAAAAAGCCAACAAGAAACAAATCCGTATTGCCGAAACAGAGAAATATCCGCACGTGACATTTTTCTTTTCAGGTGGTAGAGAAACACCTTTTGAAGGCGAAAGCAGAATTCTAAGAAACTCTCCAAAAGTGGCTACTTACGATTTACAACCCGAAATGAGTGCTTACGAATTGAAAGACGCTTTGGTACCAGAATTGAATAAAGGAGAAGTAGATTTTGTTTGTTTGAACTTTGCCAATGGTGACATGGTGGGACATACCGGAATTATGGAAGCCGCTATCAAAGCTTGTGAAGCAGTTGACATTTGTGTAAAGGAATTGGTAGAAGCGGCTTTAGCCAATGACTATACCACTATCATCATTGCCGATCACGGAAACTGTGAAACCATGATTAATCCTGATGGATCGCCAAATACGGCACACACTACGAATCCAGTGCCGATTATTTTGGTTGATAAAGACTTGAAAAAAATTAACGATGGTGTATTAGGAGACATTGCTCCAACCATTTTAGAATTGATGGGAGTAGCTCAACCCGCTGCTATGACAAGTCATTCTTTATTGTAGTTTTAAACTACTCCAGATAAGTTAAGCTGTTCCGTTTGGAACAGCTTTTTTTATAAATAAAAGTTAAAATTTCATAATCAATAGTATTACTATTATATTTGCATAAAAATATATCATTTTATGCAAAATATACTTTCAAACATCATCATTGCGGTTAACGACAAACTGTATGTCAAAAACCCAGAAACTTCTGATTTAGGAAAAAAAATAATTGAGCAGAGTATTCTTTTGATTGATGAAATTGGTTTTGAAAACTTCACCTTTAAAAAATTAGGAGAAAAAATAAATTCCAACGAAAGCTCTATATATCGCTATTTTGAAAGCAAACATAAATTAATGTTGTATTTATCATCTTGGTATTGGGGATGGATAGAATACAAACTTGTTTTTGCAACCAATAATGTTACCAACCCAGTAGAAAAATTAAAAAAAGCTATTTTAATTGTTACCGAAAAAGTAAATGATGATAGTGCTACCGTACATATTAACGAAGCTATTTTGAACAAAATTATTGTTCAAGAATTCACCAAAACATTATTGACTAAAGAAGTTGATGAAGAAAATAAAGAAGGTTTTTTTATTGTCTATAAGCGAATAATCAATAGAATTATTGAGATCATCAACGAAGTAAATCCTAATTACCCTTTTGCTAAAAGCCTAGCATCGTCGATTGTTGAAGGAGCATTACACCAACACTTTTTGAAAGAACATTTGACCACCATCACCAGTTGTGATGAAACCAATTCAGTAACCGATTTTTATATTGATTTAGCAGTTAAAACTTTAAGATAATTATTATGAGTCAAACTCCATTGCAACGTTTTTATAATTTATTGAAATTAGACCGAAGAGACATTTCTCAAATATTCTTTTATGCCATTTTTTCTGGATTAGTCAGTCTTTCTTTGCCATTAGGAATTCAGGCTATAATCAACTTAATCCAAGCTGGTAGAGTCAGCGTTTCATGGATAGTTTTAGTCCTTATTGTGGTAATTGGTGTAGTTCTAGTTGGTATTTTATCTTTAATGCAATTGCGAATTACAGAAAATTTACAACAAAAAATATTTGTTCGTTCTTCATTTGAATTTGGTTATCGTCTACCAAAAATAAAATTTGAAGAGTTATACAATCAATATCCGCCAGAATTGGCCAACCGCTTTTTTGATACATTAACGATTCAAAAAGGAACTTCGAAACTCTTAATTGATTTTTCTACGGCATTATTACAAATCGTTTTTGGAATACTCTTGTTATCATTATACCATCCGTTTTTTATCTTTTTTGGTGTACTCTTAGCCTTCCTACTCTATTCGATATTTAGATTTTCATTTGAAGCTGGATTATCATCAAGCTTAAAAGAATCGAAATACAAATACAAAGTAGTAAGTTGGTTACAAGAAATTGCACGAAATAATTTTAGTTTTAGAAAGCAAGAAAATTTTGATTTTGCCTTAGAAAAAAACAACCATCTAGTAGCTGAATACATCAACTACCGCGAAAAACATTTCAAAATAATCAAAAGACAATTTACACAATTAATTGCGTTTAAAGTAATAATTACCGCTAGTTTATTACTTATTGGAGGCTATTTAGTATTAAACCAAAAAATGAATATTGGTCAATTTGTAGCTGCAGAAATTATTATTTTATTAGTAATTAACTCCGTTGAAAAAATCATCATTGGTTTAGAAAGTTTATACGATGTATTGACTTCTGTAGAAAAAATTGGTCAAATAGTAGATTTAAAAATGGAAGACCTTAGTGAGAAAAACACAGATTATTGTTTTACTAACATTTCTATTGAAACCGAAAATCTAAATTTTAAATATCCTGATGCTTCGAACGAGGTTTTAAGCGAAATCAATTTAAAAATTCAACCCTCAGAAAAAATATATTTAGACGGTGTAAATGGCTCAGGAAAATCAACATTGATTCGAATTTTGGCAGGTTTAATTCAGCCTACTTCAGGTTCATTTTTCATTAATGACGACACGTACAGAAAAATAGATTTAGCACAATACCGCTCCCAAATAAGTACTATCACACAAGGTGAAACACCTTTTGAAGGAACCATTTTAGAAAATATCACGATGAACAATCCGTCTATTTCAAATGCAGACATTAAATGGGCTATCGAAAGTGTGCAATTGGGATCATTTATTAAAACCTTACCAGATGGATTAGACACTAAAATTTTTCCAGATGGTCGCCAATTATCCTCATCGAATGCACAAAAAATTCTATTAGCACGAAGCATTGTCAATAAGCCTAAAATTGTATTTTATGAAGACCCATTTGATAAAATGGATGAAGAAGCGAGCCAAAATATTATTACTTTTCTAACAGAATCTTCTAATCCTTGGACAGTAATTGTGTCATCTAAAAACAAGTATTGGGAAGAAAAATGCAGTAGAAAAATTACACTACAAAACGGAAAAATAATTGCTGACATAAAAAAATAAAACCATGCTAAATATTTCTAAGAAAAATCCAATTGCTGAAAATATTGAGAAATACAGCACTGTGAAAAATTTGGCTAATAGGCCACATTACCAAATTTTAAATAAAATTATTGTCTATGTTTCACTTATTGGAGTTGTCATCCTTTTTCTTCCTTGGACCCAAAACATCTCAGGTTCTGGTGCCGTTACAACTTTAAAACCAGATCAGCGTCCACAGACCATTCATTCAGCCATTGGAGGAAGAATTGAAAAATGGTATGTCAAAGAAGGAGATTATGTAAAAAAAGGAGATACTATTTTATTCATTTCAGAAATAAAAGAAGATTATTTTGATCCTAATTTAGTAGCGAATACAAAAAATCAAGTTGATGCTAAAAAAATGGCATTACAATCCTATGGTAGCAAAGTAACCACCTTGTCTTCGCAAATTAATGCTATCCAAAATGAAAAAGAACTCAAATTGCAACAAGCTCAAAATAAAATCCGTCAATCTTTATTAAAAGTAAAAAGTGATAGTATGGATTTGGAAGCAGTAAAAACACAAATAAAAATTGCCAATACCCAATTCAATCGTGCTGTAACTTTAAACAAAGAAGGTTTAAAACCGATGACCGATGTAGAGGAAAAAAGATTGAAATTACAAGAAGTAGAAGCAAAAATAATTACTCAAGAAAACAAATTATTAGGTAGCAAAAACGAGTTAATCAACTCAAAAGTAGAAGTAAACCGAATTCGAGCTGAATATACTGAGAAAGTGACCAAAGCGGAAAGTGACCAATATACCGCATTAAGTAATCAATATGACACCGAGGCTCAGGTAAACAAATTACAAAATCAGTATGTGAATTATCAAATTCGCAACGGAATGTATTATATAAAAGCACCACAAGATGGATATATCAATCGGGCGATACAGTCGGGAATTGGAGAAATTATTAAAGAAGGAACTCAAATTGTGAGTATCATGCCTTCTAAATATGACATTGCAGTAGAGACTTTTGTAAGCCCAACCGATTTGCCATTAATTCACAAAGGCGAAAAAGTACGTATTTGGTTTGATGGATGGCCAACTGTCGTGTTTTCTGGATGGCCAAATATGAGTTATGGAACATTTGGAGGTAAAATTGTAGCTGTTGAAAATTTCATTAGCTCGAATGGAAAATTTAGAGTATTGATTGCACCAGACCAAGAGGAAGATGCATGGCCAAAGCAAATTAGTATTGGCTCTGGAGCGCAAACTTTGGCTTTGTTAGACAATGTCCCAATTTGGTTTGAATTATGGCGAACTCTAAATGGTTTTCCACCTAATTATTACCAACCCAAAGAAGAAAAATCTAAAGAAAAAAAATAATGAAACATTACTATTTTGTACTACTCCTATTAGGTTCTTTCGTTTGGGGACAAGAACAAAATGTGAAAGAGCTCAGTTACAATGAGTTTTTGGGTTATGTAAAAAAATACCATCCTTTAGTAAAAAGTGCGCAACTTGAAATCAATAAGGCGCAAGCCAATTTGATGATGGCACGCGGTGGATTTGACCCGAAAATTGAGGCTGACTTTGACCAAAAACAATTTAAAGGAAAAGAATATTTTTCGGTTTTCAATAGTAGTTTTAAAATTCCAACTTGGTACGGAATTGAAGTAAAAGCAGGGTTTGATAATAGTGAAGGTATATTTGTAAATCCTGAAAACACATTGCCAAATCAAGGATTAACCTCTTTAGGAATAACTATTCCTGTTGGCCAAGGATTGCTTATCAACCAGCGTATGGCAGACCTACGAAAAGCGAAAATACAAATCCAGTTAAGTCAAGCCGAACGTAAACTTCAAGCCATCGAAGTAGTATACAACGCATCGCTTGCCTATTTTAATTGGAAAAGAAATTACAGCGAAGTACAACTGTATAAAAATTATTTGAAGAATGCAGCAATTAGATACAAAGGAATTTTAACTTTAATCAAAAATGGTGACAAACCTGCAATAGATAGTGTTGAAGCAGGCATAGTTTTAAAAACACGTAAATGGAATTTAGAGGATTCTAGCTTAAAATTAACGAAAGCCAAATTAGAATTGTCCAATTATTTGTGGCTAGACAATAATGTTCCTTTGGAACTACAAGACGACATACTTCCTGAAAACAGGCTTGAAAAAACAATAGGTGAAACCCTAAAAACTAATGAATTATTAGCCGATAATATATCCATTGAGAACCATCCTAAAATTAATTCAATAGAAAATAAATTGGCCATTTTAGAAGTAGATCGAAAGCTAAAAGCAAATAGTTTATTGCCTAAAATGGATGTGGGTTATCATTATTTATCGGAGCCTAATTATTGGAATGACACTAACTTTAATAACTATAAAATTGGACTAAATTTTAAATTTCCATTGTTTTTAAGAAAAGAACGTGGTAGTGTCCAACTGGCAAAATTTAAAATTCAAGACACTAAATTATCTTTAGACTTAGAGCGAGTACAACTTAAAAATAAAATCAATGCTCAACAAACTGAAATTAATTCAATTGAGAAACAACTCCAATTGCTATCCGATTTAGTTTCAGGAAATAGTCAAATGTTGCAATCTGAAGAACGATTATTTTCTTTAGGAGAAAGTTCCATTTTTTTGCTCAATTCGAGAGAAAATAATTTAGTGAGCATACAACTTACACAACTTGGGCTAGAGAATCGCTTTTTGAATTCGAATGCTGAATTATTTAAGTTAATGGCAAATCCGGATTAATATTGTTACTTTTGCAATCTTATTTTTATAAATATGATTATAGTAAAATCCCGTGAAGAAATAGAATTAATGCGCGAAAGTGCTTTAATCGTATCCAAAACCTTAGGAATGATTGCTTCTGAAATCAAAGAAGGAGTCACTACATTGCATTTAGACAAATTAGCCGAAGCATTCATTAGAGACCATGGGGCTGTTCCAAGTTTCTTAGGATTATATGGTTTCCCTAATTCACTTTGTATGAGTCCAAATACTCAAGTAGTTCATGGTATTCCGAACAACACCCCATTACAAAGTGGCGATATCATCTCTGTAGATTGTGGTGCTTTTAAAAACGGATTTCATGGTGACCATGCTTATACTTTTGAAGTCGGTGACGTAGCTCCCGAAACAAAAAAATTACTACAAATTACTAAAGAATCTTTATATGTGGGAATCCGCGAATTCAAGGCTGGAAATCGCGTGGAAGATGTGGGTAATGCAATACAAAAATATACCGAAGCTCATGGTTATGGAGTGGTTCGCGAATTAGTGGGACATGGTTTAGGACAAAAAATGCACGAAGAACCTGAAATGCCTAATTACGGTAAAAAAGGTCGCGGAAAATTATTTATCGAAGGAATGGTAGTAGCTATCGAACCGATGATTAATTTGGGAACCAAAAACATCAAACAACACAAAGACGGCTGGACAATTACTACTGCAGACAACAAACCATCAGCTCATTTTGAACACGACGTAGCCTTAGTAGATGGAAAACCCGAATTACTTTCGACTTTCAAATATATTTATGATGCATTAGGAATTGTGAGTAATGAGGAAGATGAATTCAGACAAAATCCATTAAATATATAATGAAAAAAATATTTAAATTCATACTAAATACCATCCCACGCCCAATTTTAATTCGGTTGAGTATTGTGGCACGACCTATTTTGGCATTCTTATTAAAAGGAAATACGTTTACTGATCCAATTGACGGAAAAAGTTTTAGAATGTTTTTGCCGTATGGATATGGAACGCAAAGAAACAATGTACTTTCGCCAAGTACCCTTTCGTTAGAAAGACACCGTTTATTATGGTTGTATTTACAAAATGAAACCGATTTTTTCACGGCAACTGAGAAAAAAAATATACTGCATTTTGCACCTGAACAAGAGTTTTACAAGCGTTTCAAAAAGCAAAAAAACATTCAATACACGACTACTGATTTATTTTCGCCTCTGGCTGATGTAAAAGCAGATATTTGCAACCTGCCTTTTGAAGACAACCAATATGATGTGATCTTTTGCAACCACGTTTTGGAACACATTCCAGATGATACCAAAGCCATGCAGGAATTGTATCGTGTTTTAAAACCTGGTGGAATGGCAATTCTCCAAATTCCGCAAGACTTGAATAGAGCTACTACTTTTTCTGATGATTCTATTACAGACGAAAAAGAACGCGCTGCAATTTTTGGTCAATACGATCATGTTAGAGTGTATGGCCGCGATTATTTTGATAAACTAAGAAGCATTGGTTTTACAGTAATTGAAGAGGATTATACTAAAAAAATTAGCCCAGAATTAGTTACTAAATATTGTTTAGCTCCTGGCGAAATAATACCTGTTTGTTTCAAATAATCGAAAGCTACGAATTACGTATATTTACATTTCGTAATCCAAACAATTATGCTACGTTACCTGTTTCAAACGCTATTTTTTTTTACAGTTACTTTCGCATCCGCTCAAGTTGAGAAAGAAATTATACCACCGTTCAATATAAAGACGGTTTCTTTTGTGCAGAACAATCAAAATGTAGTTCCTGTTTTCCAACTAGCTGATCCATTTCAACTACAATTTGACGATCTTTTTGGGAATGACTCTTCTTATTTTTACGAAATTATCCATTGCGACTACAATTGGAATCCCTCAGATTTACAAAAAAGAGACTACTTACAAGGATTTGACAACCAACGAATCCAAGAATCTTCAAGTTCATTTAACTGTTTGCAGATTTACACCCATTACCGATTAAATTTACCAAACAGCAATACGCAATTAAAAATCAGCGGTAATTATATACTGAAAATTTTAAATGAGGATAAAGAAGTCGTTTTCTCTAGAAAATTTATGGTATACGAAGATTTAGTTTCCGTACCTATACAAGTTAAAAGAGCCAGAAACGTAACTAATTTGGATTCGAAACACAATTTAGAATTTACCATCAAATCCAATGTGATTAACTTCCAAAATCCATTAAAAAACATAAAAACTGTACTCCTTCAAAACGGAAAATTACAAACCGCAATTCATAATATTGCTCCACAATTTACAATTGGAAATGATTTAGTCTACAAATACGATGCACCAACTCAGTTTTGGGCAGGAAATGAATTCCTTTATTTTGATAACAAAGAGATCCGAGTAGCAAGCAACAACATCTCTCGAATTGACAGTCAAAAAGAGATTTACAGCAGCTATTTGTTTACCAATGAGGCACGCGCTAATTCCAATTATTATAACTGGCAAGATGTCAATGGTAACTTTGTAGTGCGCCGATTATTTGCTGAAAACAGCGAAAATGAAGCGGATTATTCTTGGGTCTACTTTAGTCTTTCTGCACCACTATTTAGAAGTTCGGATGGAGCAATTTTTGTCACAGGAATGTTTAATAATTATGCCCTAACACAAGAAAACAAAATGGAGTACAACACTGAAAAAGGAGTATATGAAAAAGCGATATTAATCAAACAGGGATTTATCAATTATGAATATACTGCAGAGCAGGTTAATGGAAATATAGATTCAGAAAACGCCATTGATGGCAATTTTTTTCAAACCGAAAATGAATATACAGTTTTAGTGTATTACAAAGAAAATACAGATCGTTATACCCGAATTATAGGAAAAGGAACCGCAACTTCCTTAAATATAATTAATTAAAAAACATTTTATTGGTAAATGTAAAATAGAAATCATTTTTTTGTAATTTTGAAAAGCGTTTTAAAAAATAACTATGGTTTCTCAAATAACAAGAGGTATTAAAATTTCGGTTTTGACTAGTTTTGAAGGCACTTACTTCAAAAACTATCGAATTCACTTTGCCTTTAGTTACCAAATCAAAATTGAAAACCACAGTAAAGATTCTGTTCAATTAATTACACGTCATTGGGAAATTTTTGATTCGTTAAACGAATTAGAAATTGTAGATGGCGAAGGCGTTATAGGAAAGAAACCTGTATTGAAACCGGGTGAATTTTACACTTATAGTTCGGGTTGTTTACTTTCATCCCCTCACGGCGCTATGAAAGGACACTTCAATATGATCAACTTTACAACTACTAAAAATTTTAAAGTAATCGTTCCTTCATTTCGTTTAAGCGCTCCTTTTGCTCTAAATTAATCTTCTATTTTTTTGAAGAAATTTTAATTTATTCCTTTCAATTCATATTTATATTTAATTATCCTTTGTACTTTTGTATTAGTTTCAATTATTCGCAAGTTTTCGAATAACTGTATAATTTATTGCTAATTCAAATCTGTTAAGCCAACAGATTTTTAAATACTATTTTTATGTTAAAAGGATTTTTTAAAGTACCCAAAGCGGTCAACGAACCTGTAAAAGGATACGCTCCTAATTCACCTGAAAAAGCAGCCGTACTAGATGCTTACAAAAAAATGTGGAATACCACTATCGACGTTCCGTTGTACATTGGAAGCGAAGAAATTAGAACTGGAAATACCAGAACAATGTCTGCACCACACGACCACCAACATATTGTTGGAACCTACCATTTAGCGGAAAAATCACATGTAGAAAAAGCCATTGCAAATGCTTTGAATTCAAGACATGCTTGGGCTAATATGGCATGGGAACAACGTGCAGCTATTTTCTTAAAAGCGGCCGAATTAATTGCGGGACCTTACAGAGCTAGAATTAATGCTGCAACGATGATTGCGCAATCTAAAACCATTCATCAAGCTGAAATTGATGCGTCTTGTGAGTTGATTGACTTTTTGCGTTTCAACGTAGAATTCATGTCGCAAATTTACAGTGACCAACCTACTTCAGACTCATCAGTTTGGAATCGTCTAGAATACAGGCCTTTGGAAGGATTCATCTACGCTATTACTCCTTTTAACTTTACTGCTATTGCCGCTAATTTACCAGCTAGTGCTGCCATGATGGGAAATGTTGTCGTTTGGAAACCAAGTGATAGTCAAGTTTTCTCTGCCAAAATTATTATCGATATTTTCAAAGAAGCGGGTTTACCTGATGGTGTAATCAATGTGGTTTTTGGTGATGCTTTAATGGTAACCGATACAATTTTAGCAAGTCGTGATTTTGCAGGTGTTCACTTTACAGGATCAACTCATGTATTCAAAGATATTTGGGCTAAAATTGGAACGAACATTCACCATTACAAAACCTACCCAAGAATTGTTGGTGAAACAGGTGGGAAAGATTTTATCATTGCCCATCCTTCAGCAAATGTGAAACAAGTAGCAACAGGAATTGTGCGTGGCGCATTTGAGTTCCAAGGACAAAAATGTTCTGCAGCTTCTAGAGCTTATATTCCAAAAAGTTTATGGCTAGCTGTAAAAGAACAAGTAATTACGGATGTAAATTCAATGAAAATGGGTTCGCCAGAAGATTTTTCTAACTTCATTACGGCTGTAATTCACGAAGGTTCTTTTGATAAATTGGCAAGTTATATTGACCAAGCTAAAAAAGATTCGGATGCTGAAATCATTGTAGGTGGAAATTACGATAAATCAAAAGGATATTTTATTGAACCAACGGTAATCGTAACGACCAATCCAAAATACACCACTATGGAAACCGAGCTTTTCGGTCCAGTAATTACCATTTATGTGTATGAAGATGCGCAATGGTCTGAAACGCTAAAATTAGTAGACACTACTTCAGAATACGCTTTGACGGGTGCTGTTTTCAGTACGAACCGTTACGCAATTGAAGAAGCAACTGTAGCACTTCAAAATGCAGCAGGAAACTTCTACATCAATGACAAACCAACAGGAGCGGTTGTAGGACAACAACCTTTTGGCGGTGCTAGAGCTTCAGGGACAAATGACAAAGCAGGATCTGCCTTGAATTTATTACGTTGGGCTTCGCCAAGAACTATTAAAGAAACGTTAGTTTCGCCAGAAGATTACAGATATCCGTTTTTAGGATAAACCTATTTACGATTTACAAAGTACGAGGTACGAGGTACGATATATGAAGTACGATTAAAAAAAAACCACAAATTGACATTCAACTTGTGGTTCTTTTTTTAAATCAAAGAAACTTTTTTACCTGTTTTAGCGGCTTCATAAACAGCCTCTATAATTCGGACATCTTTTATTCCTTCTTCTCCTGTAATATGACTAGGTAATTTTTTATTTTCCAATATTACTTTACTTATTTCATCAAGTTGAGTTTGTTGCTGATTTATTTCAGGAAAGTTCAATTCTCCTTTACTAGTTCTTCCTTTAAATGGCCCGTAACTTATCGCAGGACTCAATTCAAAAAAACCATCATCCGCTGATGCAAACAACCTATCAAGTCCACAACTATTAGAAGTAGCAGAATTACTAACGGCTCCACTTGGAAAATTCATTTGCCATGTAATCGATTCTTCAACCTCAGCATATTTAATTTTGTTGGTAATGGGGCCAAATTGTGCCGTTACTGAAATTGGTTCTTCTCCCAATATGTAGCGGCTAGCTTGAATGCAATAAATTCCTAAATTAACCAATGGACCACCTCCCGACAATGCCTTCTTTTGATGCCAATCAATTGTGTCCCCTGTATTATATCCTAAAGAGGTTTCAACTAAACGTACTTGACCAAAAAATTTTTCTTGCCCTAAACGTTTCATCTCTAAATTATACGGTTCATAATGCAAACGATAACCAACTGCTAATTGAACACCCGCTTTCTCACAAGCGTCAATCATTTCTTTACAATCACTAACAGTTACCGCCATTGGTTTCTCTACAATAACATGCTTCCCTGCTTTTGCAGCTCTAATCACATATTCCTTATGCATCGCATTAGGCAAAACCACATAGACTAGATCAATGTCTTTATTATGTATAATTGCATCAAAATTTTGATAATTATACCTATTTCTCTCTGGAATATTGTATTTCTTTCCCCACTCTTCAGCTTTTGAAGGTGTTCCTGTTACTAATCCTGCTAAACGACAATATTTTGAAACTACTAAACCCTCAGCTAAATATCCTGCGTAACGTCCCAATCCGCAAAGAGCAATATTCAATTTCTTTCCATTATGAATTTTACCAATATTATCTTCAGGCAAACTCATAAAAGAGGGCAATGATGACATTACTGTTGTAGCTCCGATTCCTATACCAAAATTATGTACAAATGTGCGCCTAGATATTTTTTTCATCGTATTTAGATTTATGTTATCAACTTAAAAGAATAAGACAATAGAAACATTTAAATGTTACAAAAATCTATTAAAAAACAAACCCTACAAAAACTCAAAGTCTTTGCAGGGTTTATCATTACTGAATTTTATTTTTGAATATACTTTTTAAATCGTAAATTTTAGTGGTAAATGCACCACTTTTTTAGTCTCAAAAAATTCATCTTCGAAGAAATCAGCTAAGTCATACAAAGTTGCTTTCGGGAAATCCTTCAATTCTTCGGTCAAGTCGCCACCTTTCAAGTAGAGAATCCCGTTTTTTAACTCGTGTTTGTGTTGCTTTTTGATTTTGGTTTTTACCCAAGAAACAAAATCAGGCATATTCGTTACCGCACGACTGACGATAAAATCAAAATCCCCTTTTACGTTTTCGGCACGAATTTGTTCTGCTTTCACATTTTTTAATCCCAAAGCATCCGCAACAGCTTGAACCACTTTTATTTTTTTGGCAATAACATCAATCAAATAAAAACGGGTTTCCGGAAAAAGTATCGCCAATGGAATTCCAGGAAAACCACCGCCAGTACCCACATCCAAAACAAAAGTACCTGGTTCAAAAGACTGAATTTTTGCAATTCCTAAGGAGTGTAAAACGTGTTTAATATATAATGCATCAATATCTTTTCGAGATATGACATTAATTTTTTCGTTCCAATCGTGATATAAAGAATTTAACTGGTGAAATTGCTCTTTTTGAACATCCGTTAAATTAGGAAAATGCTTCAGAATTGCTTCCATTTTAAAAATTTTTAACAAAAGTACTATTTTTAGATTGGAAATAGTAGTTCATTTTTGTACATCGAAAATTTATAATAATTATCTTTGTTGATTATTATACAAGATTATGAAAAATACCGCTCCAACATTTGCAAAGCAAGACGATCTGAAATTTTTTAGAACATTAAACTCGCGGGTCAACAATTATTTCAAAGAAAATAATCTTGATAAAACCGGAAATTGGAAATTACATCTCAAAACGATAGTAATGTTTTCTATTTTCTTAACACCCTATTTCTTTTTATTGGCTATGGACATGCCTTTTTGGACATACCTCCTACTCAACCTAATTATTGGTGTGGGAATGGCTGGCGTAGGGATGAACGTTATGCACGACGGTAATCATGGTGCTTATTCCAATAAATCATGGGTGAATAAATTCATGGGAGGCAGTATCTATATTTTAGCCGGAAACGTTTACAATTGGCAAGTACAACACAATGTATTGCACCATACCTACACTAATATTTTGGGTCATGACGAAGATTTAGAAGCAGGACGTATTTTACGTTTTTCTAAAACAGCAAAATGGTACAGCTACCATAAATTCCAACATTATTACTCCGTTTTTCTTTATGGTTTATTGACCTTCAATTGGGCTATCACTACAGATTTTCTTCAAATGAAACGTTACTTAAAACGTAATTTGTCGTATGGCGAATTCAAAAAACCAGCTATTCGTTGGACCACCTTAATCATTACCAAAGTCATTTATTTTTCTATTTGGTTAGTAATTCCAATGGTGTTAGGCATCACTTGGTGGAAAGTAATTTTAGGCTTTTTGGTTATGCACTATACGGCAGGATTAATTTTGAGCGTTGTATTTCAATTAGCGCATGTGGTTGATGAAACTGCAAATCCAGTTCCAAATGAAGAAGGCGAAATAGAAAACACTTGGGCTATTCACCAATTGTACACCACAGCTAATTTCGCTCCAAAAAATTGGCTTGTGAATTATTACACTGGTGGTTTAAATCACCAAATCGAACACCATATTTTTCCTAATATTTCTCACGTTCATTATGATAAAATTGCTGAGTTTGTCAAACAAACTGCCAAAGAATGTAACCTTCCATATCATGAGTTTAAAACTACTCGAGAAGCCATTTTATCCCATTTTACTCATTTGAAAAATTTGGGAATGAAACCCGAATTAAGCGCATAAAAACAAATACTAACTATACCTAATTCGACAACTACGAATTAGACCATTTCAACACAATAGAAAATGAGCAATCCACTTTCAGACAGAATTAACAACTTAGCTACATCACAAACATTAGCCATGGCTGCTTTAGCCAGAGAATTAAAAGCACAAGGTAAAGACATCATCAGTTTAAGTTTAGGTGAACCCGATTTTAACACGCCTGACTTTATTAAAGAAGCAGCAAAAAAAGCCATTGACGAAAATTATAGCACCTATTCTCCAGTAGATGGATATGTAGAATTAAAAGAAGCGATTTGCAGAAAATTCAAACGCGACAATAATTTGGATTACAAACCTTCTCAAATTGTAGTTTCTACAGGAGCTAAACAATCCTTATACAACATTGCACAAGTAATGTTAAACGATGGTGACGAAGTAATTTTACCAGCACCGTATTGGGTTTCATACTTTGAAATCGTAAAACTTTCAGGAGGTGTTCCGGTAGAAGTACCAACTTCTGTGGAGACTGATTTCAAAATCACGCCAGCTCAATTAGAGGCAGTGATCACACCAAAAACTAAAATGATTTGGTTCAGTTCGCCTTGTAATCCAAGTGGTTCTGTATACAACCGCGAAGAATTAACTGCTATAGCTAAAGTATTAGAAAAATACCCTAACATCTATGTAGTTGCTGACGAAATTTACGAGCATATTAACTTCTCAGGAACTTTTTGCAGTATTGCCTCTATTCCAGGTATGTTAGAAAAAACGATTACTGTTAACGGAGTTGCCAAAGCTTTTGCCATGACTGGATATAGAATTGGATACATTGGCGCACCAGAATTCATTGCCAAAGCTTGTACCAAAATTCAAGGGCAAGTAACTAGTGGCGCAAACTCTGTAGCTCAACGTGCAACGATTACTGCAGTAGATGCTGACCCATCTGTCTTGAAACACATGGTCGATGCTTTCCATAGCCGAAGAGATTTAGTGGTAGGATTAATTAAAGAGATTCCAGGAATGAAAATCAACGTGCCAGAAGGTGCTTTTTATGTATTCCCAGACGTTTCTTCTTTCTTCGGAAAAACTTTAAGAGGAACTGAAATTAAAGACGCCAACGATTTCTCTATGTACCTTTTAGCCGAAGCCAATGTGGCTACCGTAACGGGAGACGCTTTTGGAAATCCAAACTGTATTCGTTTCTCTTATGCGACAAGCGAGGACATCTTAAAAGAAGCTTTAAAAAGAATTAAAGAAGCGGTTTCTTAAAACCAACTTCTTATACAACCGAAAGCCTCAAGGAAACTTGGGGCTTTTCTTATTTTAAAAATAAATATATTTATTTCATAGACACGAAACAACTTCTTAAACCAACTTATATGACTTATATGTTTAAGAAAAAGACGAGTATAAACTTTGAAACTTTTTCCAAAAATCCCAATTATTTATAAGAACTTTGCAAACTAATTTCCCTAAAAAGAAATCCCTCTTATAATGAAAAAGAAAATCGAAATACTAGCGCCTGCCAAAGACTTATTGCACGGTATGGCTGCTATCAATAGTGGCGCCGATGCGGTGTATATTGGCGCACCGCAATTTGGAGCACGTTCCAACGCACACAATTCCATAGAAGATGTAGCGGCTTTGGTACAATATGCCCATTTGTACCACGCCCAAGTTTTTGTGGTAATCAATACCATTTTGTACGACAACGAACTCGAAACTTGTCGCCAAATGATTTGGGAATTGTACCATATTGGTGTCGATGCCTTGATAATTCAAGATATGGCGATTATGGAAATGGAATTGCCGCCTATCGTTTTACACGCCAGTACGCAAGCCAATAATCGTGATCCAAAAAATATTAAATTCCTTGCCGATGCAGGAATAAAGCGTGTGGTTTTAGCTCGTGAATTGAACTTACACCAAATCAAAGAAATTAGCGAAGCGACCGATGTCGAATTGGAATTCTTTGTTACCGGTGCGTTGTGCGTTGCGTTTAGCGGAAATTGTTATATGAGTGTGGCCAATGGCGAACGCTCAGCAAACCGCGGTTCGTGTGCGCAAAACTGCCGTTTGCCGTACAACTTAATTGACGGTCATGGCGATACTTTAATCAAAAACAGCCACTTACTTTCCATCAAAGATTTTGATGTAACGGATCAAATTCCGAATTTGATCGAAGCCGGAATTGTTTCGTTCAAAATTGAAGGTCGATTAAAAGACATGGTGTATGTAAAAAATAATGTGTCGTTTCTTCGCAAGAAAATTGATGCGTATTTGGAACAAAACCCCAATTATACCAAAGCGTCTTCAGGAAAATGCACCTTCACTTTTGATTCTGAATTGAATAGAACTTTCAACCGAGGTTATACTGACTATTTCGTTAACGAAAGACATCAAGCCATTGGTTCTTGGGAAAGTCCAAAGTCCAAAGGACAATACATTGGAAAATTGATTAAAACTATTGGTAATTCGTATGAAATTGAAAACGGTCATTTACTCAACAATGGAGACGGTTTGTGTTTCATTAACGAGAACAACGAAGCCGACGGAATTTATGTAAACAAAGCCGAAAACGGTATCATTTACCCCAATGTGCTGAAAGAAATAAAAGACGGAACTTTCATCTATCGCAACAACGATGCTGCTTTTATCAAAATTGTAGAGCGCGAAGACAGTGCGGTTCGAAAAATCAGTACCACTTTGGTATTAACCGAAAATGAAAACGGTTTTGAATTGACCGCCACCGACGAAGATGGTTATATAAGCAACGTACTTTTGGAACATGCCAAAGAACCCACTAAAAATAATTTGTCTATTGAAGACAATATCAAAACCCAGTTGGCAAAAACGGGTTTTACACCCTACACCGCTGACGAAATTACGATTCAGTTTTCAGACAATTGGTTTTTACCGATTTCAAAAATCAACGAAATGCGTCGTACCGTTTACGAACAATTGACTGAAATTCGTCTAGCCAATTACAAACGAGAGGAACACCAAATCGTAAAAACCGATCATCCGTTTCCAGTAGATCAATTGGATTTCACCTACAATGTTGCCAATAAAATGGCACGCAAATTCTACGAACGTCACGGCGTTACCGAAATCGAAAAAGCTTTTGAATTGCAATGGGATCCGGGCAAATCACGCGTGATGACGACCAAATATTGTATCAAATACGAACTAGAACGTTGTCCAAAATACCATCCAGAGCATCGCGACAAAAAAGTCAAAGAACCGTTGGTTTTAAAACAAGGCGAATTGGAATACAAACTCAAATTCAACTGTAAACCTTGTGAAATGGAAATCTGGGAAAAAGATGCCGAATTTGAAATTGAAGAAGAGGAATAATATATTATTTAAGTACTTATTTACGTTATTTTATATACTTTTGTATTCTAATTTTTTGAAAAATGAAAGTCATCAATTACACTGATTTACGATTGAATCTAAAAAAATGGATGGATTCTGTTACAGATGATATGGAAGAAATAATTGTAAAGCGAAAAGACAACAAAGACCTTGTTTTGATTTCGTTGGAAGAATACAATGCTTTAAATGAAACCAACTATTTATTATCTGGAAAAAACAGAGACATCTTACTTCAATCTGTAAAAGACATTCAAGAAAACAAATCATTAGTTCAAAAAGAGTTAATTGAAGAATGATAGTTTCTTGGCAACTTCAGGCATGGGAAGATTATTTGTATTGGCAAAAAACCGATAAATCCAAACTCAAACGAATCAACGAATTAATTAAATCGTGTATTCGAACTCCTTTTGAAGGCATTGGAAACCCGGAAGGATTGAAACATGATTTACAAGGATTTTGGTCAAGAAGAATCGACTCAGAACACCGATTGGTTTACACCTTTAGAGAATCCAACATAATAATTGTTTCTTGTAGGTATCATTACTAAAACCACATACTATATTCCATGAAAAAATTACTTACTTTTTTATTTGTCTTAAGTAGTACTCTGATATTGGCACAAGACAAAAAAGAAAATTCAAAAATTCAAATTGTAGAAGCCTCTTGTGGCCAATGCCAATTGGGAATGGAAGGAAAAAGTTGCGACTTAGCCGTTCGAATTGATGGGAAATCCTATTTTGTAGAAGGCACCAATATAGACTCACATGGAGACGCTCATGCCGATGATGGTTTTTGTGCTAGCATTCGCAAGGCAGAAGTAATTGGAGAAATAAATGACAACAAATTTGTTGTAACTTACTTTAAATTACTACCGCTAAAACAACATTAAATCCAATTAATATGGAGAATTTCATTTTACACAAAGCGAGTTCAAGAGGGCATGCTGATCACGGTTGGCTGAATGCTTACCACAGTTTTAGTTTTGCAAGTTGGTATAATCCAGAACGCATTCAATTTGGAATGCTTCGCGTTTTGAATGACGATACAGTTGCCGCTGGAATGGGATTTGGCACCCACCCACATGATAATATGGAAATTATCACCATTCCATTAGAAGGAGATTTGGCGCATAAAGACAGTATGGGTAATTCGTCTACTATCAAGACTGGCGATGTACAAGTGATGAGTGCCGGAACTGGAATTCAGCACAGCGAATTCAATCCGAATGCAGACTTACAGACAAAATTATTTCAGATTTGGTTGTTTCCAAAATACAGAAATGTAGAACCGCGTTACCAACAAATTACTTTAGATATTGCAAAGCAAAAAAATAATTTCGCACAAATCTTATCTCCAAATGAAGACGATGAAGGGGTCTGGATTCACCAAGATGCTTGGTTTTATTTGAGTGATTTCGATAAAGATTTTTCTAAAAAATTAGGTTTAAAAAAAGAGGGTAACGGATTCTATATCATCAATATTGAAGGTAAAATCGAAGTGAATGGTGAAAAACTAGAAAAAAGAGATGCTATTGGAATTTGGGAAACCAATGAATTAGAAATTAAAGCCAATTCGGATTCTCGTTTTTTAATCATGGAAATTCCAATGGAACATTAAATATTCAACGATGAAACAACCTCCTAAATGGAAATTTGCCGTAATGGTTTGGCTTGCAATTTATCCGACCATAACTTTTGTAAGTTATCTTATTGGAGATGTAATTAAAGAATGGCCTCTGCCATTAAAAACACTACTCATGACGGGCATTTTGGTACCAACAATGGTTTTTGTTTTATTACCTATTTTAAGAAAATTACTTACTAATTGGTTAAACAAATAATTCTTGATTCGCAATAAAAAACTATTTTTGCCTCTCAAAAAACACTAAACTTGAAACAAACGTTATGAAAGCATATGTATTTCCAGGACAAGGAGCACAATTTACCGGAATGGGTAAAGAACTATATGAGAATTCGCCTTTGGCAAAAGAACTTTTCGAAAAAGCCAATGATATTTTAGGTTTTCGCATTACAGACATCATGTTTGAAGGAACTGCCGAAGAATTAAAAGAAACTAAAGTAACGCAACCTGCCGTTTTTTTACATTCGGTTATTTTAGCCAAAACCTTAGCTGATTTCAAACCAGAAATGGTAGCTGGTCATTCTTTAGGAGAATTTTCAGCTTTAGTTGCCAACGGTGCTTTGTCTTTTGAAGACGGGTTAAAATTAGTTTCACAAAGAGCTTTAGCGATGCAAAAAGCGTGTGAAATCACACCTTCAACTATGGCAGCAGTTTTGAATTTAGAAGATAAAATCGTAGAAGATATTTGCGCTTCCATTGACGGTGTTGTAGTAGCAGCTAATTACAATTGTCCTGGGCAGTTGGTAATTTCTGGCGAATACAAAGCGGTGGAATTGGCTTGCGAAAAAATGAAAGAAGCGGGAGCAAAACGCGCATTGATCTTACCTGTTGGTGGTGCTTTTCACTCACCAATGATGGAACCAGCAAGAGAAGAACTTGCAGCTGCAATAGAAGCGACTACTTTCTCTACTCCTATTTGCCCTGTGTATCAAAATGTAACTGCGAGTGCTGTTTCTGACCCAGCTGAAATTAAGAAAAACCTAATCATTCAGTTGACAGCACCTGTAAAATGGACACAATCTGTACAACAAATGATTCAAGATGGCGCTACTAGTTTTACCGAAGTGGGTCCTGGAAAAGTATTAGCTGGTTTAATTGGTAAAATTGACAAAGAAGCAGTTACTGCTAATGCTTAATTTGCCATTATAAATTAAAATTAAATCCTCATAGAACCCATTTTATGAGGATTTTTTATTTTTGAAAATAGTATAAAAGATATGACAGCAATAATCGAATTACTTAGTCTTTGCGAAGCCTCAAAAGTGATAGCACCCCATATTTCATATTCAGAATATGTGCCACTTGATTTATCCATTTCAAACCGAGAAATTCATGAATTAGAAACTGCAAAAGATTATGAAGTTTTTATTCAAAAACATTTGGATGACAACAAAGGAAAAATAGCTTTTGGAGGCTATCTAGAAATTCGAAATCTATACAAAAGAAGTACAGTATTTAATGCTGAAAATTCCGAAGAACGTAACATTCATATTGGATTGGACTTATGGATTAATGAATCAGCTAGCGTTCATGCGGCATTAGACGGTAAAATTCATAGTTTTCAAAACAATACCGCTTTAGGTGATTATGGCCCAACGATTATTGTCCAACATCAATTTGATGGTCATGTTTTCCACACCCTTTATGGTCATTTAAGCGAAGAAAGTTTGATAGGTAAACAAATTGGCGATGCTGTATCAAAAGGTGAGCAGATCGGAAATTTGGGTTTACCTCCAATCAACGGAGATTATGCTCCCCATTTACATTTTCAGATAATAATCGACATGGAAAATAAGTTTGGGGATTACCCAGGGGTTTGCAGTTCAAAAATGCTGGATTTTTACAGTGTCAATTGTCCCGATCCAAATGTGCTTTTAAAAATTTAAACCTATCATATTACAAATGTCGAATTTCTTCAGAGTAATTATTTAAAATTCCTGTAACTAAATAAGTAGTATCTTTTTTCTCGAAGAAAATATACCAAGTAGTTCTCTTATTTGGCTTGAAAAAAATATAATTACTACCTAGATAAAGTAAAGTCGCGGTGGTGGATTTATTGTTTAAATGAATGTTGGAATTAATTGCCTCATATATCGAAATAACATATTCTTCTGCTGAAGATAAAAATCCGAAATATTCTTTTTTATATAGTTGATACACTAAAGTATCTAAATAATCAACTACGGCAGGACTTATGAATACTTTTATTTCTCCCACCATACCCTAATTCTCTTGACAGACTCTTGTTTTGCAGATTCAATCGATAATCCAGATTGAATTTCTTTTTCAAAATCAAAAGTTTTTGTACTAATTCCTTTTTGAGTTAAAGGTGAGATAGGATAAGAAACACTTGGTTCCTCTACTTTATTTATTTTAGACTTAGACTGTTTGGGATTCATGGGTTTATTTTTTAGCTAATGTACAAAAAATCCCAAACTGCTCATTTGGGATCACTTATATTAATTTAAATTAAAAATTAAAGATCTAACTTCTAATTTTCTGTTCCCATTTCCAAGCACTAGCCATTGCTTCTTCAAGAGTAGATTGTGCTTTCCATCCCAGAATGGTATTCGCTTTATTAGTATTGGCGTAGGCCTCGGTAATGTCACCTTCTCTACGCGCTACAATTTTGTACGGTAATTTTTGACCGCTTACTTTTTCAAAAGCATGAATTACTTCCAAAACCGAACTTCCTGTCCCTGTCCCTAAATTAAAGGTTTCTACTTTATCTTGATTTTTCTTATTCAACAAACGTTGCATTGCAATAACGTGGGCTTTCGCCAAATCCACTACGTGAATATAATCACGAATCGCTGTTCCATCTGGTGTTGGATAATCATCCCCATAGACTGATAATTCTTGACGCAAACCAATTCCAGTTTGCGTAATAAATGGCACCAAATTTTGCGGAACTCCCAAAGGTAACTCTCCAATTTCAGCTGAAGGATGAGATCCTATTGGATTAAAATAACGCAACAAAATAGCATTAATACTAGATGCTTTTGTGGCATCAATTATAATTTCCTCTCCAATTTGTTTCGTGTTACCATAAGGAGACATCGCAGTTTGAACAGATGAATCTTCAGTAATTGGCATTTTTTCAGCTTGACCATAAACAGTACAAGACGAACTAAATATCAAATTAGCAGTATGCTTTTTCTCCAATTCTTGTAGAATATATACTAACACATTAATGTTATTTTCATAATACAACAATGGATTTCCTACACTTTCACCAACCGCTTTTGAAGCTGCAAAATGAATTACGCCTTCAATATCAGTATGGCGTTTAAAAAAATCTTGTACTTTGTTTTTGTCGCGTAAGTCCAATTGCTCAAAGGCAGGAACTTTACCAGTAATATTTTGAATTCCGTCCAAAACAGACAATGAAGTATTGGATAAGTTATCTATAATTACAACTTCAAAACCTTCGTTTTGAAGTTCTACAACGGTATGCGAACCAATAAATCCTAATCCTCCAGTTACTAGTACTTTCATCTGCTATTGTTGTATTGCGCCTATTTATTTAAAAACTCTAAAATACTATCCGTGATGAATTTAATCTGTTCATCGTCTAATTCTGTATGCATAGGTAACGAAATCACTTCTTTTACTAATTGATTGGTTACAGGAAAATCTTCTTCTTTATAGCGTGCATCTGCATAGGCTTTTTGACTGTGCAATGGAATTGGATAGTAAATCGCACACGGGATTCCTTTGTCTAACAAATGTTGCATCAAACCGTTTCTATCGGCATCAATAATACGTAACGTATATTGATGAAAAACATGGCAATCGCAAATATCACAAATACTTGGCGCGATAATGTTTTTATGCCCATCTAATGCAGCAGTATATTTTCTTGCGGCGTTTTGTCTGGCTTTGTTATATTGATCTAAATACGGCAACTTGGCATTAAGGACAGCAGCTTGGATACTATCCAATCGAGAATTTACCCCCACTACATCGTGATGGTATCTTTCATACATTCCGTGATTAACAATTCCGCGAAGTGTATGCGCTAAAGCATCATCATTGGTGAAAATTGCTCCACCATCACCATAACATCCTAAATTTTTAGAAGGAAAAAAAGAGGTAGCTCCCACATGTCCTATTGTTCCCGCTTTCTTTTTTGAACCGTCAGAAAATTTACAATTCGCTCCAATAGCTTGCGCATTGTCTTCGATTACATACAAATTATGTTCTTTGGCTAATGCCATAATTGCCTCCATATTAGCGGCACGTCCAAATAAATGAACTGGGACAATGGCTTTTGTTTTTGGCGTAATGGCTTTCTTAATTTTATCAATATTGATATTCATATTGTACATATCAACATCTACTAATACAGGGGTCAACTGCAATAATGCAATAACTTCAACAGTTGCAGCAAAAGTAAAGTCGGCCGTTATAACTTCATCGCCGGGTTGTAATCCCAATCCCATCATAGCAATCTGCAAGGCATCGGTTCCATTGGCACATGGAATTACGTGTTTTACACCTAAATAAGTTTCTAATGATTTTTGAAAAGAATGCACCTGAGGTCCATTGATATAGGCATTGGTATCTAAAACTTCTTGAATCGAAATATTTACTGTTTCTTTTATTGCATCGTATTGACCTTTCAAGTCAACCATTTGTATTTTTTTCATTTACTTTTTGTTTAATGATTGGAAAGTTTGAATACTTTAAAATTCCAATTAAAGTGAGTCCATTTGTAAAACGAAAAACAAAAATAGGTATTTAATGAGTTCTAACCAATCAAAATAAAATAAAGAAACTGTATTTTAGCACCAAAATATCGAGTATGCTTTTTATTTATAGTATAATTGTTTCTATAGCAGGGCTATTATTGCAAATCATCGCTTTTTTTGTGCCAAAAATCAAACTTTTTGTTGCAGGAAGAAAAGACGTATTTCCAACTTTAATTACCAAAATCAAACCCTCTGATAAAACAATCTGGTTTCATGCAGCTTCGCTAGGCGAATACGAACAAGGATTGCCTGTTATTGAAAAAATAAAAGAGAAATACCCCAACCATAAAATCGTACTTAGTTTTTTTTCCCCTTCAGGTTACGAAATCCGAAAGAACAATACCATAGCAGATGCTACCGTATACTTGCCATTAGACACACAAAAAAACGCTGCTAAATTCATTGATTTAGTGCATCCAGAGATGGTATTCTTTATTAAATATGAGTTTTGGCCGAATTATTTGAACGAATTGAAAAAGCATAATACGCCAACCTACTTGATTTCTGGAATTTTTAGAGAAAATCAGGTGTTTTTTAAATGGTATGGCAATTTTTACAGAAAAGCATTGGATGCGTTCAGCTATTTTTTTGTACAAAATGAAAAATCAAAACAGCTTTTACTTCAACTTGGTAAAGTAAATTGCATTGTGTCAGGAGATACTCGTTTTGATAGAGTAGCTAGTATTTTAGAAAGAGACAATACATTAGATTTTATTGCTGAATTTAAAAACAATAAAACAACTATTGTTGCTGGAAGTACTTGGGCAAAGGATGAGGAATTGTTACTGAATTATATTAACTCCAAAACTACAGATACAAAATTCATCATTGCTCCACATAATATAAAACCGGATCAAATACAACAACTAAAAAACAGTTGTACCAAAAAAGTAATTTTATTTTCAGAAAAAGAAAACAAAAATCTAGCCGATTATGATGTTTTCATTATAGACACAGTAGGTATATTAACTAAAATATATAGTTACGCTGATATCGCTTATGTTGGTGGTGGATATGGTCATCCGGGCATTCATAACATACTGGAACCGGCAACTTTCGGAATTCCAATTATAATTGGCCCCAATTATTCTCATTTTGCTGAAGCTATAGAATTGGTCCACTTAGGTGGATGCCTTTCTGTAAACAATAGTGATAGTTTAGAAGTTACATTAAATACATTAATTGACGATATTGAAATCCGAAAATCAAGAGGCGCAATTAGCGCTTCGTTTGTTCAAAATAATAAAGGTGCTGTAGCTAATATTATGAAAAATATTTAGTCTCTTATTAGTTGCAAATTAGAAACGATTACTGATTTTTGACCATTTTTGATAAAAAGAAGAGAAATTGTCGAATTTTATTTAAAAAAAAAATGAAAAAATATTTTACATATTAAAAATTTTATATCTTTGCCACGAATTAATAATTAACCTTTTATAATAAATTAAGATGAAAAAAGTATTTTTAAGTTTAGCTGTTGTTGC
>JACCDZ011638090.1_pt1 | contig 61655 bp, 118 predicted proteins | sample 7449551 | NCBI WGS metagenome assembly JACCDZ01 (sample SAMN15323452, study PRJNA562643) | freshwater metagenome | isolation source: river surface water | place: USA:Blue River Watershed | collected 2017-08-18 | reverse complement strand
GGAAAACTTTGGGAAAACTTTGGGAATTTCTATAACTGATTATCAATTACTTAAATAAGATTTTTGGGGAAAAGTTGGGAAAACTTTGGGAAAACTTTGGGAAAAGTTGGGGGAAAGTTGGGGGAAACTTTGGGAAAAGTTGGGGGAAAGTTGGGGGAAAGTTGGGGAAGGGTTCTTTTTTGTAAGAATTTTTTATTTTTAAATATAAAAAAAGGGTGTTTTTTTAGTGTTTTATTTAACGTTTTAATGGCTTTTTATTGGTTTTTTTGAAATTTCTTCCGCTGACTTTTCAATCTTCGTTAAGTATAGTAAAATCAATGCTTCGCAAGGTTTTAGGTATGCGTTTACTTCAATCGTTAAAAATGGCAAAAAAACACAAAAAACGACAAAAAACACTCAAAAACGTGCAAAAAACGATGTTTTTTTGATTAAAAGTATAAAAATGCTTGAATTTTCAATCTTCGTTAAGTATAGTAAAATCAATACTTCGCAAGGTTTTTGGTATGTGTTTGCTTCAATGATTAAAAAATGTATTTTTTGTGCAAAAAAATGCAATTATAGTTTTTTCTTATAAAAAAAAACTTTTTTATAAGAAAAAAGAATATTATATTTTTAATAATATTTTGTATTTTAAATAATATTTTATATTTTTGAAATGAATTTTAAAACTTTATAATATGGACTTACAAAATCAAACTTTTGAGTTGTTAGAGCAAACTGCTTCTAATTGGACTGTTAACAAATTACCTCTTGTATCTCAAGAAGGTTTACCTACTGAATCATTTGGTATATTTAGAAATGACAACAATTTATGGTTGGGAACTATTGGTAAGCAATATGAACCAATTCAAAACTTTGAAATTGCAGAAACTCTTATTGCTACAACTGATGAAATTTCTAATTCACACAAAGGAGGTTTATTGAACAATGGTAAAAAGGTTTTTTATCAAACAGAAATTGACCCAGTAGCTATTGATAAAGATGAAGTTAAAAGATACTTGACTATCTTAAACTCACACGATGGTTCTTCTTCTATTGGATTTGGTTTTTCTAATACAGTAGTTGTTTGTCAAAATACTTTTTACAAAGCAATGAAAGATGTTAAAAAATTCAGACATACCACCTCTGCCAAAGAAAGGTTAGAAATAGCAAGAAAACAAGTTAGAGAAATTCTTTTAGCCGAAAACGATGTTATTGAAACATATAAAAGAATGGCTGATAAAAAAGTAACAAACAATGCTATTAAAATGGTTGTTGCTGATTTGTTTGATTTCAAACCAGAAGATTTTGAAAATCCAGTTGAAGATTTCTCTACAAGAAAAGTAAATGATATTTCAAAATTTAAAGAAATAATGGATGCCGAGTTTGCTTCTCATGGAGAAACACTTTGGGGATTGTTTAATGCAGTTACTTGGAAAACTAATCACGTTGATTCTAAACGCTCTAATCAATTAGAAAACGTAATGGTAGGTTCTGGGTATAAAAAGAATAATTCTGCTTTTAAAATCCTTTCTGATTTAGTTGTTTAATCTTATTACCTCACGATGTTTAGGTTAATCGTTTTTTATTATGAAACTATTATCAATGACCGATTTTGTTTTAAGAGAAACAAATAGTCCTACAACTTTAGCCGAGAGTTTTCAAAGATGCGTTACATACGCAAACTTTTTAAAACAGCCTTTAAAAATAGAAATGTTTGTTCCAGTAGATGAATATGGAAATATATTACAAGAACCAGAAGAATTTAAAGAATGGATAAAATCAGACCATTACTTTAATGCTTCAGAAAGTGTTACTCATCAATGTAGAATGTACAAAAAAGCATTAGAAAAAGTTTTATTTGAAATTGAATATAAATATTCTGCTGAATTAATTGTTGAATTAAATACTGATATTGAATCAATAAAAAATTTAGATATTGAATTAACACCAAACACAATTAAACAATTAGGATTATGAAACTATTCTTTCAATCTTTCTTTCAAGTAGGCTTGGTAGCCGTATCGACCATTTTAATAACAAAAGGATATATTGTAGGTATTTTTACAGTTAGCTTCTTAATTAGCCTTCTTTGGGCGTTTAATGTAAGCCGAGTTGCTATATCTACTTTAAATCAAAAACTAACTTATGCATTTGGTGCAGGTTGTGGTTCAGTAGTCGGAGTTTTAATCTTAAAATTTTTTAATATATGAAAAAACAAGAAACAATTGAAGAATTTGCTGAAAATTATGTTAATAAATTTTACAATAATTATGCTTTCAAAGATTTATTAAAACCCTTGTTAATAGATGGTGCTAAATGGCAACAACAACAAATGTATAGTGAATTAGTTGATTTATTAGAAAGGTTAACACCAATTTACAAAGAAGATTCAGATTTACATCAGAAATATGACAAACAAAGACTAAACCTTATTGAACAATTTAAAAAGAAATAAGACATGGAAATAAACAATATTTATAAAGTTACTTATCAAAATAATTACGATAAATATTTTGGCTTTTTAAGAAACGAAAAAAAATTCAACATTAGAGATAGTGTTTTTGTTGCTTATGGTAATGATAATATTTTTAGAGGTATTGTCATGGGAATAGAATTAACCGATTCTGATAATCCAGAAGCAATATATAAAATAGAAATTCCAAAAGGTTTAGTTTATGGTTTTTTTGGTAATTATGAAACAAACATAAAATGTAATTGTGATTATATTTTTTCTTCTTTAGAAGAAGCAAAAGAATCAAGAATAAAACAAGCAAACAAAATGCATGAGTTAGAATTACAAAACATAGAAAAATTTTTTAAACAATTTGAAAAAAAATAACATGGCAGAGTTTAGTGCTATAGCATTAATTGTAATTAATTTAATTGCATTACTAAAAGATTAACTAATTAAAATAAAAAACAAATAAAATGAAAAAACTATTATTATTAGCAATATTGTTGTTTGGAACAATCACTTTTGCACAAGAAACATTTGTAAACAAATACACTTGGTATATAACAAAAGAAAACGGAATACTTCAAGAAGAAAAAGATGCCGTTGTTACAGTTGTTTTTAATGAAAAGAAAACAAAAGATATTGTTATTTATTACGAAAACGGAAATACCGTAAGATACTTGTCTTATGGTGGTGCTGAAAAAGGACAAACAAATTCTGGAAATAAGTACCAAACGATAAAAGCAATTGATTCAGTAGATGGAGTAGAGGTTTTAATTCAGTTGTTTGACGAAACTTCTACTTTGAGAATTATAATTGCTGAAGGTTGGTATATTGAATTTCATAAATAATATAAAGTATTTTTAAAAATAATTTGTATTATAAATAATATTTTTTTAATTTTGAATTGAACTTTAAAATCGACCACATGAAAAAAAATGAAACAGAAATTATTTCAATAATATTAGGATTTGGTTTTATATTATTATTGATGACTATAATATTTTTATTTGTTAACTTCTTAATTGACTTTGTAGAATGAATTACTTACTTATTATTTGGATTTTTTTAATCCTTGAATTGTGTTTTAAACCAAGATTAGATATTACTAAAGATAAAAAGATTTTATTGTGGTATGGTAGAAGTTTGAAAAGAAAATACTTTGTTTTATTTGAACCATGATAGCAGAAGTAATAACAACTGATGGCGAAGTAATTTCTTCAGAAGAAGAAAACTTCTTTATTAAGGTTTTAAATCAAGTTCCGCATAATGAATTAAAAGATTACTTTTTAAAAAAAGAAATGCTTTTAAAAATAAAAGAAAATCACACCAAGTCAAATGGTAGTTGCGGTATAAACCAAATTCAATTAAAGAACATTGTTTCATTTGAAGAAATTGAAAGAACACTTAATTACCTACAAGAAAAAAAACAAATTCAAAAACGTGAAGGAGTAAATCACGAACTATATTTTTTAAACACTAAAAACAAATAAAAATGGAATTTTTTTCAGAAAAAGGATTGCTAGAATTAGCAGAAGGTATTGATAGTTTAACAATAACTATTAAAGCAAACGAAAATTTTATTGATATTCTAAAAAGGGTTTCTGAAGAAGCCGAAAAAAAATGTCCAGATGTAAGTCAGAAAATGTCGGATAATGAAATTGTAAAATCAATGGAAACTTGTTTTAATAATGTTGATTGCGGTAAAAAAGAAAAAAAGAAAAAAAATAAAAAGTTTAAAGTTGGCGATGTTGTTTATTTGGGTTCTTTACAAGGTCAAGTTGTTTTGTTTAATAAACAATATGAAGAAATAAAAGTTAATTTCGGTAGTTTACCTTTTGAACCATTTACAGATGAAGGTCGTGTTTTTAATAATGCACCAATAGTTTTATCTCACTTCCCTTATGAATTAAAAATGAAAAAGATTAAATAGTATGCGAAGTATTAAAGAGCTTTTAGAAATAATGTTGGAAAACAAAAGTTATTTTTTTTCTGGTTTATGTGATTTAGTACATGATTTACGTTATTGTGGCGACATAACTCAAGAAGAAAGAATCTTATTGATTAATTATATTAAATATAATAGACCAAGCAAGTGGAGTAGTTTAAGTGCTTTTAAAAACAGAAGTTCTGGTTATTATTGGAAGCGAAAAGACATAAAGCCACGCATTAAATGGATTAAAAAACACATAAAATTAAACTCTTAACTTTTTAATTATGATACTTAAAAGACCAATTATATTTTTCGATTTAGAATCGACAGGAATTGATATTGCAACTTCAAGAATAGTTGAAATAGCTTGTATTAAAATTGATTTAGATGGAAGCAAAACAGAAAAACATAGTTTGATTAATCCAACTATTCCAATTCCAAAAGAAGCAAGCGAAGTACATGGTATTACAGATGATAAAGTTGCAAATGCTCCAAAGTTTATTGAGTTGTCAAAATCGCTATACAACTTTTTTAAAGGTTGTGATATTGCAGGATATAATTCCGATAGCTTTGATATACCATTATTAGTTCAAGAATTTTCACGTTGCAATATTATTTTTGGAGATTGGGAATTTAACACTATTGACGTTTTATCAGTAGAGAGAATTTTAAGACCAAACAAATTATCAGATGTTTATAAAAGATATACTGGAAAAGATTTAGAAGATGCACACTCCGCACTTGCTGATGTAAATGCAACACTTGAAATACTATTCCACCAATACGATGGAAAAGAAGAAATAACTCCAGAGGAAATTGAAAATTCTTATAGATTGAAAAAAAGATATGATTTATCTAATAAGCTATATGTAAATGCCGATGGAAAAGTTTGTTGGGGTTTTGGTAAATTAATGAACCAACCGATAGAAAACGATATTAGCTATGTCGATTGGGTTATGAAACAAAATAGTTTTACAAATGAAACCAAAAGAAAGATTAATGATTATTTAAACTCTATTGGCAAATAACGTCCTGTGGCTTTGTCTTGTTGCCGAAAACACAAGACTAACTTTAAATTAAACCAAATGTCAGAAAACACAAAACCAATATCAAATGAAGCCGAAAACGGCAATAAGTCAAAACCAATGTGTGTAGCAGGATGGATTCGATTTTTGGATGAATTACCTCCATTTGAAGAAGAAATTATTATAGCTTATTCAAGTTCTCCTTACAATGGAATGTCTTTTCTAGCATTGGGAAAGTGCATCAGTAAAGATATTGTAATATTAAAAGGTAGAAATTTTAATTTAGAAGTATATAATTACGATGGATTTGGTAAAAAATGGCATGTTGCTTATGCTCACCACTGGGCTTTTAATACCTCTGAAAATAAAAAATTAGATATTAAAAAAATATGTGAATATGATAGATTAAAAAGAGGCGAAAATTTCCCTGTAAAATGTTAAATTGCATGTCTAAAATTTTATTTAGCAATTGACTTAATCTTGCTACTAACGTTTGAGTGCTTTGCGAGGTTTTTCGGAACGGCACAAAACAACGCATCTGATTACAAACAAAGATTACAAGTACAAAACAAACATTAATATTAACCAAAAGCCGAAAATCATCGCAAAACACTTGTTAGCAAATCGGCTTTTTATACTCAAAAAAAAATGAATGTAAAAGAACTTATTTCAATTTTAAAAAAATTACCAAGTGATGCAGAAGTTTTTACCGAAACAAACAATCACACCGACAATAATGGAATTAGATATATCACTTTATTAGAAGAAAGTGGTGATAATTTAGTTTTTTTAGCAAACACATCGAAAGCATACACTAATGATGTTAATATGGATTCAAAAATATTGCAAAAATATTCTTGGTTAGATGATTTTCAAAATCCAGTTACGTCATAAGCTGTTTGCTAACGGTGTAGCTTGTAGCTGTATGCCAAGATAGAACGTGAATAGAAAGATGATAGTTGTAGCATATAGCTACAAGCGATTGTTATATTCTCGGCTTTTTTTACTCACTAAATAAATTAATAAAAATGGAAATAGAAGATATTGAAGTAATAGTTATGATTGTTCAATTTAAAGATGGCTCGGCACATCAAGTTTTGACTTCAAAAGAAAATAAAAAAATAGCATTGCAAATAATTGCAAGTGCAGACGGAAAACTAACGCTTGATAAAGAACTCGCTCCTGTTGTATTCGAATATGCAGAGTAACTTTCGCCAGAAAGTTGCTCGAAGCTGGAATATAACTAGCAGATAACACCAATTCAATAAATTGAACCTTATGAAAACACTTGATATTACTGATAATGGGAAAAAACTTTGCAATTTTGTAACTGAAAAAACAACGCAAGGCGAACTATCAAATAATGATTTAGTGCAATTAATTGAAGTAGCTGGAGCTTTTTTAAATCTACAAACAATTCCTGATTACGCAAAAGCTAAAAATTTATCATATAATGGTGTGAAAAATCATAGAGAAATAATAGAAATTTTTAATGTAAAATTTGTAATTGATAATAATTAATGTCAAACATAGAAGATAAAATACAAGCATGGGTAAATGCCAATGCTTCAGATAAAACCAAAGTAAAAGAATTGGTAGAGGTGGCAAAAGAATTTGCAAAAGAATTTGCTTTATGGAAAGAGTACCAAGTTCAGCAAGACGAAGATGGTAACTATTATGGCGAAAGCAGAATAGGAGTTAGCAGAAAAAATCCAGTAAACATTCATTCCTTATTAGATGTTTATTTAGAAGAAAAAAGATTGTTTAACAAACAAATAAATAAATTAAAATGACAAAGTGGTTAGTAGGTTATTGGAAGTATAAAAACGACCAATATGAAGATTACGAAAAAGAAATTGAAGCAGTAGATTTTGACGATGCTTACATGAGGTTTAGAAGAAGTAATCCGAGTTCAAAAATTAGATTTATTCAAGAAATTAATTAGTATGACACCAGAAGAAAAAATTCAATATGTTAATTATGGATTAAAATTGTTGAGTATAGAACTTCATAAAGATTTACTTGAAAAAGTAATTAAAGTAATAGAGGTTGTTGATAGGAAGCAAGGGGAAACCACAATGAAGGATATTTTACAATTAAAAAAAAGAGTAAAATGATAACACACGAATTAAGATTAAAAACAATAGCAGTATGTTCTGATTTATTACTGGAAGCAATAGATGATGGCAGAAAGTTAAATCCAAATGGTGTTTTATTAAAAGAACTTTTGGAAAAACAATTAGAAGCTATTTATTCTCACGATGTAGTAAGAGATAACGAAGCATACCAAGAAACAAAAAACAGAGTATTATTTAATATTAATGCACACTTTAAATTGCCAAAAAAATGAACCAAGAACAAGAACTAATGGAAAACGGATTGCCAAGAGAGGTAGTACTATCAATTGATGCTAAATTCAAAGAATACGAGGATATAGCAAACGAATGGAATAAAAAAGCATACGAGATTGAAGTTACTGATGAAAGTCAAGTAAAACTTATGCAACAAGCCAGAGAAGGTAGGTTATTGCTAAAAGCCAAGCGAGTTGAAATTGAAAAGACACGCAAACGCCTTAAAGAACAATCTTTGTTAGAAGGCAGGTTTATTGATAGCCTTGCCAAAAGATTATTTGCTATAATCGAGCCAGCAGAAGAACACCTACAACTCCAAGAAAGTTTTGCGGAAATAAAAGAGCGTTTGAGAAAGCAAAAATTAAAAGAAGAAAGGTTACAACTACTTAATCCTTATTTGTCTGTTTTAGATTTAGATTCTTTTGATTTAAGCACTATGTCGGAAGTGGCTTTTACTACAATTTTAAATGGTGCTAAACTTTCTTTTGAGCAATACGAAAAAGAGCAAGAAAGAATAAGATTAGAACAAGAAGAACAACAAAAAAAATCAAAGTTGTATTCTGAAAGAAAATCCAAAATAGCTCCATATTCTTTTTTTATAGTAAACGAAGATGATGTGATTTATTTAGATACTACCGAAGAAGAATTTCAAGTTATTTTTGAAAGGCTAAAAGACCGAAAACAAAAAGACGATGAGCAAAAAGAGTTGTTGAAAAAACAAAATGCCGAGTTGCAAAAACAAAAAGAAAAAGCAGAAAAAAAGGTTACAGTGTTGTCTAAAAAATCTTTAGAATTTGAAGCTATTGCTAAAAGCAATGTAGAATCGTTTAAATCAGAGTTAGAAGTACTAAAAGAAGAACATTCTGAAATGAAAGTAGCTTTACAAACCGCATTAAACTTCATAATTCCAGACCAATTAAGAAAACTTATAGAAGAAACCTTAAAATCATTAAAATAATATAAATTATTTAAAATAATATTTTGTATTTTAAATAATAAATCATATTTTTGATACAACTTTAAAACCAATTAAAAATTAATTAAATTAAAACCAAGAAATTATGAAAAAATTATTATTAAGTATTGTTGCTGTTGCTTTTTCAACTACTGTGTTATCTCAAGAATTTGTAGTTAAAGTTTGTGAGGATAAAATAGAAAAAACAACTACTTACATTCCTAGTGAAAGCATTTTTGTAAAAAGTCCAAATGGAAAAGATGGATTTTTATTGTCTTTGTACATTGAAAAAAAAGAAGATAAAGTTGGTTGTACTGGAGTAACAATAAATTCGGTTGTAGGTTCTTCATGTGTTGAAAAATCAACTTTGTATTTAGTTTTGGAAAATGATGAAGTTGTTACTTTGACCGCTTGGAATAAGTTTAATTGCGATGCTACTTCTTATTTTGATTTTACAGATGAAAACATAAAAAAAATATCAACTATAAAATTAAAAACCATTAGATTTAAAAACGGTTACGATTCTACATCTTTAACTGGAATTGAAAAAGGGAAAGAATTGTTTTTTGTTAGAGCCGTAAATAATATGGTTTTAAAAAACGTAAATTGTGATTAACTTTTAACTATATAAAAATGAAAATATTTTTTAAAATTATAGGGTGGCTTTTTGGATATAAGACACCAAATGTTGAAAAAACAAGCGAATTATTAAAAGAAGAACTTTCAGAAATTGCTGAAATAGAAAATTCAGTAAAAGAGATTAAAGTAATCCACGAAGAAATTACTTCAAAGCTAGATTCCTGCTCTCCTGCTCAAAAAAAAGAGCTAGTTATTAATCCAAGACTTTCTACTTCTCAATTAAGACTTTATATGATAAACAATGGAGTTTTAGAGATAGGTGAAATGTCCAGAAAAGAAAAACAATTTTATGCCAAAAAGATTTATTTCTTGAGATACAAAAGAGGTATGAAAATAGTTTTTGATAAAACTAAAAACGCTTATAAATATTTTAAAAATGGCTTATAAAAAAATAACCGCAGTAACATTTGATGTTTTAAGTCAAATGTCGGAATACTTATATCAAAACCAAAACCAAAAAAGGTATTCTGAAATTCAAAAAAGCGTTGCCGATTATTTGGTAACAAATGGAGAGAAAAAGTTTGTAGATGTTTTTAACTACACTATGCAAACTAATGACTTCATAAAAGCACTTGACACTTTTAAAATTTAAAAATATGCCAATAATAGAGAAAAAAGTAACCAAGCTATACAAGATATTAGCAGATAGAGGGTTGTCGCAAAAAGAACTTTTTGAGTTAATCATTAAAGAAAATGATGGTAACAAGGTTTCTATGTACATTTTGAACGAAATTATCAACGGAAAACGTAAAAACTACCACATTAATACGGCTATCCTAATCGCTAACGCACTAGATGTTCCAATTGATGATATTGTAGATTAATATGGAGTTAATCAGTTTTATAAAAGAGTTAAGAAATAAAGGTAAATCTTACTATGATATTTGGCTTCCAATTTTGTTTGAATTAGAAGAAAAAAAATATTACAAATTAAACCGAAGATTAGATGTTTCTCAAACTCAATATTACAGAATTATTTCTTTTGGTGTGAAACTTTGGTCTGAATTAGTACCAAGTATATCGTTAGAATATAATAGAGGAAATTTATCGATTAATTTTAAATCCGTACCTAAAAAATCAAATTCTAAAACCAAAGCAGAGCAGGTTGTAAAAGACAAAAAAGAAGCTGAAAATGTAGATATGAATGAAGTTTATGATAGTATAATTTCTTACTTGAATCAAAAAGCAAAAACTGGTTATCAATCTACAACAAATTCATATAGAACTTTTATAAATGCGAGAATTAAAGCAGGAGCTAAATTAGAAGATTTTTATATGGTAATCGACAATAAATGTTCCGAATGGATGGGTACAGATTTTCAAAAGTTTCTTCGACCAGAAACATTATTTGGAAATAAGTTTGAAACCTACTTAAATCAAAAAATAAACAAAAAAACAACTCAAGAAATAGCTTATGACAAAGTTAGTGAAGCAACAAAGCTCGGTTGGACTGGTAAAAGTTGATTTATCAGAATTAAAAAACATTTCTAAAAGCGACATTGTTCTTTATAATTCTAATGTTTCTAATAAGAAATTTAAGGATTATTCTACCGAAAAAGACTTGTTGTTAATGAACGCCTTGATAACTAAATGGGCAAAATACATTGGTGCTAAAATTCCAGAACCAATTGACATGAATGGTCTGGCAAACTTTTTTAAAGATAGCTTCCCAAACTTTAATGACTTTGACTTAAACGAATGTATAAATTTACTTGTAAATGGTAAATTAAATACTGATGCAGAAAGTTATGGTGCTTTAAGTCCTATGTATTGCTCTAAAGTTCTTCACGCATATCAAGAACACAAATCTAAAGTTATTTTCAAAGTAAGAGATGAGATTCAGAAAATCGAAAATATGAAGCCAAAAGAAATAGATAAAAACGAAAGGCTTTCTGATTTTAAAAAGCTATTATCTTACGGCAAACAAGATGTTCAAGATAAAAAGACTTTTATTGATACTGGCGATGTTGTTTATAATTTTATTCGCAAGAATAAATTAATTGAAATGCCTAAAAGTCTGCAAGACGAAGCACTTGCTTATGGCGAGAAAATGTTTTCTGATGAAAAAAAGAAAAAAGTAATTGAAGCAACGATGAAAAATCACGCTTATAAAACTACTGCTGACTTAAACTTTGAAAAAGAAGATAGGGTAAAAAAATTCGCAAGGGAATATGTGGTTAATGTTTGGCTAAGACAGACTGATATAGACAAATTAAACAAAAATTTAACCTACGAAATGATTGATATTAAATAAAATAATTTATATTTGATTTAATAAAAAGTATTTTTAAAAATATGGTAGAAACAGGTAAGGTAATTAGCATTATAAACAATAGTGATTGGAACACTCAAGTTGTTATTCGCAAGAAATGGAATAATAGCTACCTTCCTATTTGCTTTACCGCTACCGATGAACAAAAAAGGCTTATTACTCAAATTGGTTTAGAAGTGGGGGATATGGTAAAAATAAACTATCACGTTTACTCAAAGAAGTATAACGACAAGTATTATACCACCGCACAAATAGATTTGATTAGAATAACGCAAAAGAAAAGCGCTCAATTAATAGTTGACCTTTCAACTGGAGAAATATTATAGAACCAAAAACACGCAAAATGAAAAAATTACATTTAGGCTCTTATCAAGAGCAGTACGAAATTAACAAGCAACAAATGATTAAAGACAAAAAAGGAAGAATTGTTTCTTTAGAATTGTTGGAAGAATTAAAAAAAGAAGATGCAATTATAAAAATAGATGTTTCTATAACTTTTGAACCAGAAACTACTTTGCAAAAAATAGTTTTTAATCAAGGTTTTTTATTGCCTTACAAATTTTCAAAAGAAGTAGAAAAAGCAAAATTTATTTTGTTCTTATTTAGAAAAAACCAACATATTTCTGAACAAGAATTTAAAATTGGTCTTTATGAATTAAACCAAGTGATAAACGAACAAATTAACACAATACTTCAAAAACACACTAAACAAGATTGGGAAGTTTCTGAAATGAAAATGAGTAAATTAAAAAATTAAATTTATAAAAATGAATAAAGAAATAAAATTAGTAGTAGCTATTCCTACTATCAACAGAGCCGACCTTCTTAATGAAGCGTTGGCTAAATACTTTGAGGATTTTAAAGATACGCATATTGCTATTTGCGATAATGGAAACCAAGACATTCTAACTCGTGAAGAAAACTTTATGATTTATAGACCGCAACAAAATTTAGGAGTTGCAGGAAGTTGGAATATGCTTATGGATTATGCTGATAAGATTGGAGCAACTCACGTTTTAATGCTTAATGATGATATTTATCTTGGTAAAAACGAAAACGAACTTAAATATTTGATTAGACAAAATTTAGATTTTGACTTTATAAATTCATTTCACAATTGGTGCAGTTATATTCTAACAGTAGATATTTGGAAAAAAGCAGGAAAGTTTGATGAAGAATTTGTTAATCCTTATTTTGAGGACGACGCCTTTGATTACAAAATGACTTTAATTGGTGCAAAGAAAAATTGGACTTCATTTTTAGACCCTGTTATTTATAGAAACTCAATGAGTATCGCAAAAGACCCAAGTTTAAATAATAATTTTATGAAAAACAGACAATTATATATTGATATGTGGGGTGGATTACCTAAAGAAGAAAAATACACTACAAAATTCAACAAATAGAATGAACAAAAATAAAAATGATGTTGCAGGAGAAATAATAGCTTGGACAATCTTGTTTTTAATAATATTAACCTTTATTCATTTAATATAGCCATGAACGATTTAACACCATTTCAAAAACAATATTATACTACAACTACCGAGATAGGTAGCAAACCATCAAAAAGGTTTTTACAAATTGTAAACGATAACGATATACACCCAACTGCTATAATTGGAAATAATGTTAGAATTGGAAAGGGTAATAAAATTGGTGCTTATGTAGTAATTCAAGGTAAAACAACAATTGGAGATAACAATGTGTTTGAGCCTTTTTGTTCTATTGGAAACGAGCCAGAGCATAAAGAATTTTTTGGCAAAAAAAACAAAGGAACTTTTATCGGAAATAACAATGTTTTTAGAGAGTATGTAACCATTAATGCAGGTTGTTATATGCCTACAATTTTAGGTAATGATATTGTTATGTTAAGAGGTTCTCACGTTGGACACGATAGTTGGATTCACGATAACTGCACCATTAGTTGTAATGTGCTTATTGGCGGTCATTCTTTGCTTGGAAAAGGTGTTAATATGGGTTTAGGTAGTATTTGCCACCAGTATTCTAAAATAGGCTCTTACGCAATGATTGGTATGGGTGCAATAGTTACTAAAAAAACTAATCCTAATTGCTTCGGAACGTATGTAGGTAATCCTGCTAAATACATTAAAGAAAACGATTATATGAAGCAAAAATGGAGCTATGAAATGGTGTTGGATATATGTGCTGAATTTGACAAAATGGTAGAGGGGTATGATGGAAGAAGCGTTTAAAAAATGTAGTTTTTGTAAATGCCAATATAAAGAAACTTCATTAAAAGAATTTCGTAAAAACAATTATTTAAGTTTGGGTTCAATTTTTGTTTGTAAGGTTTGCGAGAAGAAAGTTGATATAAAAGAATATCAAGAAAGGTCAACAGACAATTACGTTGTAAATTCATTAAGGTATAAAAATAAAATTAACTACGGAATAGATTCAACAGATGAAATGTTAGAAATTCAACTATTGAACATAAAACTCAAAAGAGAATTAAGAAAATGATTCAAGAATTAAAAGAATTGATAGGTAGAAAATTTTCTTATAAGGATAAGGAAATATTAATCAAAAACACTAAAAGAGTTAGTGGGGTTTTTGTCGTAATAACCGACAAGAAAACCTATAATTTTTTTGAAAGTGAAGTTCCTTTTTTCTTGAGAGAAATAGTTGAAATTCCCAGAGTAAAATTAAAAGAAGGGGTTTTAGAAAAAAGACAACTTGAATTAAAAAATGTATCAATACAAGAAAAAAAACACGAACTCAACACCAATAAAATGGAGAATAACGAAAAAAATATTGTACCAATACAAGAAAAAAAACACGAACTCAACACCAATAAAATGGAGAATAACGAAAAAAATATTGTACCAATACAAGAAGCTAACTTAAATGTTAGAAATGTATTAATAGAAACGCTTGATAAAGTAAGAACCGACAAATCATACATTCCTCAAGCTAATGCTATTTGCAATGTAGTGGCTCAAATGATTAACATTCAAAAATTAGAATTATCAATTAAAAATAAAAAGCAATGAAACAAGATTTAATCCCATACTACAAATGGGTTTACGGAAAATTTGTATTGGTAGGATATATTAAAAAGTAATACTATGACACTAAAAGAAAAATTTAGACCATTAGTTTGGTTTAATTCTGGTTCGTTCAACGTTCATCAAAATAAAGAAAAAGAAAAAAACGCAACAGAATGTGAAAAAATCGCAGATGATTACGCTATTGACTTTGCTTTATTTTTATCTTCAAATTGTAAAACAAACGGTGATAAAGATGGATGGTGGTTTTACAAAAATGAATGGAAAACAACGAATGAAGTATTAGAAATATTTAAAAAGGAAAATGGTTTATGACAAATCCTTGCACTAATCACGATTATTGGTCAACTGAATTTAGATTGACTGTTTCAATGCCTTGCTTCGGTAGGAGAAAAGGAACTATAAGAGCAATTGAATGTATTGCCAACCAAACTGCTAACGACTGGGAAGCACTTGTTATTGGAGATGGTTGTCCTATAATGCAAGATTTTGTAGATAGCAATTACTTTGCTGATATTGTAAAAGATTGTAATTCCAAAGGAAACCAACTGATAATTAAAAACAATAAAGAAAATCGTGGCGGTCATGGTTACTTCATTACTAATGAAAACATAAAACTTGCCAGAGGTAAGTATTTCACTTTTTTTGCTAACGATGATATTATTCTGCCAAACCATTTCGATAATTACTTATCGGCTATTGAAAACACTAAATTAGATTTTATGTATTTCGATAGTTATGTAGCACCAAGACGAACCAACAGAGTTGCTCAACTTCAATATGGTATGATTGGACATAGTGAATTAATTATAAGAACCGAGTTCTTAAAAACAATGCCGATGCATAATGAAGCGTATGGGCATGATTACGAACTTATTCAAAATATGATGAAATTCGGTACACACGCCAAAGCAATTAACCACCCACCAACTTATCACGTTATGAGTTTATCTGACAATAGAGAGCAAGGAATTGAATAAAATATTAGATTAAATAAAACTTATCTAAAATAATAAAATATATTTAAAATAATATTTTGTATTTAAAATAATATTTTATACTTTTGACTTGAACTTTAAAACTTTTAATTATGTTAATCACAGAAACGCAAACAGTAAAACAATTTTCAGACGAAAACGAATTTGAATCTACACTTTCTTTTTCATTAGATACAGACGATGTAGAAGATTGGGTTGTTGTAGAAAACGATGCTCAAGAACTATCTTTATCATTGGCTAATTGGAAAAAATTAGTTGAAATTGGGAATAAATTAATTAATCAATTTGAAAAATAATGAAACTAATAAAAATGACCGATTTTGTTTTAAGTTTTGGAATAGAATCAAATAGATACAATTATGAACAAGCTTATGATTTAATTTCTTCTTTCGCTAGATTCTTGAAAACAAACTTAAATTTAGGTATGTTTATCCCTTGTGATGAAAAAATGAACATTTTAAAAGAGCCTAATCATTATAGAAGATTTACATCAAAAGATTATTTGAATGAAAATCCTAAAATGTCAGAAAAATGGATTGAAGAATGTAAAAAATACAAGAAAGCTGAAAGTAAAATTTTATTCAAAGATTTTGAGTTTTTCATTGAACATGATTTTGAAAAATGCATTATGACCGAAGGATTTGTTTTATCAATTGAAGCATTATACACAATGAAAATTGAGGATATAGTTGATAACGATATTGAACTTACAATTTCTGGAATTAACGCAATAAAAAATTAGAAAATGAAAAACAGTAAAATACATTTAGGATTTGAAAAATCAGATTTAAGAGATTTTTTTGCAATATCATTACTTAGAAATTTAGAGAAAGAAATGTCTAATAAAAGAGAAGAAGTTTTTAAAGATGATGAATTTGTAAAAAATGCTTTAGATTATCGTATTGATTTTGCAAAAAATGAAATAAAATTTCAAAAAAAAGAAATTGAAATAATGAATCAAAAAAAATCACTTTTATTATTGATGGAAAATGAAAATTGGAGTGAATTTGATGTTTCAGATGAAACTGAAAAAGATTTTGATTCTGATTATTGGTTGTCATTTATAGGAACTCAAGAAGAATTTGAGTTTTTTATTCAACAAATTAATAAAAAATAAAAAATAAAAAAAATAAAAAAAATGGAAACTTACAAAGTAGAATTATTTGATAAAAAAACCTTTAAATCAAAAGGAGTTTTTGACACACAAATTCCAGAAGTATTGATTCAAAATATTCAAGAAAGTTTGGATAAGACAATGATAGAACTTCCGAGAACAGGTGTTGTAATAAATGAAGAAAATTTAACACCAAGTTTTGGCATTATGGTAAAAGATGAAAATGGTTTTCATCATCTAAAATATCGTGTTAGCATTTCCCTTTTTAACGAGCCAATTAAATATTTTAAATTATTTGGAATTAAAATTTATAAGAAAAAAAAATGAAAGTAGTACACACCAAGAAAACAAAAAAAGACCAACCAATTAATCTCTTATTTTATGGAGATTTTAATTGCACAACTGGATTCGGAAACGTATCAAAAAAGCTAATTGATAATTGGAGCAAAAACAAAAACTTCAATATTGTCGTTTTAGCAATTAATGATATGTCAAAAGCACCATACAATTATCAACCAAACGTACTTGTAATACCTTGTTTAGTTGCAGACGAAAACAAAGATAGTTATGCAAGGTTAGAGTTGCTAAAAGCTCTTTATTCCGAAAGTTTCGATGTGTTTTTTGCTCTAAATGATATTGAGGTTTTAAACTCAATGACCGAGCATTTGGCAAACGTTAAAAAAGAACGTATGAAAGCCAATAAAAAGAAAACCAAGTACATTCTATACACTCCGATAGATAGTGAGCCAAGACCAAGCGATTGTGTTGTATTAGACTTGTTTGATGAAATTATTACTTACACCGAATATGCTAAAGCAGTTTTAAAACCAATTGTTAAAGAATCTATTTGGAAAAAGATTAAAGTTATTCCTCATGGAATAGATACCGAAGTATTTTTCCCTATCTATGAAAAAGACGAAACAAGTAAAACCAAAACACAAATTTTTGGAACTGATGATGTTTTTGTGTTTGGTAGCGTAAATCGCAATTCTGCAAGAAAGGATTTAGGAACGCTTATGATTGGTTTTGCTATGTTCAAACATACAAGTCAAGCTAATGCCGTTTTATACCTGCATTGTAATCCTCAAGACCGAATGGGTATTGATTGTTATAGATTATCTGAAAGGCTAGGTTTAGAGGTTGGTAAAGATATTTTCTTCCCAAAAGATTTTAATGAAAACAATGGTGTTTCAGAATCAGACTTAAATAAAATCTACAATACTTTTGATTGTTTTATTACAACTACTACGGCTGAAGGGTGGGGATTAAGCGTTGTTGAAGCAATGGCTTGTAAAAAATTAGTAGTTGCACCAAGACATACTTCTATTCAAGAAATTACCGATAATGGTAATAATGCGTTTTTGTTCAAGTTTATGCAAAGAGCAGTATTTGTAAATGACTTTGAGAAAATTAGATTTATTTCTAATCCAGAAGAAGTGGCTCAAGTATGTGGTATTGTTTACAACTTACAAAACGAAGAAGATGAAGTAAAAAGTCAAGTAAGTACTATTGTAGAAAACGCATACAACCACGTTACTAAATGGAAATGGAATGATATTGCTAAAAAGTTTGAAAATATAATTTTAAAATTGATTTAACCAAGAAGCCGATTGCAAGGATAAGTGCTACAAATATTATGGAAAATACAGGAAGTGGAGCAATTCAAGGCTCAAACTCTCCATTAGGAGGTAATCTTCCAAAAGGAGATGATTTTTTTAATAACAAAAGAGAATTAACCTTTGGAGAAAGAGCAGTAGGACTGACTTTTAATCCTTCTGGAGATGAAAAAGTAAACAAAGCAAAAAAACTTATGGCTGATGCTTTAGATTTGCTAAAAGAAGCTGAATTAGAGAAAACCCATAATGGTAATGCTATGGCGAGTTGGGAAGCAAGTGTTTTTAAAACTAATGCTTTCAATAAAATTGTTGATGCTCAAATGGCTTTAGTGAAGTATATTACTTGGAGATAAATAATAAAAAATAAATAATAAAAAACCCACCAATTCGGTGGGTGTTTTTTTTGGCTAATACCACAAATTATTTTTTGTAAGCTTTGTAAACCAAGAAAGCTACACCGAACATGGTTAATGTAGTAACTACATTTGAACCACCCATCCAGTTAGCACTTTTGATGTCGAAAAATCCTGCACCCATGATTAATTTTTTTTAAGTTAATAAATTTATTAGAAACAAATGTAGTAAAAAAATATTAAATGCCTACATTTGAATAAATTATGTTATATATTACAAATAATATGATTTTTAGATTACAATAGAATTTATTACATTTGGAAATTATTATAGAGATATGAAAAAAGAGTTATTAGCACCGAATGGTAAGCCAAGCAATTTAACTGCTGAACAATATAAATTAGTTCGCACACCCGAATTTAAAAAGTGGTTTGGGGATTGGGAAAACGACCCAAAAAACGCAAGTAAGGTTATTGACGAAAACGGAGAGCCTTTGGTGGTTTATCATGGAACAGGGAGCGATTTTAATGTTTTTGATAAGAAAAAAGCACATGACACAGAAGGTAGAAAATATGGAGTAGGTACTGGAAAAGGCGTTTTTTCTTTTACAAAAGATTTAGATAATGCAGAAGGATGGATGGAAAGGTCAAAAGAAAGAAGTGTTTATGGAGTTGATTCAAAAAATTTAAAAATATTAAAAGTTTTCTTAAATTTTAAAAATCCTACAAGTAGAGATGATTTTGAAAGCAGGTTAAATGAAAAATTTAAAGGATATTCTTTTAGACCACAAAAAGAAAGAGATAAGAAAATAGCTGAAATATATAAAGAATTTAAAAAAGAAAAAATTGATGGTTTAATTTCTGATTTTGGAGAATATACTGCCTTTGAACCCAACCAAATAAAACTTGCCGATGGAACGAACACTACATTTGATAAAAACAACAACGATATAAGATTTGAGAAAGGCGGTATTGCTGATAGCGGTACGCCAGACTATTTAAAGTTTTTAATAGGATAATATGAAAAAAGAGTTATTAGCACCGAATGGTAAGCCAAGCAATTTAACTGCTGAACAATATAAGTTAGTTCGCACTCCAGAATTTAAAAAGTGGTTTGGGGATTGGGAAAACGACCCTGCTAATTCAAGTAAAGTTGTTGATGAAAACGGAGAGCCTTTAGTGGTTTATCATGGAAGTAAAACGGATTTTTTTGAGTTTGATAAGTCAAGAATAAAAGATAGTGTAAAATGGGAAAAAGGATTTTACTTTACAGATAATTTTGAATATGCAAAATCTTATGCAAATTCATTATTTAGTAAGGAAAAAAATAGAAATCCAAGAGCGTTTTTTTTAAATATAGAAGATTCTTATGCAATTCATAAAAATTCAGATAGAACAGAATATGTAGCCTTTGAACCCAACCAAATAAAACTTGCGGATGGCACGAACACCACATTTGATAAAAACAACAACGATATAAGATTTGAGAAAGGCGGTATTGCTGATAGTGGTACTCCAGACTATTTAAAATTTTTAATAGGTTAAGATGAAAAAAGATACAATGACATTAGAAAAGGCAAAAAAAACACCAGCAGGAGGAGTTTTAGTAGGTAAAAGAGAAGGTCAAACAATGATATTCGATGATGCTACTGTTGGCGGTTATTTTGTTGGAAAATTACATAAAGAGGGAGGAATAAAGGGTATTAACAAAACTACTGGACAACCTATTGAGGTTCAAAGTTCAGAGGTTATTATTACTGCTCCAGCGGTTGCAGACCAAACTAAAAGAGAGTTTGAAGGACAAATGTTAACCAATAGAGAAATATTGTCTAAAATTAATGTTTCTGGCGGTGGCGTTTCTTTTGAGCAAGGTGGCGATGTTCCTAATGAGTTATACTATACTGGAAGTTCTTACAACTATGGTGGTAAAACTATGACTGATTATGAAATTATGCAAGCAATGAATGGTTGCGGTTGCGATGAAGAATACAAAAATGGTGGTAATGTAACCGATTATCAAAAGAAAATAGCCGACTTAAAAAGGGAAAACAAAAGTACATTTCCAAAAGTACCTACTAATAAAATTTTCTTTAATCAAGTAGAGGTTTTACCAGCGAGTGTTGTTTCTACTGCCGACCCTTATTTAGAAGATGAAACTAAATTGCCAACTGAATCGGTTGATTTAAAAAGCATAGTTCCTTCTCAAAGAAATGTAACCATACCGAATATCGAATCTACAAAAGATGTTGAATCATACCCTATTTTGTTCAAGCTAAACGACAAATATTATGTTTTAGATGGACACCATAGGATTACTAATGCTATTCTAAAAGACGAAAAAGAAGTAATGGCTTATGTGTTTGATTACAAGGAGCAAAATTTAGAGTTTGGCGGTTTATCAAAAGGTAAGTCCGTTGAAGATATTGCTAATATGCACAATGTAAGCGTTTCCGAAATTAATTATCAATTACAAAAAGGTATTGAGGTTGAAAGCGAACACACTTCAGACAAAAAACTTGCTGAAAAAATAGCAAAAGACCATTTGGTAGAAAATCCAAACTACTACACTATTTTAGATAAGGTTGGATTGGAAAATGGCGGTCAACTTGATTTAGTTGAAGAATCTAAAAAAGGCGACCACCCAGCAAGGGATTTGAATAATTATAATGATGTTATGGATTTAGGAGCAGATGGCGAAGTAGGAATGGAAAACGGATTGGCTTTTGATGATGGCGGAGAATTAAATTATGCAGGTGGCGGAGCTACTTTAAGTGCTGAAGTATTTGAATGGGATAAAGTGCCTACAAATTTTAGAAACATAAGCAAAGTAAAAAAAGTTCCTTTTACTAATAATCCAATGGACAAAGGATTAGATAGTATTATTTCGCCATTTTTAGGTAAAGATGAATTAAGACCTGTTGGTATGGGTATTAATTTTGATAAGAATGGTATTACCGCTACTGATTTTCATAAGTTAATCACTTTGCCTTATCCAAATGAAAAATATGAAGGTATTTACGATATAAATAAAGTAAAAAAGATTAAATCCGACCAACCAATTTTAATTGATGGTAATTATCCAAATTACGAAGCGATTATACAAAAATCTAACGTGAGTAAGCCTTATGAAATTGATGTTTACAAATTATTGCAATACACAAAAACTGCAATGAATTATGCGAACAAAACAACAAAATCAATTTCATACAAGTTCGGAGATAATCAAGCTATTGGTTTTAATGGTTCTTTTTTATCAGAGGTATTGATTGCGTCTTTAAAATTAGGTCATGAAAAAATGTATGCTTTCATTACTACTCCAAGCAGACAAATGATTTTAAGTCCCAAAAAAGATTATGAATTTGGAAGTGATGAAATTTTATTGTTAATGCCAGTAATGTTGCATAAAGATTATAAAACAGATATGCAAGGATATGGTGCAGAAGATATTGATTACAAAAGAAGTTTAAAAGCATATTTTGACTTCAACGATAGTGAAATTCATAATGCAGATGGTTCGGTTGCTGAATTTAAAATGCAATATGAAAATAATCTTTCAGTAGATGATAGTTATTTAGGATTGCTAAATAAAATTACCAGCAAAAACCAAAAGTTAGCTATTTTAAATTATGTTAAAGTAGAAAATGGTAAAATGACTGCTACTGATTTGGATATTTCACTTATTGTAAAAGATGTAAATATGCCAGATGGTATTTATGAAATTGTCAACAAAGCACCGAATATTACTATGAATCCAATTGAGGATTTTCCAAGTGAAAGGGTTTTTGATAAAAACGAAATTAGTTCAAGAGGTAGTTCGGAAACAACAAAAAATACTGCTTTTGAATTTGTAACATTTAGCGAAGTATTCGAGTTTTATTTAGATAAGTTATTGTTATCGGTAGGTAAAGATGATTTAAGACCTACAATGTCTGGAATTTGTATTAAGAAAACAAGTGATAATGAATTGTTTTTAGTAACTACTAATGCTCATACTCTTTGCAAAATTAATATTACTGAATATTGCGAATTTGATAAAGACGATAGAGAATTAGAATATATATTACCAGTTAAGTATTTGAATGATTTTGTAAAATTAGCTGATGGTTCATTACACTTTAAGTGCAGTAAGTCTAATATTTTTATTGAATCAGATAATCTTGAATTTATAGGTAGAAATATTGATGGTAAATACCCTAATTACGATGCCGTTATTCCAAGAGATAATACTAAAAAAATAGTGTTTGACCATGTAGCTATGAATAAGTGTTTACAATCAAAAGAATTGAAAGACTTAATAGCTAAATATAAAGGGCAAAAAGATATTAATTTCAATTTGTACAATGTTGAAAATAATTTATTTGTTGCGGTTAATGAAGGTAAAGGGTATAACAAGCCATCTAATACTCTTGAAGAATTAGAACTATGTAGTATTGATTTTAATTTTAAAGAAGTTGAAAAAAACTTTAATCAATCGGATTCTTTGTTTTTATCAATGAATGTAATGTATACGCCAAAACCTAATCAGTACTTTCTTGTAAATATTGATTTTTTCAAGGTTATGTTAGACACAATTACTGATACTGAAGTAGAATGTTATTTTTCAGAGCCAAGCAGACCATTGTGTTTTCCTATTGATGCAATAGACTATAAAAATACTTTGCCAGAGGAAAAAACAAAGCAACAGCCTAAAAAGGTAGCTAAAGCGAAAAAAGAAGCTGTAAACGTAGAAAAAGAGCAAATTAGAGAAGCTATTGAAACTTTATTGATGTTGGCTGAAATTGAAGAAAACGAGGAGCAAAGAAAAGAAATTTACGAAGCATTAGAAATTATTAATATGCTAAAAGAAGAAAGTTTTGAAAGCGGTGGTATGATGAGTAGAAAATTAACTTTTGAACCAATTAGAACACCTTTAAATTAATATTTGATGGAAGATTTAAAAAAATATTTAACCGAAGAAGAATTAGAGTTAGCACAAAAAATGGCAAAGGAATTTGCTGATAAAATTTTATTGGATTTTTCTAATCAAAAAGAAGCACTTGCAAGTGAAATTAAAAAACTTGAGAACGAAAGAGAACTTTTAGATAATGAATACAAATCTATATCTGATTATAATCAAAGAGATGTAATTAGAAAAAAACGTAGTGATTTATTTTTTGAAATAAATAAAAAACAAGTTGAAATAAAAAACATTGATAATCAACTTAAAGCGATTACTAACGGAGGTACAATAATTGAATTTGAAGATAAAACAGGAAAAGTTTACAAAGGAGTTCCTGATTTTAGAAATGTAAAAACAGATAAAATTATATTCGACCCAGAAACTATTTTAGTTGACCCTGCACCTGCTTACGTTCCGCAAATTGATGAAGAAAAATTTGAGCGTAGAGGAGCGGTTTTAGATGCTATTCGTTACACTACTGATACTTATGTTGTTGCTTATGGGAGTTATGAATATAAATCTAATGAAGTTCAAAGCAAGGTTTTTTTAGTAACTCTTGACCAATTGGTTTTGATTAACTTTTATTACTTAACAAAACTAAAAGCTACTTATAAAAAAGAAGCTGAAAGAAAAACAGAAAAGTCAAAAGAGTATTATTTTTCATTGCCATTAGAACGTAGAGAAAGACACTATGCTCAAAGAGGTTTTTATAAATCTTTGAATAAAACTTTACAAAAGAAATATTCAGAGCAAGAGTGGGATAGTTTGCCTTTAGAGAAAAAAGAGGAACTTTCACCAGCTTATAAGATATATGGTTCAGAAAAAGTTAAGTCAAAGTTAGATTCAAATGAAATGTACACATCCTTTCACGATATGTACAATGTTTTTATCAATCCAGAGCATTTAAGATATTCTTCTGACCAAACAACTCGATTAAGCATTGGGCAAACAGCTTTTAGAGCTTATGCACACCCATCGGTTTCTGTATATTGGAAAAAGTTCCGAGAAATGATGGAGTACAAGTTTAAAGATATTGAGTTCCAAAGAGAAGAAATGTCTGAAAATTATAAAACGGCTATTGAAACTTCTTTTGGAGAATCGAATACTGAAAACTATTTATTCGCTGATTATGGAGTGTTGGTAAAAAGACAAAATGGAGATAAAATCAATGCATTAGAAGTAGGACAAATTGAAGAAGGACTAAATGTGATTAGCAAAGTTTTTGGTAACTTAAAAGAGGAGTTTATTAAGAACAATATTAAAATTTCTCATACAGGTAAAAAATTAGTTTTTGCACAAAAAGCGGTTGGAGTTTATATTCCAAGTATGGGTACAATTGCAGTTTCTGATAAGTACGGAGAAATTCAATTCAATTCTACATTTGCTCACGAATTGGCACACTTTATTGATAATAAATTAGGTCAAAAAAATGGTAAGCGTTGGGAAAGTGATAACTTTGAATCTACCGCAGGTGTAATTGCTTTTACGTTTAGAAATAATTTAAATAAACCAAAAGAGCAACAAACTGATTATATCAATGCTACAAAGGAATGTTTTGCCAGAGCTATGCAACAATATTTTGTAATGCAACAATATGGCGATGATGTAGAAATTGTGTATGGGTATGGTAACTTTTCTGTTCCACAAAAAATAGCAAACCAAGAGGTTTTTGTAAAGGCTGAAATTTTTAATGAAAAAATAAAACCATTAATAGAGATTTTCCTAAAAGAAAATAAAGATTTCTTTAGTGCTGAATTACAAATGAAAAAAGTAGTAGAAGAAATAAAAGAAACTACTGCTGAAATTGTGCCAGTTATTGACAATAAACCAAAAATAGGAGATGTTTTAGATTTTGGAGAAGGTCTTGAAGAAATAACAAGAATTGTTAAAGTAAGAGATGGTAGAGAGTTTATTGAAGCAAAAAGAATAGATGGTTCAAGTGATAGGTTAAATCTTTATCCAATTTCTGAATATAATAAAATTTTACTTAATCAAAATAAGTATGAAGAATCCAGAAAGGTAAGAGAAAAAGAACAAGAAGAACGTAGATTAAGGGAGCAACAAAAAAGAGAAAAAGAATTAGAAAACGAAAAAGAGTATAACGATATTGATGATTTTGCAGAGAATAAAACTGTTTTACAAAAAGGTAAAATATTGACTTATCTAAATAGCAAAGTTAATGGTGTAAAAGTCAAAGACAAGATAAGGGAAGCTATTAATAAATATAATGGTTTTATCAATACCGATAGAGAAGGAATTAAAACAATTAGATATGTAGAAGATGGAACTACTTACATATTGAGTGATAAATTTCAAACAAAAACCGCTTTAGATTATGCTGATTATTTGATAAATAAAAGAGGTAATAAACCAACCGAATCCAACGAATTACAAGAAGCAATAGAAACGCTTGAAATGTTGTTAGAAACCCTTGAAGGCGAAGATAAAAACGAAGTGAAAGAAGCATTAGAAATATTACAAATGTTAAACGAAAATTAATCAACAATGAATACAGAAAAATTAGAAAAATTAAAAAAGTCATTGGATAATAAGTTTATTCCAGACAACATGAAAGACAAAATTCGTGCTGAAATTAAAAAGTTAGAAGCCGATATTAAAACTGATGAAACTATTACGGCTACCGAAGTAAAAGAGGAAGTCAAAGAAATAGAAAAAAAGGTTGAAAAAGCACTTGAAGTAGCTGAAGAAAAAGAAGAACAAGCCGAAGCTAAAAAAGAAGAAGCACAGGAGAAAGCCGAAGCTAAAGCAGAGGAAAAAAAAGCTAAAAAGAGTAGAACCAAAACACCTAAAGCAGACGAAAAACCAAAGTCGGCTAAAAAAAGTGTTTTCTCTATTGCAAAAGAAATTCGTAAAGATGGCGAAACTTGGGAAGAAGCAAAAGACCGAGCAAGAAAAATGATGAAGTCAGAAACTACTGAAACTAAAAAGAAAACCAAAACTGAAACACAAAAGTTATTGGCAATGGTTCGTAGAAACAAGGAATACAAAAAACTTACTGGTTCATCAAATTTAGCAAAAGATGCTACAAGACGTGCTTTACCAAGAGGTAAACGTGTTTCTGAAAGTGGAAATGTATATTACGAAAACAGAGCCAATAGAGTTGATGTAGGTGGATTTAAAAATGCTTATTTAGCAAAAGGTGGCGAAATAGAAATGGAAAATTCTAATTTGTATTTTGTTGGTAGAGGTAGAGATGTAAATGGTAACAAAGTGATTAAAATTTCTTTTCCTAATCAAAAACCTTTTTCTATTCAAACTTTAGGTAATTTACCTAAAACACATAGAATTTTAAGAGAATACGATAATGATAAAGATATTACACCAGAAGAAATTGCTACAATAGAGCGTGAAGTAATTGCTTATATTGAAGAATTTGGAAGTAAAAAACAAAAAGAATCTTTAAGAAAATACGAAGGTGGTGGCTACGCTAATAAAGGCGTTTATGTAGAAACATTAGACGAAGAAATTGATTTGACAGATGATGGTAAGCCAAGAGTATTAAAAACGCAAGAAGGCGGTAATAAGTCTTTTTCTCAACGTAGAGAAATGCATGGTGCAAGTCCAGAAGCATTGGCTTTTGATAATGGAGGAAAAGTAGGTAGATATTCAATTTTAGGAGAAGTTGATGGAGAGCAACCTGTTTTATATGCTACTACTGATGATAAAGAAAGAATTAAGCCTTTAGTAAATATGGCTGAAATAGACTTATACGAATTAACTGGAAAAAACCATAGAATTTTTGTAACAGATGAAGTTACTGATGACGAGGTTTATCATTACGGGAACGGTGGTAGAACTCGTGAAAGAAGATATGTAAATCATAGTCAGGATTATGAAGTACGTTATTCAAAAGACAAACCACACAGACGAGGTTATGGGTATGCAGGTGGAGGAGTAGTTTTAGATAACGTAAAAATTGAAGTTTACAAAAGTTTTCATGGATTGAAAGCTGAAAACTATTTTGATGACGTTAATGGTTATGATTGGAATGTTGTAACAATGAAAAGACACACAGGCGAATTAGTTAGTTCGGCAAGAGGTGGTAAAGCAAATAAATCAGAAGGTAATGTAGAATTTTTTACTTTTGATTATAATAGTCCAAATATTAAATTAATTTCTTCAAGACCAAGTAGAGTAACTGAAAAAGTAATTGAAATTCAACATAGTCAAGCGTTGCAATTGTTTAAAGAAAAAATGGAGCAAGGTAACTTTGCAGATGGCGGTGGAGTTGGACAAAAAAAATATAACATAAAATTCAATGTAGGTAAAGCAAAATATGTTATTAATTATCACGATGGAGTAAAAAAACATAAAGATGGAAGCGATTTTTATGATATGGAAATTTTTAAAACTAAACCAATGTTTGATGAATTTCAAAGGAAATTAATAAGAGAAGGTTATAAATATACTTATGCTGAAGGCGGAACAATTATCGGCACACCAGAAACACCATTGGCAAGAGGTTTAGATATTGATTATACAGGACTTGTTGGAGAAACTGGCGGTATGTCGGCAGGAGAAATGTTTGCAGGAGGTGGTAGTATTGGGCAAATGGTAAATTTTGAAGATTGGCAACTTTATGACAGAGATACAGATTTAGAAAGAATGAAAAAATCTTGTAACGCTGTTAGAAAGAATGGTTTTAAAGCTATTGTTGTTGAAGATAAAGGTATGTACTATGTTTTATATAAATCAATGTCAGATTCAAAAGGCAAAAGAGTATATGCAGAAGGTGGCTCACTTGGTAATCATGGTTTAAAGCAAGGCGACCAAATTATCAAAACAATGTCAGGTGGAGTTCAAAAAGTAAAAACTAAAAGCGGAGATATTGTTTATGTAAATTTAGCTAATGGTTATAGAGGTGCTGAACCACCACTACCTTTTGCAAAAGGCGGTTACACAAACGAAAGAAGGCACGTTAACAAGGCTCAAGACTATGAAGTTCGTTATGCTAAAAACAAGCCAAATAGAACAGGTTATTTAGGAAAAAGAAGTTTTGATGATGGGGGAATTTCAAATGGGAGATATGAAGTAGTAAAAGTAATAGGCTTCGACAAAAACGGAAAAACTTTACCTAAAAATGAAATTAAAGTTATAGCTGATTTTGATAGCAGAAAAGAAGCATTAAATTTTGTTTACGAGCAACAATTTAAAAAAGATGTTACTCAAAGAGATATTTTTATTAGAGATACAAAAACAAATAAAACTTTTGCAGATGGCGGTTTTATGACCGACGTGGCTATTCAGTTGTTAAAAGACAAAGCAAAAACAACTAAAACTTCAAAATCTGGCTCAACCAAAAGAGGTGGTGCTATGCAATTAGCAAAAGAAATTCGCAAAGATGGCGAAAGTTGGCAAAGTGCATTAAAACGAGCAAACGAGCAAATGCGTAATAAATAGTAAAATTAAGTCAAGGTGTTAATTGAAATACATTAACGCCTTGATTTTAAAAAAAATAGTATATTTACACTTTAAAATAAAAAAAATAATTATGGCAAAATTTACAATAGTAAATTCAACTTTACAAATATCGGTAGGAGCAACAAATGTGTTGTACTTGCCAACGCTATATATTGGTTTACAAAGTAATAGTTTATATCAAGAAAATCCAAAAGTAGTATTGTTTAATACAGCTCAAGGTAATAACTTAACTGTTTTTGAAGGACTTTTATCGGATTGTGAAGATTCATCTGGAACACCTTTTACTTTATCTACTTTTTTTACATTTGCTTCAACTTATTTCGGAACAGCTTCAAATAGTAGTTCTCCAACAATTGTAGATGTTTCAAACGTGGTTAGTGTAACTGATATAGACACTACAAAACCTTACAAGTACATTTCATTAGCTTCAACTAATGCTAATCTAATTAAAAGTAGAGAAGTAAAGTTATATGTTGTTTCTGCAATAGGACTTACAAGTACAGTTAGATATTTGAAGTTTTATGATAAATCAACAGCACCAACAGTAGGTACTGATACTCCAGTGCTTACTATTCCAGTTCCTGCAAACACGCAAGGAGCAGGGGTTGTAATTCCATTTAATATTCCTATTGTTTTTGATAATGGTTTAGGTTTTGCAATTACAAGTGGTAGTGCAGATAATGATACAGGAGCAGTTGGAGCAGGAGATGTTATTATTAATTTAAGTTATCAATAATATGTTAACATTATTAGGAGCAGGACAAGGACAAAATAGCTCGTTTGATGCAGATTATCAAGCTGTATTGAATAGAGCTACTACACTTGGATATACATTACCTTCTGCTTCTCAACAAATAAAACAAAACGCTTTAGTTTTATCTTTAAAGTTAGGCGGTATATGGAATAAACTTGATGTGCTATATATTTTTGCAAATGATGGTGGTAGTGATTTTGGAACATTAAATTGGATAGCACCTACATTAAACCAAGCAACATTAATAAACACACCTACATTTACAACTAATCAAGGTTTTACAGGGAATGGAACAAGTAGTTATATTAATACTAATTTCAATCCAGCAATAAGTGGGGTAAACTATACGTTAAATAATGCGAGTAGAAATATTTTTGTTAGAAATCAAAGTGTTTCCGCAACTACATTAGATGGTGTACCTTTAGGTAATTCTAATGCCAGCGTAGGTGTTAATTCTACTTTATTAAGAATTAATCAAGGAGTTACATCGTTTTCTACAGCAGCTGATTATTTCGGTAGTAATTTCTTAAAATCAATTCATAGAACAAGTGTAAGTAATATTGAACTTTTTGTAGGTAAAACACAAACAAGTAGAACATTCAACTCTGTAGCTGTTGTTAGTGAATCACAATTAATTTTAGCAAGAGGAGTTAATGTTACAGGGAGTTATGGTGGCTCACAAATTTCTATGTACTCAATGGGGGCTTCTTTAGTAGCTGAAAATACATCTTATGTAAATGCGTTTAACACTTATATAAACTCTTTATAATATGTTAGTACTGCACCCAAATAACGAACAATATACCGCTTTGAATGGGTATAAAAATAACGCTTCTGAATTACTATTTGTAAAAGATGGAAGTGGCAGATGGATAGTTGGTTTAGAAGTTTTAGATGACCCTAACTTTTCAGAAATAAAACCACAATTAGAGCAATTAGAAAAAATTGAGTATACGCCTTATGATGAAGTGGCTAATTAATTTTACTAAAAACTGGAAATATAGAAACCTCTTACATATTGTAGGAGGTGCTCTAATTGCTTTTTTGCCAAACTTAATTTTAAACAATTTAATAGGTTTAATTATTGGGGTTTGGTTATGTGCTTTGATTGGGCATTTATGGGAATTGGAGCAAGTGAAACATTATAAAGCTAAGTATTCACAAATAGACATTTTACTAACTATGTTAGGTGGAATTGTTGTTGGAATAACATTTCAATTGTTATAAAAAAAATCAATAAACAAAAATTATTATATTTGTACTTTATAAACTTAAAAAAAGACATTAAAAATGGATAAAATTGTAGAATTATTAGGAAAATTAGACAACAAAGTACCAACTACTATTGCTAAAAGATTAGATGGTTTAAAAAATCTTGAATCTCGTTATGAAGTATCTAAAAAAGAATTAGATGCTAATCCAGAAGATGAGGAATTGCAGGAAGCAATGACTGAAATTACAGATTATCTAAATGATTATCGTGATGACTTAATTGAGGATTTAGAAGATTTAGTTGAAGCAAAAGAAAAAGAGCAACCAAAAGCAGAGGAAAAACCAAAGTTAGATAATAAACCAAGTGGCGAAGAAAAGCCAAAAGGAGATGAAAAACCAGAGGATAAAAAATCAACCAACGTTGCAGGTTTTGTTTTAGGAGGTATATTACTTGTTGCTAGTTTAGGAGCGATTAATTACTTTAGAAATAATAAATAATGACAAGAACAAAAAAAATATTTTTAATTGTAGGGCTTATAGGTATATCGCTAGGTGGCTTTGTGCTTACTAAATGGCTTACTAGAAATGTTAAAAAAGTAAAAGGTGGCGTAATTAGAAAACAAACTTTTGATGAGCCAGCTAAACCAATAGAATTTGAGGAGGAATAATTATGGCATATACTAAATTTGATTTTACAGTTCCGCAATTGAATAATTATTTTGTTCAAAAAGGTGGTATAGATTATTCTAAATCTCACATCATTGAATCTCATAAAAAAATGATTGAAGATGTTGACAGGAATTATGGTAAAATTATCGACAAATGGGCAGATGTTTTTGAGGTTGATAGAGGGATAATAATTTCTTTTATCTGTACTGAAAGTGGAGGTAAAAACGCTCCTAAAAACAGATTTAACGCAACTGGTTTAATGCAAGTTACTCCAGACACCGTTTATGAAGTTATAGCTAAATGGGGAACTCAAGTAAAAGTTCCTTTGTCTAGTCAAGCAAAAACATTTTTAAAAAGTAAGGTTTCAACAACATCTTCTTGGAGTTCTAATAGAATTATGACTACTGCCGATAAAACACAAATATTATCTGCATTAACAAATGTAGAATACAATATAGCCGTTGGAACTGCAACGATTCGTTGGATGATTGAAGCTTTTTCTAAAATTGGAGTTGGAGGTTTAGATAAAGTAATGGTTGCTTATAATGCAGGTTATTACGGAATGAGAAACAAAGTTAAAAACCTTACTGCCGAGCAAATAGTAAGCAATAAAAGTTTGCCAATAGAAAGTAGAGCATACGTTCTAAAAATGATGGGCGTAAATGGTTTTATGGACTTATATTATAATGTTTTAGATAAATAATGGCTTACAAAATTTTACCATATAGCTTTAGAAAGGCAAAAGAATTAGGGGTGGTTATTAAGCCATCCTCTAATCCTTTGAAAAAAATAGATGTTTTTAAAAATGGTAAGAAAGTAGCAAGTGTTGGAGCAAGAGGGATGAATGATTACCCTACATATCTTGAAAAAGAGAAAAAAGGGTATTTTGAAAAAGGTTACGCAAACAAGCGTAGAAAATTGTATAAAGAAAGGCATGAAAAAGACCGACATATAGTTGGTTCAAATGGTTATTATGCTGATAAAATATTGTGGTAATGGCAGATTATAAAAACATAGTTCCATTTATTAGGAAAGCAGAAGGAGGTTTAAGTTCTAATCCAAAAGATAGTGCTTCTAAAAATCCTTCGCCTTGCGGAAGTAAGAATGGTTATCCAATTCATACAAATAAGGGTATTCAATGGGCAACTTTTAAAGGATTAGCTTCAAAAGGTGGTTACACAGCGAGTTGTGATAATTTTATAGATATGCCAGATAGTGTTTGGTTGAAGGTTTATAAAACAGGTTTTTGGGATGCAATAAAAGGAGATGAGATAAGAAATCAAGCAATTGCAAATACGTTTGTAGAAATGGTTTGGGGTAGTGGAATGGGTAGTATTAGCAAGGGTATTGGAACATTAGGTTGGTTAAATATTTTTTTTAAAAAAAATTACAACAAAAACCTTACCACAATATCTCAAATGGTAGATTTTGTTAATGAATTAGACAAACAAGGTCAAACTCCAGAATTATTTGAAAAACTTAATGATTTTAGAGCAAGTAAATACAAGGAATTAAATCAACCAACTTTTACAAAAGGGTGGTTGAATAGATTGGATGCTTTTTATGTTTTGAATAAGCCTTATGCTTTGTCAACAGGTAATAAATTAGCATTAGTTTTAGGAATTGGATTAATCGCATTAGGAGGTGCATACATATATGTTAGAACAAGAAAATAAACAAGAAAAAAATACTAAAATCCACAAACACTTATCAACTGTTTTTGTGGTTGTTGGTATTGTATCATTCACATTGGGAGCGATAGTGAATTATTATACTATTAGAAGATTAAATGGAAAATAATGGCAAAAATTAGTGGTAAAATATTAGATATTGATAATGAACCTTTAATCGGGGCTAATATCACATTAAGAAGCGGAGCTAAGTCTGGGAGAATTGGAACTGTTTCTGACATTGATGGTAATTTTTCATTAGAAAGTAATGAGTTTTCCGAAGAAGATTTATTTGAAGTTTCTTATGTTGGATTTGTAAAGCAATCCTTCAAAGCAAAAGAACTTAACGATAAAAATGTTATTTTGAAAGAAGCTATAACGGAACTAGGAGATGTAGTAATTATGGGAACAAAACCAAAGCAATCTACTAATAAAAAACCTAAAAATAATTTAGAACTACACTTAAATAAGAATAAGTATGTTTATGCAGGATTAGGAGGATTATTAGGAATCGCTTTATTATTTTTATCAATTAAAAAACTAAAATAAAATGGAAGGACAAACAACACCGCCAGTTGCGGAAACAGCTCCAGTAAATACTACACCACCAATATCAGTGGAAACGCCTGCTCCAACAGTTGAAACAAGCTATTTGGAAGGCGGTGCTATGGGAAGTATTACGAGCGGTAAAATGAACATCAAAGATATTGTTATTAGCGCATTGTTAATTACCTTATCGATATATGGTATTTTTTATTACAGAAAAGCCATTAAAAAATTAGACGAACAACCAACTGCTGAAGAATATGAAAATATGAATGGCGACATTGAGGAAGTAAAGTACAATGTAAAAAAAGCTTTAGGTAAAAAATACGAAACAACTTAAAAACAAAAATCATGGCAAAATCTCAAAATGGCTATTTTACAGCAATGTTAGAAGCTAAAAAAAATAATTTAGAATCTTTTGAATACAATGGTAAGACATACGTTGCTTCAAAAACAAAAACAGGTTTAACGGTTTATAAAGCAAAATAACTATGAAAGCAAAAGACTTACTATTAGTAGGAAGTGGGTTGGCTATTGGCTATCTTATCTTCAAAAAAGATTTATTCAAAAAGAAATCTAATGCAATTGGAGAAGTAACAACAGGTGCAGGAGAAATAGTTTCTGGAGCAGGAAGTGTTGTTAGTGGTTCAGTTGGAGCTGTAACAAGTGCCGTTACAAATTTAGTAAATCCAAAACAAGCCGAGTGTAAAAAAAAATGGACTGAATATGCTAGTACGGCTAGATTTGCTTCAGAGGAAGCTATGCTGAAAGCGCAATCAGAATTTATGAAAACTTGTATGTTGTAATATGGAATTAAACCAAGTAACTTTCGGAAACCCAACACAAAAAGTTTTAAAATTGTTAAATTCAAAAGGTTTAGTGGATGACCTTTTTAGTAGTTTAAAAACGGAAACAATGCCTGCAAATGATTCGGAACTTGTAAAAGAAGAACTGAATGAAATTGCAGAAGGAATTTCATTATTAGAAAATCCAGAAAACGAATCTTTTTTAAAAAGATATAAAGCATACGATAGAAGTCTTATTCAGAGTTTGACGACTATATTTAAGCAAAAAGGTATTGATGTTGAGAAAATATGCTTAAACATACAAGACGACATCAATCCTTTGATTGCTAAATTAAAAGCACACTATAACAGACCAAGACCATATCAATTAGCTAATTATTATAAGCTAAAATTATTCCCTTTTGAAAGTTTTTCAGCAGAATCCGCTTCATTTCCAAGCGGACATACCACTCAAGCGTATGTCATGTTAAATGTAATTGGAAGTATGTATCCAATTCATTATAAATATTGTAAACAAATCATTGAAGATGTGGCTGAAAGTAGAAAAAATTTAGGTATTCACTATCAATCAGATAATGACTTTTCTTTTCAAGTAGGAGAAAAAATTTTAAAACATAAAGAATTTGCTAAAAAATATTCGATATGAAAAAACAACCAGAGTTTGAATTACAATCGGCTATTTGTAGGTATTTGAGTTATCAATATGGAGAAATTTTGTTCCTTTCTGATACTATCGCTAGTTTAAAATTAACACCTGCACAAGCCAATCGAAATAAAAAAATACAAAAAAATGGTTTTTCTTGTCCAGATTTATTAATTTTAGAGCCAAGAAACGGATATTGTGGTTTGTTTATAGAACTTAAAGTAGAAACACCATTTAAAAAGAATGGAGAAATTAAGGCATCTAAAGACGACCATTTAAAAAACCAATTAGAAGCAATTAATAAACTTAATGAAAAAGGTTATAAAGCTCTTTTTAGTTGGACTTTTGACATGACTAAGGAAATAATAGATGATTACTTAAAAGTGTAATTTATGAACCAAGAAAACCAAGAAACAGAAGATATTAGTAAAATGCTAAATGAAGTAGGAGTTACAGCCAAAATAGTTGGCGTAAACAATCTTACTCAAATGCTAAAAAACATTCAAAAAATTCACAAAGACATTAATGAAAAAGATTATGAAAACGCTAACAACGTAATTCTTTCAACTTGCAAGCATTACGATATGACTTTTGAGGATTTTTACAGCAAAAAAAGAAAAAATGACAGAAGATATGCTTTAGCAACTGTTTGTTATATTTTAAACAAAGAATATAAATTCAGCCCAGAAAAAATTTCTTTTGTTGTAAAAAAGTCTGTTTTTTTTATATCTATTTTAATAAATGAAATTATGGATATGAATAAAAAACATCCAGTAGATGCAAAAGTTCTAAATAAGCTAGATAAAATATTATCTGAAATACAATAATTAATTATTTTAAAAATAGAAAAAATGAACCAAGAAGATTTAAAAGAACCACAAGTGGAAATTATTGACGATTTTTCTCCGTTAGACGCACCTGTAAAACAACGTGCATATACTCAACATCACGTAACCGATGCACAAGTTATTGGCGAATTAGAAGAACCTACTTTTGCACCGCCTAGTTTTAATGATTTTGAAGATGGAGATGGTGGCGAACCAGAGCCAGAAAGACCATTTAATCAAGCGTATAGCGAATTAGATGGAAAAGAAAAGACTATGGGTGCAAAAATGATGGTCGAAATGACTTTAGATTTGTACGAGAAAGGATGTGGCTTTTTAGGTAAACTTCCAGAAATTTCAGAAGGCAAATTAGATAGATTGATTTCGGAAGGAGAAATAGACCCTAACATTCAAATTCCTACTGAAGCAGGAGAATTAGGAGTAAAAGAATTTGCAAGAGAATACAATGATAGTATTAAAGATGCCTTTGCTGTTTCAGATGATTTTAAAGAAAAGGTAAGACCGCCTTTAGAGAGAGTTTTCAAAAAGCGTGGTATCGGAATGACTGATGAGCAGTTGTTGTTGTATTATTTTGGTATGGACTTAGGAACAAAAGGTGTTCAAGCATTTATGTTGAAAAAAACAGCCAATAGCATTGTGGATTCTTTAAGAGAAAACACTTTGGCTATTCGTGAGCAAAATTATGCTACAAGACCAAAACCTCAAGAGCAAGAAGTAAAATACGAGCCAAGAACAGAACCTGTAAAATCTGAAGAATATACTGAAAATATAAGTGAAGCAATTCAAGAAGAAGTTCCAACACCAAAAAGAAAAAAGCCAACAACTAATTTAGATAGTCAAGTAGAGTTCTTCGAGCCAGAAGAAGTTGAAGATGGAGTTTATTCGATATTAAATGATAAAGGTGGATTTAAAGCAGAAACTAAAGTAGCTGATAATATGCCGACATTTGGCGACCCAGATGTTTTAGCAGGTATTGAAAAAATAGCAAAAGATAGTGATTTAGAAAAACCAGTTCGTAAAAAAACGGCAACTAAAAGAACTACCACTAAAAGAACAACGGTAAGTAGAAAACCAAGAAAATAACATGGAAGAAAGAGAACCAAAATTAATAGTAGCGGTTGGTCGTAAAGGTTGTGGAAAGACTTTTACGACTAAACGTATGCTTCAACAATACGTTCAAGGTAATCCATCAAAAGGAGTTCAACCGAGAAGGGTACTTATACTTGATGTTAATGATGAGTATGAAGATATTAAAGCTTTGAGAATTTCTGATATAATTAAGTTTTCAGTTCATCCAAAAATTGAAGCAAGAAGAATAAGACCTTTTACTGATAGAGGAGATACCATGACAACGTATCAACTTCAAGAAGTACTATTTAAAATTTTGAAAGATTTTAGAGGAGGTTTGCTTTTAATTGAAGACCCTTCAAAATTCTTGTCAGATAGTTTACCTAACGATTTAATGGGTGCTATTGCTACCAATAGACATAGAGATATGGATATAATTATGCATTTCCAATCAATAGGGAGAATAACGCCTAAAATCTGGCAGAATCTCACGCACATTCGCTACCACAAAAACACAGATGGTGTAGAAAAGAATAAAAACAAATTTGAAGATAAGTATGAATTAATGAAACTTGTTGAAAATTATGTTGACAAAGAATATGATAATGGTAATAAAAGAATTTACGTTTATGTTGATGTAGAAGATGAAAAAATAAAAAATGTAGATAAGGTTAAATTTGAAAAAATAGTTCACGATTACATTATAGCTAATCAAAAATCATTAATTGCACCATTATTAAGAAATAAAAAAATATTTAGAGATACTAAATCTTATACGGCAGAAGAAGCTTTAAAATATCAAAAGCAAAGGATTATAAATTACTATACTTAATTTATTTAAAATTATGACAAAAGAAATAATAGGAACAATTAGGAAGTCCGCAGGGCAAAGAATTGATAAGTTCTTAAATAATTGGATTTCCAGAAAGCTAATGGTTTTAATCATAGCTTCAGTTGGTTTGTTTGATGGTAAATTAGATGGCAATAATTGGACAATAGTAGCAACAGGTTATGTAGCTATTCAAGGGTTTACTGAAATTGTAAAAGAACTTTATAAAGTAAAAAATGGACAAGCAAACGATTGATAAAATAGCCACCCTTCATCCTAAAATTAGACAAAGGGTTTTAGATGCTTATACTCATATTAACAACAAATTATTAGGCAAAGGAGTTCGTTTACGTTTTGCTTATACTACAAGAACAAACGAGGAGCAAAATGAGTTATATGCTCAAGGTAGAACAAAATTTTTTGATAGCAAAGGCAAGCGTTTAGGTAAGGTAACTAACGCAAAAGGCGGAGAGAGTATTCATAATTATCATTTGGCTTGGGATATAGTACTTCTTCTTGATAAAAATGGAGATGGTGTTTTTGAGGAAGCAAGTTGGAATACGATTTTAGATTTTGACAAAGATGGCAAAGCAGATTGGATGGAGTGTGTAGAGCATTTTAAATCAATAGGTGCTACTTGGGGCGGTAATTTCAAATCTATTGTAGATAAACCACATTTCGAGATGACTTTTGGTCATTCTTGGAGAACGTTGAAACAAATGGTTGAAAACGGAAATACTTTTACAGAAACAATTAACGGAAAAAATTATACTTATGTTAAACTTTAATCCAGAAAATTACAAATCACAATTCAATCTTATTTTTTTAGGGTTGTTGGTATTGGTATGTTTAAGTCTTATGAATGGTTTTTTCAATACTTGGTCTAACAATGATAGTGAGTATTTAAAAAAAGAGTTCCAGAATTTAAAATCAGAAATTAAGTCATATAAAGATGATAACAAAAAACTATCTGAAAAGTTAGTTGAATACGAAAAGATATTGGTAAAAATAGATACTAATATTTCGATAAATAACAAAAAAATCGACATTTTAAAAAGTAGTACAAATGAAAAAATTAATAATTTTAAGTCTTATGATGCTCGTATGTGGGAAAAGTTTTTCGCAGACAGATACAAAAAATAAAGTAGTTATAGATACCTCTGTTGCTAGAAAAATAGCAATAGATTTAGTTAAAGGCGATGAGTGTAAAAAAGAATTACTTATTGTAAAAGAGAACATTAAGTTGCTAAATCAAAAGGTAAGCGTAAAAGATAGCATAATTAATAATCAAAAAAACCAAATTGTTAACTTCAACAAAATGGTTGAAGCTAATGATAAATTGCTAAAAATAAGTAATGAAAATTTATCTAATACAAAAAAAGAGTTGTCTAAAAGCAAAAAAAACACTTTGTTTTATAAGTTGACAACTATTGTAAGTATTGGGCTTTTGACGTTTCAAATAGTAAAGTAAACAAAATTGATTTTAAATTGTTTTCAATAATAGGTTCGTTTTTTAACGGACTTATTTTTTTGTATTATATCTTTGAATTGTTATTGTTTCTGTAAACAATTATTATTTAAAATAAGTTTAACAAAAAAAACATTCTGAAATGCAAAAAGAGTTAGTGTCATTATTGAAAGGTGTTGCTGTTGTGGTTGCAGGTGTGTTAATTGCAAATGCTATTGAAAAAAAGTATATGTCAACTAAAACACTTCCTCCAGTATTAAGCGAAGCGTAAGAGTTCAAAAAAAGTTTAAAAGTAAAAAAATTATATTATGTCAAACGTAAGAAAGTATTTAGCTTCTGCACAAAATAGAGCGATGGAAAGTTTCGCTAATGCAGATGGTTTTATTGATGATGATTTATCATTCACTGGAGATGATTTCTTCAGAAATGCAGGTGGAGATATGGGCGGTTCAGCTCCAACTTCTCAACCTTATATTGTAGATATTACTTCTACATCAGGTGCAAATGTTTCTAATTTTGAAGTATTAGGTTCTTACCAATACATCAATAATTCTGGTTTTAATTCAAATGGAGATTTAGTAATTGGTTCAGTTACAATTTCTTCTGGAATTTCAGACATCACGTATCGTGAAATGTTGTACCAATTTATGAATCAACCTTTTAGTGTAGGTTTAACTTACATTCAATCGGCTACTGCTAACCAAGTTTTAGAAACTATTTCGGTTAACACTAAAGATTCAAATGGTAACTTGGCGCAAAAAACATTAGTGCCTACAATTGACCCTTATCAGCAACAAACTAACATCGTAGCGATGAAGTATGCCTATAGAATTGATGGTTTCACTAAATTAATCATTCGTCAAGTATTGGCTAATGCTTCTGTGAAATTATACTTCTACCCTGCTGATAACATCAACTTGTCAAGAGCATTAGGAGGAAACGCAGTTGCAAAACAATTCGCTAATCCAAACGTTGTTAACGGACAAACTATCAAGTTAAAAGCGTAATTTCGTAATGTTGTAAAACAACGAATTAATGTATAATTAAAAAGGCAAGATTGATTAATTCGTCTTGCCTTTTTTTCTTAAAACAAAAAAAGATGGATGTTTATAAATATATAGCGGAAAGTAATCCTATTGGAGCGCAAGGAATAATCGAATCTTTTGGTTATGAACACGCAAATACTCCAGACATGGGATTATCTCAATTAGTTGCAAGATTAGGCGAGCCAGCACTTAAAAAAGTTATGGAAAACCATCCAGATAAAGAAATTATCTTGGAAATGTTTTCTAAAAATTCAGACACAAGTTGTAATTGTGGTTGTGGTTCAAAAAGACATGAAGGTTTCCTTAACGCTAATGGTGGGGAGGTTGCAAAAGAAAAAGAAAAAGAAAATACAAGTTCTATGATTGCTCAACAAACAAATGCTATGATATTGGTTTCTGCTTTGTTTATTTTTACAGCATTAATTATAAAAAAATAACGTATGGAAAATAATTTCGGATTAATTCTGCTTACTCAAGTAAGTAGTAATAAAGATAAGTTTCTAGGTTTGTTAAGAAGAAATGGGGTTTTAGTTAATACTAATATCTCTAATGAAGATTTAACAAATATGATTTTGAAGGCTATGCAAAAGTCAGAATCTTTCAAAAAAGAAACTATTTTGTTGATGGGAGTTTTAATGGGCAATAGTGATAGCTCTTTTTTAAATACTCCGGGTCCTTTTGATAATGTTTGGCGACCTACCACAGATACTATTTTTGGAACAGGTGGAGGTTCTACAACCACTACAACTGATAAACCTAAAAAAGACTTCGCAGACACAACTGTTGGTGGTATTTTCGACAAATTAATGACTGGATTTAATGCTTATACTAATTTAAAATCGGCAGAAGCTGAAAAGGTAAAAGCACGCTCTGCTGAAACTATTTCTGATAATGATTTAGAATCACAAAAGTTAGGCAATAAAGGTGGTAAAGGTAAAGACGATGAAGATAAAGGAAATGTAGGTTTATACATTGGTTTAGGAGTAGGTGGTTTAGCTTTAGTAGGTTTATTGGTGTATGTAATTGCTAAAAAGAAATAGTATGAACGCATTAGAAAGTACAGCAAAAATAGTAGGAGTAACAGTAGCTTTATTTCCTAAAGAAGTCGCTTCTTTGCTAAATAAAAACGGAGTAACAATTGATGCTGAAAATTACAATTCTCAACAATTAGTTGATGCTACAATAGATGGATTAGTTAGTTCGCCAAGTTTTTTAAAAGAATTTAGCGATTTTGTTGAAAGTAAAAGATAGTTTATGAGTTGGTTTGGAAGTTTTTTAAATAGCGAAGCAGGAGGTCAAACAATAGGTAGTTTGGTTGGTCTTGGTACTGGCTTAATCGCTAACAATCAAGTTAAACAAAATACAAAAGGGGAAGCTAATACCGCAAAGGCTTTAGCAGACAAACAATTGCAAGCTCAACAATTAGCTTATGAAACCGCAAAATTGCAATTACAAGGACAGCAAAAACCTGGAAAAGACAATACTGGTCTTTACATTGGACTTGGTGTTGGTGGAGCAGTTGTTTTAGGTTTAGTAGTTTATTTAGCAGTAAAAAAATAAGATATGACTGATTATTTAGCAGAAGCAAAAGACATTGTTAACAAAGACAAAAGAGAACTATTGATAGAAACTTCAAAAGCGTCTATGAATGGTGCGATTACAGGTCTTGTAATAGGTTTGATGGTAGGTTACTATAAGAAGTATAGTATTTATGCTTCTGGATTAGTTGGTGGATTAATTGGCGGTATTGCAACCGCAATTATTGTTAATAAAAAATAAAGTTTAATTTTAAATAAAGTTTTTATGAAAAAGCCGAATTTAGTTATGGGAATTGTAGGATTAGCGTTATCTTTAGCGGTAGTTTACGGATATGCCTATGTTGTAGGTAAAGGTTGGAAAAAATCTCAAGAGTAATAATTTTTAAAAAAAAAATAACATGGAAGTAGCAAATAATGTAAGTCCTTCAAATGGAGGTTTTGCTGGAGAAAAAAAAGATGATTTTGTAAAAAGAGCAATCGGAATAGGTGTTAGTGTTGCTGTTTTATTTGCAACTGTTTGGGTTGTTGGTAAAGCTTGGAAGAAATCTCAAAAAGCATAAATTATGAAAAATAAAAAAATCATAATTAGTGTTTTATTATTGGGTGCAGTAGGGTATTATCTTTGGAGTAAAAACTCTAAGAAAACCACTTGCGCTACTTGTAATTCGATTACACAACCGAAGCCAAGCACAACTTCAGAAACTATGTAATTCGTAGTTTTAAAGTTTTAAAAAAAAATAAATCAAAAATGTTTTTGATATGAAAAAATCATACATAGGGATTTTATTAACCAGTTTAAGTATAGGTGGACTTGTCTATCTATACTTTGGTTTTTATAAACCAAGACAAGAAGTAACAAAAGAATTTGAACAAGAAACTAAAAAGTAATGGAAAATATAGATTTAGGAAAAAGTGCTAATCAAATTTGGAAAGAAAGTGGTAGCACATTAAGTTTTAAAAGTTGGCTTCAAAGGGAAAAAGATAAAGGTCGTTTTTTGCCAAATAAACAACTAATTGAATTTAATTCAATAGAAGGCAATGAAACTAAAATAGACGATATTATTAATGAGAAATTAGACAATTTTTCAAAAAAAACAAAACCTAAAGAAAATGTTGGTTTAAGTCCTATTGTAATTTTTGGTTCTTTAGCTTTAATTTTAGGCGGTATTGTCTACAAAATCTATCAAAAGCGTAAATAATGAATTACAGATTAAATACAAGATTCGATGAGATGTGTTTGGTTATAAAATTAGCCGTTCAACAACAATGCGAAGTAGTCGTTAAGGTTTATGCTGAAGATAAACCAAATATTGTTTTTACCGATAGATGGGCAACTGTTCGAGGACATCAAACTTTTTACGTTAGATTACCTATGACTTCTGAAAATGTCATTATTTCAGTATATGATAAAGCAAAAGGTAATTTACCTAAAAGCGAAGAAAAAAACATTAGGATTTTAGAAGTGAATAAAACCCCTTTAGAAAAAAGATTAGATGTTGTAGATATAAACAATATGGCTGTTGCTAATTTTGTTGATTTTGCTCAAAGATTTAGCTTTAATGCGCCTTATTTAGCAGAAAACAAAACTTATCAATCAGATAATGGGCAGTTTCTTATTGAATATTTACCAGTAATTAAAAGCTCTAATACAGGAAAAGAATTAACAACGCCTGCAAGAATTTCAAGAGTAACAGGTAGAATCCAAGTTGCTAAAAAATATTTTGACAAATATACAGTACCTATGAGGTTTGCTATATTATGCCACGAATTTAGCCACTTTTACGTTAATGACGATATTGATAATGAGAGCGAAGCAGATATTAATGGATTGTTGATTTATTTAGGTTTAGGTTATCCAAGAATTGAAGGGCTTCAAGCATTTTTTGAAGTATTCAAAGAAAGTGATAGTCAACAAAACTTACAAAGAATGAAAATTATAGAAAAGTTCGTAATGGACTTTGAAAAAAATAAAATGGTATTAAGATAAAAATTAAAAATTATGATAGTAAGATTTAAAGGTGCAGGAGAAAACTCTACTTTTTATACCGTTGTAGCTTCTTTAGCCGTAGGTGGTTTAGTGTTTGGTGGCTCTAAATTATTAAAACAAAAAACAAGTACATCTATAATTTTAGGTCTTGTTTCTGGAACGGCTTTTGGCGTTGGAAATGGTATGTATGGATATTTACAATTTGGAGAACCAAAATAAAAAAATAAAGTTATGAGTAATATAGTAGAGCCTAATAAAGGAGAACCTTATATTTTTTTAAAAGACTTTTCTTTTATTTATAGTACAAGTGATGGTAGTATTGGAAGCAATATGGTTAATTACAAAAAAGACCAAGTTGTTTATCCTTTTACTCAACCTTTAGCAAACGAAAAACGTATTTTAGAACCATCTTTTAAAGAAGCTTTAGAAAAGGGTGTTTTAGTTCCATATAAAACGCAACAACAACAAGCTATTTTACAAGCAAAATCATTTGAAAAATTAACAGCAGAGGATAGGTTATATGAAAAATTAGGTATAAAATATCATAATACTCATATGTTTGGTGTGGCTTCAAGATTTAAAGGTAGATTTTTATTAGCAGTAGTTTTAGTAGCTGGTTACTTTGCATATAAAAAATTTAAAAAATAAGATTATGAACAAAACAACAAAAAAAATATTAGTAGGTTTTGCAGTTGGTTTTTTAGCTATTTATCTGTATGGTAAATTATCTAAAAAATTAAGAAAACCTAGTGAAGAAGCACTAAGCACTCTTGACACAGGATTGCTTTTGCAAAAAGGTTCAAAAGGAGCAGAGGTAATGGAATTACAACGCATACTAAAAGACGAATATGGGCAAGATTTAGGCACTTTTGGAGTAGAAGGCGATGGAATCGATGGAGATTTTGGAAGCACTACCGAAAAAGCCTTATTATTAGCTAAAGGAGTAAACAAAATAACTTTAAAACAAATGCAAAATGACAAAAAACAATAAATTATTTTTGGGTGCTTTTGTTTTAATTGGAACAGGAGCTTATTTAATTTATAGATTTGTTGCTAAAACTAAATCTGGTCAAAATTTAACCTATTCAGATAGCGTTAAAGAAGATGTTAAGTCGGCTACTAATGCAATTAAAGATGTTATTTCAACTACGGCTTCATTTCCATTAAAAAATGGTTCAAAAGGAACTAATGTTGTTGTTTTGCAAAAGTGGTTAAATGATAAAGGGTATGCAAGTCCAAAGTTAGTTACTGATGGTGTTTTTGGTGCAAAAACTGAAAGTGCAGTAAAAGCTATGCAAGAGAATCCGTATGAGAAAGCTATTTTTGATTATAATGAGAAAGCTATTTGGAATACTGGCTATTCTTTTGGTCAAATATCTAAAGATTTTTACGATAAATTCATAAAATAATGGCTAGAAATTTAGAAGAAATAAGAAAGGCTTTTCCTTATTCGGAGGATTGTTTTGAAATGAAAAAAACCATTGATAAAATAATCAATGAAAAGTCTTATTATGCTTCAAAATTAAACCGAACTGAAATGAAATTTCTTGACCAAAGGCTTAATGAATTAAATGATTTTTTCAATAAAAAAAATTGCGAAATTATAATTGGTAATAAAAAAATAGAAGAAGTTTCAAATATTTCTAAAAGGTATGGAGAAGTAGATAAAACAAGAATTGAAGCTGAAAATAAAGAAGCGGTAAAAAAACGTATTTATATCGGAATTGGAATTATTTTGGCTGGAGTTGGAATTATATTAATTACAAATAAAAAATAAAATGAAAAAAGGTGTTTTTATAGTAGCAGGTGTATTAGCAGTAGGCGGACTTGCTTATTTATATTTTGCTAATAAGAAAAAACAAACTTCTTTATTAGCAGGAGGAACTTCTGGAGCAAGTTCAACAAGTGGTACAGCAACAACAGGAGTTGGAGCAAGTTCGGTTAATACCGAAATACCGCCTTTATCAACTGGAGGTATTTCGCCAATTACAAACGTTGAATCTCAACAAAATTTAGACAAAGCAAAAGACATTGTGGCTAAAATAAACAAATCGAATAGTTTATCATTTTCTATTAGAAATATTCAAGTTAAATCTTTAAATAAAAAACTAAAGGAGTTAGGGTATAAATATTCAAATGGAATTTTATCAAAACTATAAAACAAAATAAAATGAAAAATAAAGCATATATTTGGGTTGCGGTTGCAATATTAGGAATTGGTGGTTATTTGATTTACAAAGAGTTCAAAAAGCCTAAAGAGCTAACAAAAGAACAAAGTGTTGATTTAATTATTGAAAATGGAAACCATTCAAATAGAGATTTTATTTCTACTTTTGAATCAGGTTTTTTAATTACTTGGGCAAGTGCAATTTTAAAAGGCGATAAAACTTTTGTTTACGATGGTAAGAGTTATAACACTCAAGGCGGAACAGCATTAAAATAAGAAATTATGAAAAAAATTGATTTAGGTAAAATAACTTCTGGAACTGGAGAATTTATAGCTAAAAATAAAAAACCGCTTCTTTATATCGGAGGTGCTATTGCGGTTGTTATAATTGGAGTTGCAGTTGTTAAAAGGCTTAAAGGAGGAATAAGTGGAGAAAAACTATCGGGAGGTAAATTTGTAGAACAAGATATTGACGAAACAAAAACTACAATAAGTAGTCAAACCGCAAGAAACTACGCTGAAAGTCTTTTTGAAGCATTTAATTACACTTGGGGTACTGACAAGGGAACTATTGAATCTGTTTTTTCTAAAATAAAACCAGAGGATTTTAAAATGGTTTATAATGCTTTCGGAAAACGCTCTTATTCGGATTTGAATGGAGGAAGTCCTTCCGAAAAAATTTGGCTACCAGACACTTGGTTAGGCAGTTCAAAATTAGATTTAATTCAATGGATAAACAAAGAATTAGAATTTGGAGATGGTGCTTTAAAAGATAAAATCAGAAAAGTAGTAGAGCCAGCAGGTTTTGTAATTGAAAAATAACATCAAAAAAATTAAATTATGAATACAAACAAAGTAACTATACCGACTGAATACATACAAATGGATATTGTTTCTACTGGAAACTCAAGCGGAAGCGGTTTATTAAATCCGCCAAAAGAAACAACTACAACAACTGGAAGTACTTTTGCAGATTGTGTAAAAAAATGGGAACAATATGCCTTAAATACTAAGTTTGCAACTCCAGAAGCGATGGAGTTAGCTAAAAAAGAATTTATGACTAAATGTATGGGTATTACCCCAACAGGAGGAAGTAATATAGTAGAGCCAGATTTAACAGGTTCTACTTCATCTACTACTTCATCTTCTACTACTTCTCCTTACAACGTAGGTAGTTTTTTAGGAAGTTTAAGTGGAGGAGCAACGGGAGGAGGAGCAGGTGCTACTGAAGAAGTTGTTGAGCCTACAAAAAAGAAACCTTTTCCTTATTGGTTAATTGTGGTGGCTTTAGTAGGTGGTTATTTAATTTTCAAAAAACAAAAATAAATGTCAACTTATATAAATTATCAAATATCAAAACAGCCACAATTAGAAAATAATTGTGATTATTTGGTTGCAAAAGAATTGTTTTTAAGAAATATTGGCTCTGAAATTAGCAAAGAAAAAAAAACGCTAACAGAACAATCTCTTAAAGGTATTCTTGTTGATAATTCATTGATTGAAAATTTAACCAAAAAAGAAACCGAAATATGGGAAGAAAGGTTAAGACTTGCTAAAATTCAAAAAACATTAAATTGCGCCACTAATCGTGGTAATACAAAAATAACAGAATGTATTGGGTTGGATTTTGAAATTAAAAGAGTGAAAGATGAAATAGCACTTTTAAGAAAAAAGATAACCTTAAAGCCTTCTGAAAAAAGAATTTTAGATGGGTTGACATCTCAATTATTGATTTTAGAAAAAAACTTCTCAAATAATGGTTGTAGAGATGAGATAGAAAAGTTAAATTTAGAGCAGTCTGCAATTATTTTAACTGAAAATTCAGCTACTCAAGAAAAAAATGTTTTACCATCGAGCTATAAAGAGCAGTATGTTTACATCGCATTAGGTTCGGTTGTGTTATTAGTAGGTTTGTATATAATTTCAAAAAAATAATTATGTCAGGATTGATATACGATTCTTCTGCAATTACTAGAATAGATACTCTTTTAAATCAGCAAGAAGAAGAATTAAAAAAAATAGACAAAGAGCAAGATTCTAAAAAAATAATCCGTTATGGTGTTATTTTAGGTATAAGTATTTTGGCTATTGTTGTGTTAAAGTTAGCTGTTAAAAATAAAAAGAAATGATTAAAAAAGCATTAATAATAGGGGGTGTTGGATTGGCTGGATTTGGATTGTATAGATACTTCAAATACCAAGTTGATTTAGCAATGAAATACGATTATAAAATTAAAAATTTCAAATATTTAGGCGTGGATGGAGATGATGTTAAGGTTAGTGCTACTATTGAGATAACCAATAAATCTAACTTCAAATTAACAATTAATTCTTTTGATTTAAAATTGTTTTATAAAGGGAATAAATTTTCTGACGTTGTGTCTAAAACAAGTACTATTATAAATCCAAATAGCTCTTTTGAAGTAACTGGTGTTGGAATTATAAACGTAAATGATTTAAAACAAAGTTTACCTTCTTTTATTGCGGATGTGTTAAAACAAAAACCAATTGATATTGAGGTCGAAGGAAACATGAAGATAAATTTCATGGGCGTAAATTCTACTATAAATTTCAATAAAGAAAAATTTAATTATTCAACGGATATAATTACCGAGTATGGTTTAGGGGATAAGTATCAGAAACTTAAAGGAAAATATTCCAAAATTTTCGGAGCATTGGGAATAAAATAGTATTTTTGAATCAAGAAACTTAAAATACACAAAAAATGATTGAAGGAATTGTAAAAAAAATCATGTTTACAGGCATTGAAAAATATGCTAAAAATTATGGTCTTACCGATTTAGAAGTTCAAATAAAAGTATTGAACGACCCAAACGGAAGTGTGGTTTACAAAATTTGCGAAAAATATACTAAAGAATTAGAACAAGTGTCTTTTTTGCAGATTATGGACAAAAAATTGGATATGTTTGGCTATGAAGCCTTAGCAAGTCCTTTTTTAAAGAAAAGTTTATTGGAATGTGCAAACGAAAATGAATTGTCGGTAGATGAGGTTTGTTGTTTTATATTGAAGTATGTAGATGGTGCAGGTAAGCAAAATGTAGGATTGGCTTTTTATAAAACAAATCTAGCTAAAATAAAGACAGTTACTTTATCAAAACATTTAGAAAAATTAGGATTGTAAATTATGGCATTACAAAGAAGTACAAAACAAAAAGAATTAATGATTAGTGTTCCAGAAAGCGATTTAACTTTTATTAAAGATATGTTAACCAAAATGAATGGTAAACTTAATGAGGTTGAAATATCGCTTGTAAAACTAAATCAAACAGTTGTCGGAAACAAAGAATATGGTCAAAAAGGACTTGTAGAGCAAGTTAATGAACATAGAAAATACATTGAAGATGACAAGGCTTTTAAAGCTAAATTGATTGGAGGAGCAACAGTTGTAGGTATTGTTTATGGTTTTGTATTAAAGTATTGGGATAGAATATTTCATTAAAAATGGGTTCAGTAACAAAATCACAAAAACAAAATATAAAATCGCCAGATGGAAACTCTCTGGCTCTTTTTGTTGATGGTAATGATGGCGAATTAAAATTAAAAGATGTTCGTGGTAATGTTCAAAAAATAACAGAGTATTTGCCTTCAATACCTGCTACTTTGAATTATGGTCTTTTTTCTCAAAGAAAAGATAGCACTCCAGTTACCGCAACAACCGAAGAACGAAGTTTGATAGGAAAAGGTATTGGTACGCTATCTGTACCTGCTAATGGTTTTTCTATAGGAGATAGCTTTGAAGCTAATTTAATAGGGGAATTATCTTGCGTTGGAACAGCACAATTAGACATAAGAATAAAAACAACAGATGGGGTTTTATTAGCGGACACTCAATTAGTTAATATGGATGTTACCACTAATAAAAAATGGAGATTAAATATTGTCTTTACAATAAGACAATTAGGAGAAGTTGGAACTGCGGTAATAGTTTCTGGAGGTTTGTTTTCTTATAACAAAAATTCTGGAAGCAACTTTGAAGGTTTTAACTTCAGTATAATCAATGATAGTAAATTTGATACAACTATTGATAATACGCTTTTAGTTACTGCACAATGGAACACTAATAATGCAGGTAATTCCATTCATTCAGAAATTTTCACTTTGAATAAAATTTTTTAAAAATTAAAAAAAAATATAGTTATGGGAAAATTAACAACATCTAAAGCTAACAATATAACTTCTCCAAATGGTAATAGTTTGGCTGTTTTTATTGAGGGAGAAACAAATGTTATGAAGCTTAAAGATGTCAGGGGTAACGTTGAAGATTTAGATAATTATGTTAATAATACTAATATTGCATATTTGTATGCTATTAGCAAAGAAACTCAAACAATACCAGAAGCTCCAGATTTATTAAAAATATCTTTTAATACTTTAGAATTAAATAAAAATATAAATTTAATTGATAATGAAAAAATAGTTTTTACAGAAAAAGGAGTTTACAACTTTAATTTGTCATTTCAGGCAGAATCAAGTTCTCCAACAAATTTATCTGTTTTTATGTTAGATAATCAAGATTTGATTTTTTGGTCAACTAAAATTTTTTATTGTGATACAAAACAAGATAATTACAGCTATAATATTACATTAAATATTTCTGGAAATGAGTCTTTGTCTTTTGGTATTTCATCAAGTTTTGGAATAAACGATTTAAGTTCTACACAAAATATACCTTCTGCTACATTAACAATAAATAAAATAGGGTAATATGACAAATCAAGATATTGCAATTAAGAAAGTTGCAGATTTTATATATGAAAAACCAGATGTTGTCGTAACTATTCTAAAAGAGAGTGGTTACGACATTTCTGTTGATAAAGCTACCTTGCAACAAATAAACGAATTAACGTTTACGGCTCTTTTTAATCAAGAAGAACCTTTTACGTCAAAATTTAAAAGCGTTTATGGTTCAGATGGGTATTTGAATTTTGAGCCAGTATCTATGAGTATAATGGCAGGTGCAAGTATTGTTAGTTCTCTTATTGGCGGTGCAAGAGCAAAAAGAGAAGCTAAAAAACAACGTGAATTGCAAAAAGCAATGTTTTTGTCTAATCAGGCTTCTCAAGAAAAACTAAAATACGAAGAACTTAAATTACAAGGAGAAACAGAAAGAACAAAAATACTAGCAAACTCGATGTTGGGTTATAGGGTTGCACTTCAAAAAGAAGGAACTCAAAGACTAAAAGACACTTGGATTTATTTAGTTGGTGCAGGATTAGGGATTTCTTTATTTTACGGATTGTTTTTATTTTCCAAAAAAGATTAATATGGGATTGTTAGATGGTGTTTTAGGCGGAGTAAGTTCTAGTGCGAGTAGTGTTGGTTCAAGTGCAGGAGCAGGAGCAAAAGGAGCTAGTGGTTTAGGAGAGCAAGCGATTTCTGCGGTTGCGGGAATGATAGTTGATTATGCTTTCGCTTCATCAATTAAAAAAGACCAGAAAAGACTTGAAAAAGAATTAGCTAAATTAGATGCAAAAAAACAAGCTGAATTATTGTTAAAAGTTCAACAAGCACAAACGGAAATTCAAAGACAAGAAATTGTATTTCAGTATATTGATAAAGGTAGAATTGAAGAATTAAAAAAACAAGATAACGCCAAGAAAACATATCTTTATGTAGCTATTGGTTTTGGTTTGTTGCTTTACGGATTGGTATTATTAAAAATTAAAAAAAATGAATAAAGAGGTTAAAACATTATTAATAACATTAGGAGTTTCTTTAGGGCTTATTTGGATTTTTAGACCTAAAAAAGATGGTTCTAATTCGTCTAACGCTTCTAATAAATATACAGAGCCAAAAGAAGCTACTGAAGATGTAAAAAAAGAAAAAGAAAATGCTGTTGTAGGGCTTCAAGCAATGCGTGAAGCAATTAACTCTGGAGAAAAAAAATCAGAAATTGACAAATTAAGCCAAATCATCTTAAAAGAGAATGGTGTTAAAGTTGTTATTTCTAAAAAAACAGGATTATTGCGTGCCATGAATAAAAAAGGAAATGTAATTGCAGAAGAAGAATTTGATAATAAAAAATAATTATGGGAATAGTTGTAGCTACAATAACAAATTATCCTAATGGTGCTATATCTGTAATTAGTACCGATGGAACTTCTTATGAATCCATTTTAAATTCTATGGGAAGTTTTGTATATGGAGTTAATGAGGTGTACATGAAAACTAATTCTAATTCTCAAATATTAAAAGGTTTTAAGGTAGAACAATACGATGTTAATGGTTATATAAAGTCTTTTGAGCAAAAGCCAACTATTGACCCATATCAATATCAAAAATCCGTTTTTTTTAAAATGACAAAAGAAAATGTTGTGCTTAATGGGCAAACAACTTTTGATTTAAGTATGTTGCCTAATGAGGTTGTTTTTATGAGTATTTACGTAAACGAATTGACTTTAAGAGATTATCTTTCTGGTAACTCGGCATTTGATAATGATTTTTTTAAAAACTTCACTAATGTTATATAAAACAAGCGAATTAAACGCTATTAAAATACAAAACAGAGAACATACCATATCTAAGCTACAAACTGGCGATTTAATCAAAGTAAGGGCGGAAGTATTGCCGATATTGTATCATTATGGAATAATAGAAAAGCAAGGAGATGAATTATACATATATCATAACCAAACAGACAAAGTAAATTCTAATGGAGGTAATTTGATTTGTGAGCCTTTAAATAATTACATAAAAGGCAAGGATATAATTTCAGTAACAAAAACAAATTTAAACAGCAATGATTTAAAGCAAATGTACAATACTTTAAAAGGTTTAAAGTATGACTTTATTAATTTCAATTGCGAGCATTTTGTTAATTTTGCTAGTGATAAAAAATTTGTAAGCAATCAAGTTTATAAATGGGGTGCTATATTTTTAATAGGAGCATTTGTAACTTATTTAATCAGAAAAAACAAAATTTAAAATGGAAGCTATAAATTTAAAGGTAACAAACAACACTAATGTAGAGTTGCCTATATCTATTTTAGGAACTATTCAAAATCCGAATAGTTTTTCAAATTATAACAAGTCTTACGATTTTGACTTGACTGGAGAGGTTTTAAACAATGTTGTTTTTTCAATAGATTATTCTAGCGTGTCATCTCCATCAACAACATTAACCTATTTCTTTAATAATCCAATACCAACTATTCAAGGATATGTAGATGCTTTAAATTCAGCAGGAATAGGATTTTTTACTTATAATGGAAATATTATTTATATGTTTTCAAACGATTATATAGGAATATCAATAAAAATATAAAAAAAGTCCGATTTTAATCGGACTTTTATTTATTAACAATTAGTTTTTTTTTTGCCACAAATAAGTTGTGAGCTTGTATCTAAAAAGATGTTTCGCTTTACAGAAATTGAAACGTGAATACAAATATAGTAAAAAAACTATTCTCCAACAAGTTCGGCTTCATTTTTTACATTTAAGGTATTGTAAATACTGTTTTTTCTTTTGCCTATAATAGTTCCTTGAACCATTTTTACATTATCGTTTTCATCAACAATAAGGTAAGCACCGCCTTCTACATTATCATCGGTAGAAATGGCTTTTTTCAATCGGTCATCTTGCTTAGGTAACATTTTTGCTAATTGCTTTAAAACCACTTTTTTTATCATCCAATTCTCGGGGTCTTTTTTGGCATTAAAATACAATTCATTTGGAACTTTAAGCATATCTACAATAGCTTTTATCTCGCTTTTGCTCATTACTTTAAAAGTAACTTCATTATCTTCTAATTTAGCACAAGCATAAACAAATTTAATTTTATCAGGCGTTCTTAATGAATCATGGTTTGGAATATGTACTAATTTTGGCTCTAATCCCATTTCATAAACAAAGTCATCATCTTCATAAACTACTTCAGTCCAAATTTTCTTAATTTTATCCGACCTCAATAGAAGCGTTATAAGCCCTTTATATCCTAAAACTGGCGTTATGGTATCTTTGAAAGGAATAAAGAAAAACTCGCCTACCATTTGGCTTGGAGATAAGCCCAATTCGGCACAATGTAATATACTTGCAAACAAACTTGCTGGATTCTTCAAAAAAGCTTCTTGCAACTTTTGGTTTTTCTTAATTTCAGTAATTACAACTTGCTTAAACTTTGCAGGAGTGAAACTTGAACCTTGCATTAATTCGGCAAGGTTTTTTTGCTCATAAATACTCATAGTGTTTGTAAACTTATCAATCAATGATAGTTCACGTTTAGGAGCAGGTGTGTTATTCGTTTGGTTTTCCATAGTACATTTTATCTAAAGTGTTTAAAAGTTCTAGTTCTTGGTTTTTTAATTTTTGGATTTGTAGCGTAATGTTTTCAATCTCTATAAAAATCTTATTCATATTCACTTTTGAAATAGTAGTTCTATTGTCAATAGAAAATTTTTTCAACTGATTTTTATATCTCAAAAAATATTGAATATCGCTTTGAACAACGCTAACTGCATAATCTATTTCTTTTTCACTAACCATTATATCGTATAATAAATTTCTTCGATGTTCGGTACTTCTAATTTATGTTTACAATCTTTAGCAATAGGACAGCTTTCGCATAGTTTTAGACTTGGGTACGCTCTAAAATTGTGTTTATTTAAAACTACTTCTTCATAAACCTTATCCACAACTTGTAAGTGGCTTTCAAAAGCATCAGGGTCAATATTCACTTTCACAATCTTGGCATTATTGCTATTCTTTGAATCGAAAACAAAGAAGTAAAAATCAATGTCGGTGTAGTCAACCTCACATACTTCGGCTAATAGTATGGTGTAGTGTACCGCTTGTATCATTAAATTATCTTTGTAAGGCAAAGATTCGGTTTCCCAACCCATTTCATTCCATTTGTCATCTAACAAACCACTATACTTCAAATCAATAACGCACAGCCTATTGTTGAACTTTGCTACAATGTCTAATATTCCTGTACGATTATCAATAGTGATAACTTTGCCAGTTTCAAGTATTTCTATTTTATGCTCTGCAATTACTTTTTTAAAAAACTCGGCACTTGCATTAGCTCTTTCGTAATCAGTAGATAATTTTTCTTTTGCAGTTCCTTTATAAACCATTTCTGGAGCAGGTATTTCTCCGCTTCTTGGTAAACAACCAGTCGCCATAAACTCGAAGTAGTTACCTAATTCCATTGTAGGACTTGAAGGAAATTTAATACCATCTACATACTTTGCTTTTACTTGCAAACCACACGCTCTTTTTTGCTTGTATTTGCTATACTCTTTTACGAATGATTGAGATATTTTCATTATAAATATTTATTTTCTATGTTATTTTTTTTCTCGTATTCTACTCTCAATTTATAAGCTCCTTCTTCAGTTTCAGAACATCCTAAATAAATAGACTTTTGATTTACCATTATGTAGCTTACCCATTTATTTCTATCTTTACGAAAATAAACTCCAACAAATTTACTTTTTGATTTTTTATTATACGATTTATAGCAATTAACCTCTAAATAATTAGTCCATTCTAAATTATTTAATTTGTTGTTTTTTTTGTTATAGTCAAGATGAAGTATTGTTTCTTTATTAAATAAATTGTTTATAAATTCATTAGCAACTAATCTATGTACTAAAAACATTTTACCAACATTTTCAGTGTATAAAACTACTGAAAGATAACCATGATTATGAAGTAATTGTTTAATAATTTTTTCTTTTTTTAAATAGGAATACCCTCTTACGTTAAAAATAACTCTACTTAAAGATTTTATCCTACCAAAACTACTTACTTGATAATAACCATCATAACCTTGAATATCTCTCCAAATTTCTCCTTTAATATCTTTAATAGATAAATTTTTATATGGTAATAAATTATTTTTCTTCATAATTCAGTTTCTAAAATCCATTGAACATTTTGTTTCCAACTCATTAACCAAACTTTTATGTAGTATTTTCCATCTTCAAATTTTCCTGCACAAACTCCTTTTAGTTCGGTCATTATTCTTCCATATTGCTTTTGAGTTACCTCTATTGGTTTGTTGTATTCTATTGTCATTTTATTTATTTTTTTAAGCCGTTAATTCTATCATATTCTTCTTGAGAAATCCAACCATCTCTTGTAAATTCTTTACCAACCCAAACCATTTCTATGCCTTTTCTTTTTTTCTTAGATATTCCAATTATAGGCGTTTCAACCCTAACATCAATCAATCGATTTATATCAATAGGTGTTTGAGATTTATATTGAAGCTCAACAAGCATTTCGTCTGCCTTATTTTTACTTTCAGCTTCCATTATTACTGGTTTATCTAAACCTAAAAAGTAGTATTTGTAAAATCTTGTTTTCAAAGTAAACAATTAAAAAGTTGATTTGTTTATAATAAATTTAATTTAAAACAAATAGAGTTGAAAGTATAGAGTTATATTTGTTGAAATTACACTTTATCCATTAGTGTCGTTCAAAGTTTCTTGGTAAAATCCGCTGTAACCCAGCGGATTTTTTATTCTTGATAAGCTAAACTATCAAACTCATCTACATCATCAACTATTATTACGTTTCCAACAATATAGTCGCTTGGATAAATTAAATTATCGTCTTTTGCTCGTCTAGTGGCTTCTTCGTTGTAGTCAAGTCCTTTTAACTTGCCTTCTTCGTCTAACAACATAAGTCTGCTATCAGACATGGTTAAAACCTCAATTGGACTTTCATAGTGTTCTTTCGACACAAAGTGTTTGGCATCGTTAAAAGTTTTAATGTTTACTTTTTTAATATCGCCTTCGGTAGTAATTAATGTTACTTGCATTTTTTTATTTTTTAATTTTTAGTTACAATTATAATTACCTTTAAAAATTGAAATAGTCATTTTCGTCTGTTTTTTTAATTGATTTTAAAATATTTTCGTAAAAATCAACTACTCCATATTCCATAAAATGAATTTCTTCTTGATTTTTATGCGCTTCTTGAATAGAGTTTTTTATTCTTTCTAATTCATTTTTAATCAATCTATTAAGACATTTTACATCTGTAATTCTACAATTTTCAATTTGCAAATAGAATAAAGATATATTGTCTTTAAAAGCTTTATGAGGGTAAGGTTTTAATCCGTTTGCAATATCTTGTTCATTTTGTGCATACCATTGAATTTCGCAAGTAGTTTTTTTTATTTCAAATTCTGTCGTGTCCATTTTGTTTGTTATTAAGTTTTAAAGTTCAATACAAATGTAATAAAGTGTATTGGTTCTACAAAATTTTAATCAAAGTTTTTTATTTTAAAAATTGTTTTTTGTGGTTCTGGCTTTTCTTGTAGCAATCCTTGTAATTTTAATTTAGCTACAACCATACGCTTGGCTCTTGAAATAGTTTCTATTTTAGTAAGAGGTTCATACTTGTTTACTAATCGTAAAAACAAATCGTAACCACTCATTTCGTTCACTACTTCTGCACCTATTTCATTGTATAGGTAAGTGTGAATTAATTTGTCTGAATTGTAAGCTAAATCAGGATTCTGTTTCAATAAAAACTCCACCCTTTTAATTACACTATCAAAATCTTTAAATTTTGCTTCCATATAAGTTGCCTTTGTAAATGAATATTATTTGATTTTTATCTGAAATTTTATCCAATAGTTCTGCATAAATGTCTTTCATCATTTGTCTTGAATTAGCAATCGATTTACCACCGAAAAACCAATAAAATTGCCCATCTTTATAAGTGCCAAACATATATCTATGTCCGCTATTAATTTCTGAATTTATAGGCGACAAACTGTGTATCGTTAAATCGCTTTCAGTAAAGGACACAAGGTGATGTTTTTTTCTAAAACTCTTTATGTCGAATGGTGTTGTTGTTAAGTTCATCTTGGTTTGAATTTAATTAACAAATATAATAAAAATTATTTAATAAAATAAAACATATTAAATATAATAAATTTTATTTAAAATAATAATTTAATCAATATTGTCTATTGGTTCTTGGTTATAAAATTTTTTCAAATCTTCAGTAGTATTATATGTTAGTTGTTTATATAGCATATTGTGCATATCGAAAAAATCGTGAACTATTTTTCTATTTTCAAAACTATCACGATAGTATATGCAATCAGTATTCCAACTTTCAAAATCCTCTCCCAAAAGAATTGATAATTCATACATCATATAAAAGCAAGTTAGACGAATATCTTTATAAACGTTTTTCATTGCTTTATTCTCTTTTTTTAAAGTGATAGTTTCAATAAATTCCCCATTCTCATATCTATCAAATTTTTTCTCCGAACCCAAAACCCCTAATGTGGCTAAACGAATATTTTTTGATTTTTCGTCTTTTAAACCATGCTCATAGGTGTTTTTAGAAATATACCCTTTTATGTAGGCAATTCTCCAATAAGCATGGTCTAAATCCGTTCCAGTAATTGTACCTATTTCATCATCATAATCGTAATTAAACTCTTTGATTTTTTTTTGAGGTGGCAATTCAATAAATTTATTTTTTTCAATAAATTTTTTAACATCATCGTTAACCATTTTAAACAAATACAACTTGTTTTTTGGGAAATTTTTATTTTCAGTAGCAAAAAGATAATGATTATCCTCAAAAATAATTTGGTTTATTTCACTCCCTTTTCTAATTAAAAAGTTGTGCTTACCTCCAACTAATTTTTTGTAAGTTCTATCACACGAAAAATTCTTAAATTGTTTTTTCATAATTAATAAATTTTACCACCTTTTTCAAACTTGTCAATAATCTGTTGTTGTCTTTGATTAAATTGTCTTTTAGTGATTAAACCATCTTTAAAATCTTGTCTTAAATCATTCATAGTCCTTTCAAAACTCTCTTGTCTTTCCTTTTGTAATCTTAAAATTTCTAAATCAATATTTTTATCAGCAGGTATTTTTGGTATATCTTCAGCTTTTGTTTTTGCTTGAGTAATACTTTTTGGCTCTACCTCTTTAGGTTTTACTCTAGCTTCTGCTTTTCTTTTTTTCTCCTTCTCCTTTTTTTTCTTTTTCTTTTCTTCTTCTAATAACATTCTTTGTTTTCTCTTATCTTCTGGCAAATCTTCTAATTTAGTCTGAGTAAAAATTTCGTCTTTGTCTGTTTCTATATCTAATGAAGATTTATCAAAAGTTACTAAAACATAATAACTACAAGGTTTTCCATCATCTGATTTATTAGGTTGAACTAAAATTTTAAAAATAATAGTCGGTAACTCATCGCTCTTATTTGCTTGCTCTACATAAAGACTTCTGATTTTATCTCTTATTTCTGTCATATTAGGCATTAAAGACTTTTTAATAATACCAGTATCAATTATTCCATCAAAAGCAAAACGCATTGGTAGATTAGGGTCAAAAACCTCCCAAACATCACTATCTCCAATTACAAACCATTCTCTATCGGTTAAATCAATAGCAGGAACATCAAGTGGCGAAAAACAATTTTCAATAGGCGTTGTAACACTTGATTTAGTTATAGGTTGTTTACTAATTGCTATTTCAGATTTGAACTGACTTTCAATATCTTTTACTAATATTTTATTATCAGGTAATCCTTTATATTTAGGGTAAATTTTTTGTGAAGCAAAACGCATACTTTCACTCCAAGTCCAACCTAATTTATTTTTTTTATTAAGTTCGTGAACCTTTTTAGCAACTTTTAACCAAGACTTTCTACCATTTACTTTTTTAGTTTTTGGTTTACTAACTTTTTTTGTTGGTTTACTCTTGCTCATCTTGTTTTACAAATTTTTTATGTTTAAAAATAGTTCGTTTAGACAAGCCGAAATACTTTACCGCATCACTAACTTTATTAGTTTTACAGAACTCGGCTATTTGAGATTTTAATTCATCTGTAACGGCATATCTTTTTTTACCTAAATCTTGCATATTGTGTTTAGTGCAATGATAGCTTACAGTACCCCTAGAGCAATTTAAAATGTTTTCAATTTCTCTGTAACTTTTTCCATTTCTCCTTAATTCAAGGATTTTTAACTTAATTTGTTTCGGTGCAGGCATAATATGTGTTTTGGTTTTAATTTTTAAATAAGTGGTAAAAAAAGTGGCAACAAGTACCACTATTTTTTTTTTAGATATGTAAAATATCTATTTCAATTTGTTCCAAAGGTCTTTCAATGGAGTTTGCTCGAAATTAATTCCTTCTGCAAATTCTACTTTAGGACTTTTAAAACCATTTGTAGAAGCTGTTTCAGCATCATCTTTTCCTAATGATACAGAAGTACTTCCAATAACAATTTCGTCTTTTTTAAAGAACGAATAAACGAAAAAAGCAACTGCTCCTACAAGAATCGCACCTCCTCCGTAATACAAGATTTTTTTAGTACCTGAATCCATAATAATTTATTTTTGTCAAATGTACTAAAAAAAATAAATCAATGAACATTAACTTTTTTTTAAATCGGTAAAGGCATATTTTTTAATGTAGCTGTTGAAACATGACAATAAATTTCAGTCGTTTTACTGCTTGCGTGTCCTAAATGCTTCTGAATAATTCTAATATCTGTTCCAGCTTCAAGTAATGCGGTGGCATTAGAGTGTCGAAGTTGATGAAAATGATATTCTTTGCCTAAATATTGCTTTACAATTTGATTGCAACTTCTATGGGAATATTTTAAATCAAATTGACCATTAAATAAATATTCTTTTGGCTTATATTTTTTAAAATATTCTCGAAGTATTTCCAAAATCTTTTCAGACAAAGGAACTATTCTGTCTTTTCTACCTTTTGATTGTCTAATTGTTATAATCATTCGTTTACTATCAATATCAGCAATTAACAAATTACAAACTTCAGAAACTCTTAACCCAGTAGAATATGCAAGAGAAATAATTGCTTTATGTTTATTGTTTTCAATTTTAGCAATTTGCTCCAGCAAATATTCTTTTTCAATAATCTGTGGAAGTTTCTTTTCGGAACGAGGATAATCTATATGGCGAAATTTTAAAGGTTGCTTACCTGTTAATTTATAAAACAATTTTACAGCTGAAATTCTGTGCTTTCTCCCATTTATTGAATTAGCAAGAAGCAACCATTCTTTTATTTGTCTTTCCGATATTTCAGATGGTTTTGTGGCTACATTATTGTAGTATTCTAAAAAACATCTTACTTGGCTTACATAATTTTGAATTGTATTGTTTGAGTAATTTTTAATTCTCAAATCTTCGGAATACAATTCGAGGTACTTTCCGATATTCATGGCGTATAGTATTAATTTTATTGGTGTTTACATATTGGTTCTTACATATAATAGTTATCGGCAAGCGTAAGACGACCACTGCACAGCCATAGCATTTGCAATTCCATC
>JACCDZ010197344.1_pt1 | contig 61904 bp, 59 predicted proteins | sample 7449551 | NCBI WGS metagenome assembly JACCDZ01 (sample SAMN15323452, study PRJNA562643) | freshwater metagenome | isolation source: river surface water | place: USA:Blue River Watershed | collected 2017-08-18 | reverse complement strand
TCATGTTCTCACGAGTTCTTTCAAATTCTGGAGCTGATAAAACTTGCTCCCCTGAAGGTCCACCTACCATTCCGGCAAAGTACCCTTCTTGTCCTTTAATTTTAAAGTGGCGAACATCTCCAAGAGTTCCCACATACTTTAAAACGCCTTTCTGTCTAGCCATTTTGTAAAGATTTTAGAAGTTAATATTTAAGTGAAATTTTATACTCAAATATCATTCATTATCTTTGATTTACAATAACTTAAAATACTGAAAATCAATGCAATACAACGCAAAAGCACCCTATTTAGTGGAAACCCATTGGCAAATAGATGAAGTCTTAGATGGAGACAGCATAATCATTAGCAATCTTTTCACCCGTTTGCGAAAAGAGATACGACTTTATGGTTTAGATGCACCAGAAGTAAAGTACAATAGAAAGATGAAAGAGGACGAAAAAGCAAGTCATTTACCTGCCGAATTACTGCTGCAATTTGGTTTGCAATCCTTATACTTCGTTTTAGCGGTTGCGCCTCCTAAAACAACTGTTACGATAATTACAGAATGGGAAAACCCATATGACTTTTGGAACAGGCAACTTGCTTATGTTATTCTTCCAGGAGGCGAATGTTTAAATGAGTTGCTTTTGATCAATGGATTTGCAAAAGTGACCGATAAATATTTTTGTAGTAAATTAGCAGACTATCAATTACTAAATCGTGAGGCACAGCTCAATGAATTAGGCATTTATAGTCAAGTAAAAAGGTTCTGATTTGTTGTACTTATGTTGTACTTATCGAACCTAAAAAACAAAGAACACTAATAAACACTAACCCTTACAGGCGTAAAGAGTATATATACAAGATATATACAATTTATTAAACCCATTTGAAGGGGTTTACCAATACACAAATGGTAATACCTTATTAAAAATAGTTTTAGTAAAAAAAATACAGCAATATAACGGAAAGTATTATGAAGACTTAATTATTGGTGAATACCAATATATTGAAAATGGTATTGAAAAAATAAACACTTTAAACCAAATAAATACTGTTTACTCAAACCAAATAATTCATAAAATAGATGGTAATTTATTAATTAACAATAATGCTAGAATATCACCCTGTACAGATTGTTTACCAAACGAGAAGAGATTACTTGCATCTATAATGGACCCTATTTCTAAAAAGTATGCTGATTTAATTATGCGACGAACCAGTGAAAATAATCAAGAAATCATGAAAATAGTCATCACCCATCCCAGTGCTGGTCCATATATTGAAAGTGAAGGCCCTGGCTTAGCTTTTTCACTCCCTTTAGGACAACTTACTTTAATAAAACAATAAAACCTCTTACAACCGCAGTTTGTAGCAATAGCGGCTTTTGTGTAAAAATAAAAGTCGCTTTGTTTTTGTAAAGTTTGTAACAAAAAAGTTTAGTTATTTTTTATTCCGCTACTGAAATATATATTAGAAACGTTCGAAAACTACCTTTTTAATTATATAACATTATAAATAGTATAGCTTGAGTTATATTCATTTTTGATTGTTAGTTATCTATTTTTGCTGATAATTTTCATGAAAGTGTTAATTACAAAAAAAAGCCATTTCAATCGAAATGGCTTTTTATTTATCTCTTCTGATAATCCGAAGTAAAGAATAATTCTACTGTTGGATATTTCTGTTGGGTCATTTGGATAGAGAAATCGCTATCGGCTAAGAACACCAATTGTCCGTATTTATCATGACCTAAGAATTTTTGTTTTACACGTTTAAATTCGGCAAACTCGGTATTTTTAGGATCTTGTGGTTTTACCCAACACGCTTTAAACGCAGGGAAGTTTTCATACGTACATTTTGCACCATATTCATGCTCTAAACGGTATTGAATTACTTCGTATTGTAGCGCACCAACGGTTCCAATAACTTTTCTTCCGTTCATTTCTAAGGTAAACAACTGGGCTACTCCTTCGTCCATTAACTGGTCAACTCCTTTTTCTAATTGTTTCGATTTTAAAGGATCAGCATTGTTAATGTATCTAAAATGCTCTGGAGAGAAACTTGGAATTCCTTTGAAATTCATGATTTCTCCTTCAGTTAACGTATCACCAATTTTAAAGTTACCCGTATCGTGTAAACCTACGATATCACCAGGATATGAAATATCAACAATCTCTTTTTTCTCAGCAAAAAACGCATTCGGACTCGAGAATTTTAAATTCTTTCCTAAACGAACATGTAAATACGGTTTGTTTTTTTCAAAAGTTCCCGATACAATTTTGATGAACGCCAAACGGTCACGGTGTTTTGGGTCCATATTCGCATGAATTTTAAATACAAATCCGCTTAATTTTTCTTCTTCTGGTCTTACTAATCTGGTGTCTGATTCTTTTGGTCTAGGAGTTGGAGCAATTTCAACGAAACAGTCTAACAATTCGCGAACTCCAAAATTATTCAAAGCCGAACCAAAGAACACCGGTTGTAAATCGCCTTCCAAATATTCTTCACGGCTAAATGGAGGATAAACTTCATCGATTAATTCCAATTCTTCTCTTAATCGGTTTGCTGGTTTTTCACCAATAATTCCTTCTAATTCTGGACTATTGATGTCGTTAAAAGCAATCGTTTCTTCAATGTTTTTACGACTATCGCCTTCAAAAAGGTTGATGTTCTTTTCCCAAATATTATAAATTCCTTGAAAATCGTATCCCATTCCAATAGGGAAACTTAATGGTGTAACTCGAAGTTTTAATTTTTTCTCTACTTCATCCATCAAATCGAAGGCATCTTTACCTTCACGGTCTAATTTGTTGATGAAAACAATCATTGGAATGTTTCGCATTCTACAAACTTCTACCAGTTTTTCTGTTTGTTCCTCAACCCCTTTTGCAACGTCAATTACAACAATTACACTATCAACGGCAGTTAACGTTCTAAAAGTATCTTCAGCAAAGTCTTTGTGACCTGGCGTATCTAAGATGTTGATTTTTTTATCTTTATAATTGAAAGCCAAGACAGAAGTGGCTACCGAAATTCCTCTTTGTCTTTCAATCTCCATGAAATCGGAAGTAGCTCCTTTTTTAATTTTATTACTTTTTACAGCTCCAGCTTCCTGAATAGCACCTCCAAACAACAATAATTTCTCGGTTAAAGTCGTTTTACCAGCATCGGGATGCGAGATAATTCCAAAAGTTCGTCTTCTTGCTATTTCTTCTATAAAACTCATTATTCAAAATTTTGTGCAAAAGTAACTTTTTTTTGCAGAAATTTCTGTTAATAGTCGCTTATAAATGTTGTGGAATAGTCTCGAATTGTTATTTTTGTCGATTACAACTAAAAATGTATAAATAATTATGAAAATTAGTCGCTTACTTATTTTTGTTTTCTTAATAACACCTTACTTTTTATTAGCCCAAACCAAGGAAGTATTATTTTCAATAGACAATCATCCTTATTACACGGATGAATTCATCAGAGTGTACAATAAAAATTTGGATTTGGTAAAAGATGATTCTCAAAAAGATTTAGATAAGTATTTGGATTTGTTTGTTGGATACAAGCTAAAAGTTGAAAAAGCAAATAAATTAGGTCTGCAAAAGGGTTCTAATTATCAAGCGGAGTTGAAATCTTATAGAAATCAACTATCAAAAAATTATTTAAATGACTCAAAAGTTACTAATGAATTAGTTCATGAGGCATATGATAGAATGCAACAAGAAGTAAAAGCTTCACATATTTTAGTTTTAGTTGATGAAGGAGCATTACCTCAGGATACTTTAAAAGCTTATAATAAAGTTTTAGATATTAAAAAAAGATTAGATGCTGGTGAAGATTTTGTAACTGTTGCAAAACAAACTTCAGAAGACCCATCTGTAAGAGAGAATAATGGAGATTTAGGATATTTTTCGGCATTTAGAATGGTATATCCATTTGAAAATGCAGTATACAAAACTAAAGTAGGTCAGGTTTCAAAGCCATTTCGCACTCGTTTTGGTTATCATATTGTAAAAGTAACTGATAAAAGAGTCAATAGAGGAGAGGTTACTGTTGCGCACATCATGATTGTAAAACCTAATAATTCAGATGTTGCTCAAGCTGAAAAAGCAAAAACAACAATTGAGGATATTTATAAAAAAATACAACAAGGTGAAAGTTTTGAGAGTTTAGCCCAACAATTTTCTGAAGATAAATCTTCTGCTCCAAAGGGTGGTCTTTTACAACGTTTTGGTTCAGGTCAATTGAGTTCGGAGGAGTTTGAAAATGTAGCTTTTGAGTTAAAAGAGAAAAATCAAATTTCAGCTCCATTTCAATCGCAGTTTGGTTGGCATATTGTAAAATTAATCGAGAAACATCCTCTGCTTCCATTTGATGAAATGAAGGCAGATTTAGAGGAAAAAATTAGAAAAGATGAGCGTTCTTTATTAATTACAAATTCATTAGCAAAAAAGTTAAGAGCAAAATATACTTATGTTAAAGATGCAAAGGTTTTAGCTCAAATTAAGAAAAGCGTTACAGAGGATTTTTACAGTCAAACCTGGCAAATTCCTGCAAATTTGAAAGAAATGAATCTTCCTTTGTTGACTATTAATAAAACTCAAAAGGTTACAGCACCATCGTTTTTAAATTTTATTTACACTCAACAAAAATCGAATATCAAAACAAAGCCTGTTGCTAAATTGGTAGATGAATTGTTTGAAAAATTTACTGATGAGCAATTAACTAATTACTACAATGATAATCTAGAAAATGAGTTTTCAGAATTTCGTTATGTAATGGATGAATATCGTGATGGATTGTTGTTGTTTGATTTAATGGAAAAGGAAATATGGAATAGAGCTAAATCGGATACCACAGGTTTGATGAATTTCCACAAGGCTAATATTGAGAAGTACCAATGGAAAAAAAGATATGATGTAGATATTTTATCTTCAACTGATAAATTAATCATTGAAAAAGCACAAAAATTTCTCAAAAAGGGCAAGTCATTAGAGTATATAAAAGAAAAGTTAAACAACGATGGAAAAGTAAATGTTATGGTAAAATCAGGACTTTACGAAGAAGACTATGATATATTATCTCAATATTCAAATGCTGCAGTTGGTGTTACATCGGTTGTAAATAAAGATAAATACTATTTTGTAGTTAATGTGAAAAGAATTAATGAAGCAGGGCCAAAAGAATTTGCCGATTGTAAAGGTAAGGTGATTAGTGATTATCAGCAGTTTTTAGAAAATAACTGGGTTGATGAATTGAAGAAAGAATTCCAAATTAACATTAATAAAGAAGTTTTTTCCAAAGTAAAATTACAATTAACTAAATAATATGCGGTTTTTCATATCCATATTTTTACTTTCAATGATGCTTTTTTCCTGTGATTATTTCAAATCAGAGAAAAAGCCTAGGGCCATTGCACGGGTTGGTGAAAGTTATTTATTTGAATATGATATAGAGAATTTAGTACCAAAAGGAACTTCAAAAAAAGATAGTATAGCGATAGTAAAATCATTTATTGATAGATGGGCTTCTCAAAAAATACTATTTGAAGCTGCGGAACGAAATATAGGGAAAGAAAAAGTTTCAGAGTTTAATACTTTAATAGAACAATATAAAATTGATTTATATACAAAAGCCTACATTGAAGAGTTGGTAATAAGACAAATTGACACTACGGTAACTGAAGAACAGATTAAAAAATATTATAATGAGAATAAGCAATATTTTAAAAATTCTTCAGAACTAGTGAAACTCAGATATATAAATTTAGTTAAAGAAAATCCAAAATTCTCTAAAATTAAATCAAAGTTTAGTTCCTTTACCAAAAAAGATAGAAAAGAGTTGGAGCAATTGGCTGTACAATTTAAAAGTTATGCTTTTAACGACTCTATTTGGGTAGATATCAATCAAGTTTATGAGAAAATACCGTTTATTAATATAGAGAATAAGCAAAAATATATCTCAAATGGAATGAATTTTCAATATCCCGATTCAACAACAGTTTGGTTGGTTAAAGTGAATAATGTTTTACCAAAGGATAGCGCCACGCCTCTTGAGTTTTTAAAACCAACCATTAAGCAGATTATTATAAATAAAAGAAAATTAGAATTAATTAATACAATAGAAAAAGAGATTACGAATGATGCCATTAAAGACAATAAGTATGAAGTTTATAAATAAAAAATTCCTTTTCACCGTTTTAGTTTTAGTTAATATTACGGTCATTGCACAACCCAAAAAAGAGAAAGTAGATGGAGTAATTGGTGTAGTAGGTGATTATGTAGTGCTGGATTCTGATATTGATTTGGAATTAATTCAATTAAAAGCGCAAGGTATCGATACAAAAAACATTACACGATGTCAATTGTTTGGTAAACAGTTAGAAGATAAATTGTATGCTCACCATGCTATTCAAGATAGTATTGTTGTTACTGACGCTGAAGTAAATAGTTTTATGAATGAACAATTAGATGCGATGGTGCAGCAAATTGGTTCGATTGAAAAAGTAGTTAAGTTTTATAAGAAAAAAAATATAGAAGAATTTAAGTCTTATTTTTTTGAAATTATAAAGATGAATAAGTTAACATCTCAAATGCAAAAGAAGATTGTTGATGAAATTACCATAACTCCTGAGGAGGTTCGTAACTTTTTCAAAGAAATTCCAGCAGATGAAATTCCAACATTTGGTGCTGAAATGGAGGTTGCTCAGATTGTCGTAAAGCCTGTAATAACAGATGAAGAAAAGAAAAGAGTAGTAGAAAAATTAAAAGAAATAAGACAAGATGTATTAAATGGTGCTAGTTTTTTCAGTAAAGCGGTTCTGTTTTCTGAAGATCCAGGTTCAAGTTCTAACGGAGGGTATTATAAAATTAATCGTAAAACTGGATTTGTAAAGGAATTCAAAGAAGTAGCCTTTAGTTTAGCTGAAGGAGAAATTTCGGAACCTTTTGAAACAGACTATGGATATCATATCATTATGGTTGATAAAATTAAAGGTCAAGAGGTTGAATTGCGTCATATTTTAATTTCGCCAAAAGTTTCAAATCAAGCAATGAAAGACGCTAAGGCTAAAATCGAAGATATTCGAGCGAAAATTTTAAACAAAGAAATAACATTTGCTGATGCTGCTAAGTCTTCATCTGATGAAAAAGAAACCAAAAATAATGGTGGAGTTTTATTAAATCCTAGAACTATGGAGCCTAGATTTGAATTAACAAAAATGGATCCAGCCTTATATGGTCAAGTTTCATCATTAAAAGATGGTGAAATTTCATTACCAATTTTAGATGAAGACAGATCTGGTGGTGGTTTAAAATTTTATAAAATTATAACAGTTAATAATAGAACCGAAGAACATTTAGCTGATTTCGCGAAAGATTATTTAAAAATAAAAGAGCTAGCCTTGAAAGATAAGCAAATTAAAGAAATTGCTAAATGGAGTGAAGAAAAAATAAAAGAAACCTATATTAAAATATCGGACGAATACAAAGATTGTGATTTTACTAATAATTGGTTAAAAAAATAAATCATAAACCCTTTGAACATTCAAAGGGTTTATGATTTATTTTATATTTTAGTGTAATAATAATTAAGTTCAAATTTTTAAATCCTAAATTTATTATGTCAGATGTAGCAGCCATTCAGGAATTAGTTGAAAGACAAAAAGCATTAAAGCAGGAAATTGCAAAAATAATTGTAGGTCAGGATGAAGTCGTACATCAAATTGTGATGAGTATTTTTTCAGGTGGACATGCTTTATTAATTGGTGTGCCTGGTTTAGCAAAAACCTTGATGGTTAATACTATTTCGCAAGCTTTGGGTTTGAACTTCAAAAGAATTCAATTTACGCCTGATTTGATGCCGTCGGATATATTAGGAAGTGAAATTTTAGATGAAAATCGTCATTTTAAATTCATCAAAGGACCAATATTTTCAAATATTATTTTGGCAGATGAAATTAACAGAACGCCGCCAAAAACGCAAGCTGCTCTTTTAGAAGCTATGCAAGAACGTGCGGTGACTGTAGCCGGACATCATTATAAATTAGATTTGCCTTATTTCGTATTAGCAACTCAAAATCCAATTGAGCAAGAAGGAACTTATCCGTTACCAGAAGCGCAATTAGATCGTTTTATGTTTGCTGTAAAATTGGATTATCCAAGTTTTGAGGAAGAAGTAAATGTAGTAAAAGCAACCACTTCTGATTTTAAACCTGTGGTAAATTCTTTATTTACTGCTCAAGAAATTATTGATTTTCAAAATGTAATTCGTAAGTTACCCGTTGCTGATAATGTAATTGAATATGCAGTTTCGTTAGTAAGCAAAACGCGTCCCGATAATCCACTTTCAAACGAATTTGTGAAAACATATATCGATTGGGGTGCTGGTCCAAGGGCTTCGCAAAATTTAATTTTGGCAGCAAAAACCAACGCCGCTTTTAATGGTAAATTTTCTCCAGATATCGAAGATGTAAAAGCAGTAGCCATTGGAATTCTTCGTCACAGAATCGTAAAAAATTACAAAGCCGACGCCGAAGGAATTTCGGAAGAAGATATTATTAAAAAACTTTTGTAAAGAAGTTTATGTTCGGTTTAGCAATTGATTTAAATAAACGTATGCATGGTTTAGATATTGCTAGATCAATTGCAATTTCATTGGTTGTGTTTTCACATAGTCTTTGGATTAGTGATTTTTTTCCTCCTTTAATTAGTTGGTTAATGCAATTGAGCGGAACAATTGGTGTAGAATTTTTTTTCATAATTAGCGGATTTTTAATTGGTAAAATCGTCCTTCGAATGCTTGAGAATGAGGATTTTTCTTTTTCAAGTGTTATAGTTTTTTTAAAGAGAAGATGGTTTAGGACATTGCCTAATTATTATTTAATTCTTTTTGTTAATGTTTTGCTATGGTATTTGTTTTATAATGAAATACCTGAGAAACTATACCTTTATTTTGTCTATTTACAAAACTTATCCCATAATGCTCCCGATTTTTATAGAATTTCATGGAGTTTAGCAGTTGAACAGTTTTGTTATATCATCGGGCCTTGTACATTGTTGCTTCTAGTAAAAATATTTCCAAATGCAAATCGAAAACAGCTATTTTTAGGAATGAGTTTATTTATGATTGTGTTGTTTTTTGGTGTAAGACTATATTTCAATTTTACACATGAATTAACTTCATTAAATCAATGGAATGAATCATTACGAAAAGTAACTATTTACAGATTAGATGCTATTTATTTTGGATTTGTGCTTTTCTATTTGTATTCCAATAATTTTATTGCCTCAAAATGGAATTTATATCTTTTTTTAGTTGGGATTTTAGGAATTTTTACGCTTCACATATTAATTTTTGTCTTCGGAATTCAATATGAAAGGCATCAATTTTTTTTTAATGTTTTTTATTTGCCGCTGAATTCTATTTCAATTTGCTTGACGATTCCCTTTTTAGTTTCAATTAAATTAAAAAATGTCTTTTTTTTAAAGTGTGTGACCTTTTTGAGTGTTATTTCTTATAGTATATATTTGTTGCATTACACCGTAATTCTTCATGCAATGAAGGTGTTGTTTCCATCTGAAAATCTTCGTGGATTTTATCTTTTTGTATACACTTTTAGTTATTGGTTTCTGGTTCTTATTTTGTCTTATATGCTTTATCGATTTTTTGAAAAACCAATGACTAATCTCAGGGAAAGAAAATGATTAATTAATAGAATAATAGCTTTTTTTTAAAGGTTTTGTCAAATTAATAAAACTTTTAATTTAAATTACGAATTATTCAATATATTTTTATTTTAATCGTTTTTATTGAAAAATAAATATCAAAATAGAATCTTTATAAATAATAATTCTTCTATTTAGGCTTTTTATTAAAAATTTTTAAATCTGATTAAGATTTATTAAATTTGTGCCACCAAAAAATACAACAAACACTAATTAACTTATTTTATAGTATGGCTTTAGCTAACGAAATGAATCTTTATAACGACTACATTAAAGAAATCGAAGAAAGAAAAGGTCAAGGGTTACACCCAAAACCAATTGATAGAGCTGATTTATTAAACGAAATCATTGCTCAAATCAAAGACACAAACAACGCAAACAGACAAGATTGTTTGAAGTTTTTTATCTACAATACTTTACCAGGAACCACTCCTGCAGCTGGTGCTAAAGCAAAATTCTTAAAAGAAATTATTTTAGGTCAAGAAGCAGTAGCTGAAATCACACCAGCTTTTGCTTTTGAATTGTTATCTCACATGAAAGGTGGACCTTCAATTGAAGTACTTTTAAATTTAGCTTTAGGAAATGATTCCAATATTGCAAATCAAGCGGCTGAAGTTTTAAAAACACAAGTTTATCTTTACGATGCTGATATGGCTCGTATCAAAGAGGCTTTTGAAAGTGGAAATGCAGTTGCAAAAGACATTTTAGAAAGTTACGCGAAAGCCGAATTCTTTACAAAACTTCCTGAAATTGCTGAAGAAATTAAAGTAGTAACCTTCATCGCTGGAGAAGGTGATATTTCAACCGATTTATTATCTCCAGGAAATCAAGCGCACTCGCGTTCTGATCGTGAATTACACGGAAAATGTATGATTACGCCTCAAGCGCAAGAAGAAATCAAAGCTTTACAAGCGCAACATCCAGATAAATCAGTAATGTTAATTGCTGAAAAAGGTACAATGGGTGTAGGTTCTTCACGTATGTCGGGTGTAAATAACGTAGCGCTTTGGACAGGAAAACAAGCGAGTCCTTATGTGCCATTCGTAAATTTCGCTCCAATCGTAGGTGGAACTAACGGAATTTCTCCAATTTTCCTTACTACAGTTGACGTAACAGGTGGTATCGGAATTGATTTAAAAAACTGGGTTAAAAAGACAGATGCCAACGGAGAATTAGTTCGCGATGAAAATGGGGAACCAATTTTAGAGCAAGTATATTCAGTTGCAACTGGAACAGTTTTAACTATCAATACAAAAACTAAAAAATTATACAATGGTGATAAAGAATTGATTGATATTTCAAGATCATTCACACCACAAAAAATGGAATTTATCAAAGCAGGTGGTTCTTATGCTATCGTTTTTGGTAAAAAACTACAAACATTTGCTGCTAAAACTCTAGGAATCGAAGCTCCTCTAGTGTATGCGCCTTCAAAAGAAATTCATATTGAAGGACAAGGATTAACAGCAGTTGAGAAAATCTTCAACAAAAACGCTGTAGGAACACTTTCTAAAAATGTGTTGCACGCAGGTTCTGATGTTCGTGTTACGGTAAACATCGTAGGTTCGCAAGATACTACTGGTTTGATGACTGCTCAAGAATTAGAATCGATGGCGGCTACAGTGATTTCTCCAATTGTTGATGCAGCGTATCAATCAGGTTGTCACACAGCTTCGGTTTGGGATAAAAAAGCACAAGCAAACATCCCGAAATTAATGCAGTTCATGAATGATTTCGGATTGATTACAGCTCGTGACCCTAAAGGTGTTTATCATGCAATGACAGACGTAATTCATAAAGTATTAAATGATATTACAGTTGATGAGTGGGCTATCATTATTGGTGGTGACTCTCACACTAGAATGTCAAAAGGAGTAGCTTTCGGTGCGGATTCTGGAACTGTAGCTCTTGCTTTAGCAACCGGTGAAGCTTCAATGCCAATTCCGCAATCAGTAAAAGTGACTTTCAAAGGAAGTATGCCAGATTATATGGATTTCCGAGATGTGGTTCATGCTACTCAAGCACAAATGTTACACCAATTTGGTGGTGAAAACGTTTTCCAAGGAAGAATTATTGAAGTTCATATTGGAACTTTAACAGCTGACCAAGCGTTTACATTCACCGATTGGACTGCTGAAATGAAAGCAAAAGCTTCAATTTGTATTTCTGAAGATGAAACGTTAATCGAATCTTTAGAAATTGCGAAAGGAAGAATCCAAATCATGATTGATAAAGGCATGGACAACAAAAACCGTGTGCTTCAAGGATTAATCGACAAAGCAAACCAACGAATTGCAGAAATCCGTTCAGGAGAAAAACCAGCTCTACGTCCAGATGCTAATGCAAAATATTATGCTGAAGTGGTAGTAGATTTAGATCAAATTGCTGAGCCAATGATTGCTGACCCAGATGTAAACAATAAAGATGTTTCAAAACGTTATACGCACGATACAATTCGTCCACTTTCTTTCTACGGAGGTGAGAAAAAAGTAGATTTAGGATTCATCGGATCTTGTATGGTTCACAAAGGCGATATGAAAATCTTAGCTCAGATGTTGAAAAACATTGAAAAGCAACAAGGTAAAGTAGAATTCAAAGCACCATTAGTAGTGGCTCCTCCAACATACAACATTGTGGATGAATTAAAAGCAGAAGGTGATTGGGAAGTATTACAAAAATATTCAGGTTTCGAATTTGACGATAATGCACCAAAAGCGGTAGCTCGTACAGAATACGAAAACATGTTATATTTAGAGCGCCCAGGTTGTAACCTTTGTATGGGGAACCAAGAAAAAGCGTCTAAAGGTGATACGGTTATGGCAACATCAACACGTTTATTCCAAGGTCGTGTGGTTGAAGATACAGCAGAGAAAAAAGGAGAATCATTATTATCATCTACTCCAGTAGTAGTTTTATCTACAATTTTAGGAAGAACACCTTCAATTGAAGAATACAAAAAAGCGGTAGAAGGAATCAACTTAACTAAGTTTGCTCCATCTCATAAATTATTAGTAGGATAATAATATCTAAAATATCAAATCAGAAAGCTCAAGTTTTACTTGGGCTTTTTTGTTTTTATCTGTTCAATTTTTTGTAAATTAGTGGGATTAAATAACAAACAAAATAAATTACTATGGCATTTGATATTGAAATGATTGAAAAAGTGTACGCCACCATGGCAGAACGAGTAGATAAAGCTCGTGATATAGTTGGGCGTCCATTGACTTTGTCGGAGAAAATTTTGTATTCGCATTTATGGGAAGGAATGCCAACGCAAGCCTTCACAAGAGGTAAAGATTATGTTGATTTTGCTCCCGATAGAGTGGCTTGTCAAGATGCAACAGCACAAATGGCATTATTGCAATTCATGCATGCTGGAAAAAAAACAGTTGCAGTTCCAACAACCGTTCACTGCGACCATTTAATTTTAGCAAAAAATGGGGCGAAACAAGATTTGGAGTTAGCCAATAAACAATCCAAAGAAGTTTTTGATTTCTTGTCATCAGTGTCCAACAAATACGGAATTGGATTTTGGAAACCCGGTTCAGGAATTATTCACCAAATCGTTTTAGAAAACTACGCTTTTCCAGGAGGATTGATGATTGGAACCGATTCTCATACCGTAAATGCAGGTGGTTTAGGAATGTTAGCCATCGGTGTTGGTGGTGCAGATGCAGTTGACGTAATGTCGGGCATGTCTTGGGAATTAAAATTTCCAAAATTAATTGGAGTTAAATTAACAGGTAAATTAAATGGTTGGACCGCTCCAAAAGACGTTATTTTAAAAGTTGCTGATATCTTAACCGTAAAAGGAGGAACTGGAGCTATTGTAGAATATTTCGGTGAAGGTGCGGAATCGATCTCATGTACCGGAAAAGGAACTATTTGCAACATGGGTGCCGAAATCGGAGCTACGACTTCAACCTTCGGTTATGATGATTCAATGAGAAGATATTTGGCAGCAACAGGTCGTCAAGATGTGGTAAATGCTGCGGATAAAGTAGCTTCTTATCTAACTGCTGATGCTGAAGTTTATGCGAATCCAGCACAATATTTCGACCAATTAATTGAAATCAATTTATCTGAATTAGAGCCACATATTAACGGACCATTTACTCCAGATAGAGGGACACCAGTTTCTAAAATGAAGGAAGAAGCTGCAGCAAATGGTTGGCCAATAAAAGTGGAATGGGGATTAATTGGTTCGTGTACCAATTCCTCTTACGAAGATATGTCGCGTGCTGCTTCCATTGTAAGGCAAGCCGTAGCTCACGGAATTTCGCCTAAAGCAGAATTTGGAATCAATCCAGGTTCGGAACAAATTCGATATACGATTGAACGAGATGGAATCATTGCCGATTTCGAAAAGATGGGAACCAAAGTGTTTACCAATGCTTGCGGACCTTGTATTGGACAATGGGATAGAGAAGGAGCAGACAAACAAGAAAAAAATACCATTGTGCATTCGTTCAACCGAAACTTTTCAAAAAGAGCCGATGGAAATCCAAATACGCATGCTTTTGTAACTTCGCCAGAAATGGTAGCAGCGTTAGCAATTTCAGGACGTTTGGATTTTAATCCGATTACCGATACTTTGATAAATGATAAAGGTGAAGCAGTAAAATTGAATCCGCCTTTTGGAGATGAATTGCCAACTAAAGGTTTTGATGTAGAAGATCCGGGATTTCAAGCGCCAGCAGCTGATGGTTCTAGCGTAGAAGTTGTAGTTTCTCCGACTTCAGACCGATTACAGCTATTAGCGCCTTTTGATGCTTGGGACGGGAAAAATATTACAGGCGCAAAATTGTTAATCAAGGCGTTCGGAAAATGTACTACTGATCATATTTCTATGGCTGGACCTTGGTTGCGTTTCCGTGGCCATTTAGATAATATTTCGAATAACATGTTAATTGGTGCAGAAAATGCATTCAATGGTAAAGCAAATTCAGTTAAAAATCAATTAACTGGAGCTTATGACGAAGTGCCAAAAGTACAAAGAGCATACAAAGCAGCTGGAATTCCATCTATTGTTGTAGGTGATCATAATTATGGAGAAGGTTCTTCACGTGAGCACGCGGCTATGGAACCACGTTTCTTAGGTGTAAAAGCAGTTTTGGTGAAATCATTCGCTCGTATTCACGAAACCAATTTGAAAAAACAAGGAATGTTAGCTTTAACCTTCGCGAACGAATCCGATTATGATAAAATTCAAGAAGACGATACAATTAATTTCCTAGATTTAACAGAGTTTGCACCAGGAAAACCATTATCATTAGAATTTGTTCATACAGATGGAACTAAAGATATTGTAATGGCAAATCATACCTACAATGAAGGTCAAATCGGATGGTTTGTAGCAGGTTCTGCTTTAAATTTAATTGCGGCTGGAAAAGCGTAAAATCGTAGTTAACTTTATAAAAAAGCACAAGGGATAGAAAAATTCTATCCCTTGTGCTTTTTACAATTATTTTTTAAACAAAGTAGTGTTATTAGTGAATTTCTTGATTTCAATTTTAGGTTCACCAAATAATTCGATTTCAGATTTTCCTGAGGCTTCTAATTCAAAATTATTAGAAACATTAATTTCGCATTTCGCATTATTTTCAGCGGTTAAAATTAAGTTTGCAATTGTGAATTTTTTAGATTTTAATTCTGCACTATTGTCAAGCCTAATCTTTGCGCTTTTGGTATTTCCTTCAATTATAGCTTTACTTTTTTGATACATATCCAATTTAAGTTCTGGAGAAGTGAGTAAGGCTTTCAATTCTGCATTTTTACTTAACTCCAAGGAAGTGTTTTCAGCTTTAATGTTAATTTCAGCTTCTGACTTATCGTTTAAAACTAAAGCAAAATAATTTGCTTTCACGTTAAGGAAAGATTTGGAATAATCGTAGTTTTTAATTGTAATATTTTCCAATTCTAAATCAGCTAAAGCTTTAATTGAACTTTCGTTTTTAGCAGTGATTAATTTTAATTCGGAAGTATAATTGATTCGGATGGCAAATTTCTTGGCACCAATTGCTTCTCTTAAAGAAGAAACTCTTAATGTTCCACCAACCACTTCATAGTTGATGATTTCATGAAGGTTATCATCAGCCTCAATTTCTACAGAAGGTTTGTCAGATTTTACTAAGAAAACCTCAAAATTGTCGTTAATTTCAATATTTTCAAAAGCGGGAATTTCTTTTACAGAAACCGTTACAATTTTTGATCCTTTTATTTTTTCTTTTTTTTGAGCAACGCAAATCGTTGTAAAAAAAATAAACGCAAATAGTAATGATATTTTTTTTGTCATTTTATGATGATTTGATATCACAAACATACACAAAATTTGTTCCAAATTTCATTTTTTAAATATTAGAAGTTCAATCTTTATGAAATTTAGTTAATAAAAAAGCACCAGTTTTAACTGATGCTTTAGTATTATATAATGGATTCGATAAGACTTACTATCAAAGTAAATACAAATTCTACGACTTGAATTATTAGCTTAATCATGAGAGATGAATTTTAAGTTTGTATTTGTAAAATTATAAAACGCTTATAACAAAGCTGTTAATTATTTACTAATTGTTTGTTAATTAGTTAAAGCTCACACTTCCTCCAGAAGTTTCTTCTTTCACCACTTTTTTTGGCTCCTTAACATAATCAATAGAACTTCCGCTTGAAGCTTTAGCGATTAATAATACAATTGGATTTACAGTTGTACTACTTCCGCTTGTTGACTGTGCTGTAATCTCGTTTGAAGCAAGTTCTTTGGCATTAATTTCACTTCCGCTTGACGATTTGGTTTCTAAAGTTAATGTTTTTCCACTTACTTTAATTTCACTTCCACTTGTAGATTCGCAACTTACTTTTTCGTATTCTAAATCGGCTTGAATGGTACTTCCACTACTAGTTTTTAGTGTTAGGCTTGTCCCACTTAATTTATTTATTGTTTTTATGCTTGCACCACTCGAAGATTCTAAGCTTTCAATTGTTTTGGTTTTTACACGGATAATTGCATTTTCCATAGTATTAATGTTTCCATCAATTTTTACAATTAAAGTTCCGTTTTCAACTTTAGTAACGATGTATTTCATTAAATTATCATCTACTTCTACTTCTATTTTAGATGGAGCCCCTTGTTCTAGAACTACTTCAACGCCTGTACTTGCATGAATTTTTGTAAAAGGAGATTCTATGTTTCTTTTTTCAGTGATTACATTTCCGCTTCCTTCAATCCCGTCAATTAAATTCAAATTGCCATTACATGAGGTTAATGATAATGTGAGTAAGAGAATAATTAATTTGAATGTTGTCTTCATATTTATTTCTTTTTAGAGTTATTCATTTCGTTTATAACCTCTTTTTTAATACTATCTAATTTCACTTTTTTTGTGGCAGTTATTCTTTCTTCGGTACTTTTTACTACACCATTTTCCTCTTTGTTAACTACTTTCTTTACTAAAACTCCATTTTCGTCATAGTAAATAGAAGCAGAAGTGTCATCTGTTTCAATTTCGATACTCAAATCATTGTTACTTTCAGATTCTAAACAATTCAAACATCTAATTTTATCAGAATCTACTTGGTAAACCGGATTTTTAGTATCGTATTCATTTTCATCAAAAAAGTCGTAATCGCTTCTATCGTAGTTGCTATAACTTTCATCGGTTTGGAAGATAGTTCCTTTTGGTAAATACAAGTAAATTTCTACTTCTTGACCTCTGAATTTATTCTCAACCGCAGTTAACAAATAATTATCTAAAATGATGGTGTTTCCTTCAATTTTGTAATTGTATTTGATTTTTTCTGCTCTTTTTTTAGCTTGAGAAGTTGATTTACCATTAGCTAATTTTTCAATTAATATATATGGATTAGCTTCATCTGTATACTTAATTTCGATAGAAACATTATTTGAATAAATGATTTCATTATCTCCTTCATCTTGAGTTATTTTAAAATCATGATCTCTGTATATACTTTTCGAATAAAAATCATTATTCTTAAATTTTATTTTTAAAGTATCGGTAGGAGCAATTGCAATCACTTCTTTTTGAACCGATTTTCCTTCAAATGCTAATTGAGACGCTTCGTTAATTCCTAATGAAATAATGATCCCAACAGCTATTAACCATACCGCTAACAAACTATATTTTACATAATTTCCAATAGGTCTTAAGTTGTTTACGATTAGTTTTAATCCTAAAATCAGTAAGAAAAACAACGGAATTCCAAACCCTAATAATAGTAACATTCCTTGAGCCCAAAGTGGAGTTTCTAAACCAATTGGTGTTTGAATGTTGTTTAAAATGTAATTATCAGGCATTGTTGACGAAAATATCATAATGATACTCGTTATAATGATTCCTATCAATCCTATTCCTGAGAAAAACACGATAAAAGCTCCAATTATTTTGGCGAATACTTTAAAGATAGTTGTGATAACTTCTTCAATAGTAGAACCAATTCTAGTAGCTCCAGATTTAGCTGTGTTCGCGATTTTCTCATGGTCGATATTACTAAACTTAGAAGTAATATCGTCAAAACCTTCCTTTACTTTTTTTTCGATGTTTGAGATGGTTATCGGTTCGCCTTTCATTTCAAGTTTCTGAGTTGTAGTAACCGCTTCTGGAACTAAAATCCATAATACGATGTAAACAAATAAACCAGTTCCAAATCCAAAGAATAAAATAACCATGATGATACGTAACCATAAGGTATCAATACCTAGATAATGTCCTAAACCTGCCATTACACCACCAAGCATTCCATTTTCTTTATCACGATACAATCTCTTTGAAGGATAATAGAAATTAGTTGAAGAAGAGCTAGATTGATAAGTTGATTTCTCGTCATCAATTTTGTAATCTTCTGGTTGTCCCATGATAGAGATTACTTCTTCAATTTCAGATAATCCTACAACTTGTTTGTCGTTTTTTAATCGCTCTTGAAAAAGTTCGGCTATACGACTTTCTATATCTTTCATGATTTCGTCTCTTCCATCAGGCGAAAGTGAACGTTTCACCGCATCAAAATAACGCGATAATTTTTGATAGGCATCTTCGTCTATGTGAAAGAAAAAACCTCCTAAATTTATACTTATTGTTTTGTTCATGACCTTTAGTTTTGACTTGTTATTATGTTTACTGCATCTGATAATTCTTTCCAGGTGCCATTTAATTCTTGTAAAAATTCTTTTCCTTCATCGGTTAATCCGTAATATTTTCTTGGTGGTCCCGATGTTGATTCTTCCCAACGATAATTTAACAATCCATCGTTTTTTAGCCTTGTTAGTAGTGGGTAGACCGTGCCTTCCACCACTAGTAATTTAGCATTTTTTAGCGTATCTAGTATTTCGGAAGTGTAGGCATCTTTTTCTTTTAAGACAGATAAGATACAGAATTCCAAAACACCTTTTCGCATTTGTGCTTTAGTGTTTTCAATGTTCATAATTCCTCTTGTTTTTTTTAATTAGACTGTTCATTTTTTGATTCTTTTTGCTTGCGCAGTGATTGATTTGATGATTGAAAATTAGATTACCTATTATTTTCTTATACAAAGATAAGTCTAAAGACAGGTATTGTGTTACGCATAGTACTAATATTTAACAAATATTTAACAAATATTTAACAAATAAAAAAATACTAGGAATGCATAGTATTTTTTGTATTTTTACAACAAAATCAATAGAATATGCAGTTTACACCTTCAAAGTTAAATACTTTTATGTTCTTTAAGTTACCTTCTGCTTTTTGGAGTGGGGTAAGAGTAAAATCAATTTCGCCAGAAGTTTGTGCGGTTACTGTAAAGCATCGCTGGTTCAATCAAAATCCGTTTAACTCCATGTATTTTGCTGTACAAGCTATGGCTGCCGAGTTTACTACAGGAGCTTTGGTTATGTTACAAATCAAGCAAAGTGGAAAAAGTATATCAATGTTAGTAGCTCAAAATAAAAGCGTCTTTACAAAAAAAGCAACAGGGAGAATTAAATTTACATGTAATCAAGGTAATTTAATAAAAGAAACGATTCAAAAGGCAATTGATACTAACGAAGGACAAACCATTTGGTTGACTTCTACAGGTAAAAATGAAAAGGGCGAACAAGTTTCCGAAATGCAATTCGAATGGACTATTAAAGTTAGAGGCTAGAATTTTGAGTTTTGAATTTTGAGTTTGGAGTAAATAGTTTTAAGTCTAGTGTTTAGATTATAAGTTTTAACTTTACTTCTCCGAACTTCCAACATAAAACTATTCCTAAACATAAGTTAATTAACTGACAGTATTCATTTTTTTAAAGTAAATTTGGTAAAAAGGAATAGAAAATGACGGTTTTGATTACAGGAGCTACGGGGTTAGTTGGGCAAGAATTGGTAAATTTATTACTTCAAAATGGATTTACCGTTCATTATTTGTCGACTTCGAAAACAAAGTTAGTTTCTCAAAATAATTACAAGGGGTTTTATTGGAATCCTAAAAACTCAGAGTTCGATATAAACGCTTTAACAGATGTTGAAGTTATAGTTCATTTGGCTGGAGCAAGTGTTGCAAAAAAATGGACTCCATCTTACAAACAGGAAATTATTGAAAGTAGAGTGCTTTCTACACGATTACTTTATAATGCACTTCAAAAAAATCCGAACCAGGTAAAACAGATTGTTTCTGCTTCCGCTATTGGAATTTATTCAAATGATTTAACTTATATTTATCATGAAACCGATACTAAAGTTGATGATTCTTTTTTAGGGAATGTAGTGCAACAATGGGAAGAGGAAGTAAATCAATTTGAAAAGTTGAATATCAAAGTCACTAAAATTAGAATAGGTATTGTTTTAGCAAAAAACGGAGGTGCGCTTCAAGAAATGGTGAAGCCAATCAAAATGGGAGTTGGAGCTGCTTTTGGTTCAGGATTGCAATATCAATCATGGATTCATATTCAAGATTTAGCAGGGATATTTCATTTTGTAATTCAAAATCAGCTTTCAGGAATTTTTAATGGTGTTGCGCCTTATCCTGTTACAAATTCAGAATTAACCAAAGCTATTGCTAAAACTCTAAGTAAACCATTGTTTCTACCTAATATTCCCCAATTTGTAATGAAAATAATGTTAGGCGAAATGCATCAAATTCTGTTTTCAAGTCAACATGTAAGTTGTAGAAAATTACTCGATTTGAAATATCAGTTCAAATTTGCGTCACTTGATAAAGCACTTAATGATTTATTTAAATAAAAATAAACCAAACATCTTATAAAAGTAGCATTAGCTACTTTTTTTTATTTCAATAAATTTGCTGACAATTTGACATTTTTCAACTTTTGGCAATACATTTGCAATCACACTTACTAAAGTAAAAATGTTTAAAAAAATATTTAAAAATATGAGTCAAGATACTACTGAAAACATCGAGAAGGAAAACGTTCAGGGAGAACATGTTTCAGAAAATCAAGGGATAACACCACCAGAACAAACTTTAGAAGAGCAATTACAAGAACAATTATCCGATGAAAAAGACAGATTTTTGCGTTTGTTTGCCGAATTCGAAAACTATAAAAAGCGTACTGCAAAAGAGCGTATCGATTTATTCAAAACTGCTAATCAAGAGGTATTACAAGCAATGTTGCCTGTTTTAGATGATTTTGATAGAGCTTGGGCTCAAATTTCTAAATCGCAAGAAGAAGCTTTAGTTACGGGAGTTCAATTGATTCATGACAAATTAAAATCAACTCTAGTTGCTAAAGGGTTAGAAGAAGTTGAAGTAAAAACAGGTGATGCTTTTGATGCTGATTTTGCAGAAGCAATTACTCAAATTCCAGCTCCTTCAGATGATTTAAAAGGTAAAATTGTTGATGTAATTGAAAAAGGATACAAATTAGGAGACAAAATCATCCGTTTCCCAAAAGTTGTTATCGGACAATAATTTTTACTGTAGTGATGTGATGTATCGCATCTAATTTTAATCAAGATTATAATGAAAAAAGATTTTTACGAAATATTAGGCATCACTAAAAGTGCTACTCCTGAGGAAATTAAGAAAGCGTATCGCAAGAAAGCAATCGAATTCCATCCTGATAAAAATCCAGGAAATAAAGAAGCAGAAGAAAACTTTAAAGTTGCTGCTGAAGCATATGAAGTATTAAGCGACCCTGACAAAAAGGCTCGTTATGACCAATATGGACACCAAGCATTTGAAAATGGAGGTTTTGGTGGTGGTCAGCACATGAATATGGATGATATTTTCAGTCAGTTTGGTGATATTTTTGGAGGTGCTTTTGGAGGTGGAGGTTTCTCTGGCTTTGGAGGTGGTTTTGGTGGCGGTGGTCAACGCAGAGTAAAAGGAAGTAATCTTCGTATTAAAGTGAAATTGACTTTAGAAGAGATTGCCAATGGAGTTGAAAAGAAAGTAAAAGTTAAACGTAAAGTTCAAGCTAAAGGTGTTACTTACAGAACTTGTCCAACTTGTAATGGTTCGGGACAAATTATGAAAGTAGCCAATACGATTTTGGGTAGAATGCAAACGGCAACTACGTGTCACGTTTGTAGCGGTTCTGGTCAAATTTTAGATCAAAAACCTGCTGGAGCTGATGCACAAGGAATGTTGTTAGAAGATGATACAGTTTCAATCAAAATTCCAGCTGGAGTAGTAGATGGAATGCAATTAAAAGTAGCTGGTAAAGGTAATGAAGCGCCAGGAACAAACAGTATCCCAGGTGATTTAATTGTAGCTATCGAAGAAATCGAACACGAATCTTTAAAGCGTGAAGGTGAAAATCTACATTATGATTTATATATCAGTTTTGCAGAAGCAGCATTAGGTGTTTCAAAAGAAATTGATACGGTTTCTGGAAAAGTTCGAATTAAATTGGAAGAAGGAATTCAGTCTGGAAAAATACTCCGATTAAAAGGAAAAGGTATTCCAAGTTTGAACTCTTATGGGAATGGAGATTTATTAGTACATGTGAATGTTTGGACACCTAAGATATTAAATAAAGAACAAAAACAGTTTTTTGAGAAAATGCTTACAGATGAAAATTTCATTCCAAAACCTGAAAAGTCAGACAAATCTTTTTTTGAAAAAGTTAAAGATATGTTTTCATAATTAAATAAATATTAATACATTTGAAACTCACTTTCTTAGGAAAGTGAGTTTTTCTTTTTCATAGCAATTTTTCCCATCCTTTAGCAATAAAGGGTGGGTTTTTTTTGTAACAAAATCCGAATATTTACTACTTATAACAATACAAATTCATACTTTTTATATATGAGCAATATTCTCGAAGTACAAAATGTAGTGAAACAATATGGCGACTATACCGCTTTAAATAATGTTTCGCTTCAAGTTCCAAAAGGTAGTATTTATGGTCTTTTAGGTCCTAATGGTGCTGGAAAAACCTCTTTAATTCGCATTATCAATCAAATTACAATGCCTGATAGTGGTATTGTGTTTTTAGATGGTGAAAAGTTAAATCCAGAGCATGTAAAATACATTGGATACATGCCCGAAGAACGCGGTTTGTATAAGACCATGAAAGTAGGCGAGCAATGTTTGTATTTGGCACAGCTAAAAGGAATGCCCGAAGCAGAAGCTAAAAAACAATTAAAATATTGGTTCGAAAAGTTCGAAATTCAAGGTTGGTGGGACAAGAAAATTCAGGAACTTTCTAAAGGTATGGCGCAAAAAATTCAGTTTATTGTAACGGTTTTGCACCAACCTAAATTACTGATTTTAGATGAGCCATTTTCAGGTTTTGACCCCGTTAATGCCAATTTAATTAAAGATGAAATCATCGAATTAAATAAAAAAGGAACTTCCGTAATTTTTTCTACACACCGAATGGAATCGGTAGAAGAAATGTGTGATTATATTGCGTTAATTCACAAATCTAATAAGCTTATCGAAGGAAAATTAGATGATGTAAAACGCCAACATCGTACTAATATTTATCAAGTAGGAATCGTTACTGAGAATATTGAAGGTTTAATGTTACAGTTAACACATAAATTCACATTAAATCAAACCAATTTTAAATCATTAAACGATGATTTAAAATTAGAAGTACATCTAGGTCAATATAATTCAAACGATTTGCTTTCCATTTTAACTCAATTCGGACAAGTGACGCATTTTGTAGAAAAAATCCCAACAGTTAACGACATATTTATTCAAACCGTAAGTCAATAATCATGAGCGTATTATCATTAATTATTAAGAGAGAATTTATTGCCAAAGTGCGCAATAAATCATTTATCGTAATGACTTTTTTAGGTCCGTTATTGATTGTAGGAATGACGTTTTTAATAGCTTATTTATCAAGTGTAAATAAAGGTGATGTTAAGACTATTGGAGTTCACGATAGAGCTAATGTCTTTGTAAAAGATTTTAAAAATACAGAAGATATTAAATATGTAAATCTTTCTAATTTGTCATTTGATAAGGCAAAAGATTCTTCGAGCAACGCTTTTGAAGGTTTGATTTATGTGCCAGAGGTTCAAAATGTAGAAGAATTGGCCACTAAAACAACGTATATTTCAGATGATAGTCCGAAAATGGATTTCTTAATGAATTTGCAGAAAGTTATTGATACTAAATTAAATAAAGAGAATTTAGAAAAGTTAGGATTTAATGCCGATACCATTGAAAAAGCAAAAATTAAGTCAGAAGTTCAATTTGCGAAATTTTCAGGAGAAGATGGTTTAAAATATTTAAATGAAATCAAAATCGGAATTGGTTTCGCTTTCGGATATTTAATCATGATGTTCATTATTATTTACGGAAACATGGTAATGCGAAGTGTTATTGAAGAAAAAACGAATCGTATTATTGAAATTATCATTTCTTCGGTAAAACCTTTCCAATTGATGATGGGAAAAATCATAGGAACCTCATTAGCCGGAATTTTGCAGTTTTTAATTTGGATTATTTTGGGAAGCATTATAATGATTGGAGCTACTTTTTTTATGGGAGGCAACCAAGAAGCTGTCGCTACATCGCAAATTACTGCTGAACAAGCTGAAGTGGCAACTAATTTTATGAGTCAAATTCAATTATATTTGCATGAAATTCCATTGGCTTCTATTTTAATTTCATTTGTAATTTTCTTTATTGGAGGTTACTTTTTATACAGTTCGTTCTACGCTGCTATTGGAGCTGCAGTAGATTCTGAAACTGATTCCCAACAGTTTTTAATGCCAATCATCATGCCTTTGATGTTAGCCGTTTATGTTGGTTTTTTAACGGTTATGAATGATCCACACGGAACGGTTGCTGTAGTCTTTTCATTAATCCCATTAACATCTCCAATTGTGATGTTAATGCGTATTCCTTTTGGAGTGCCATTATGGCAATTAGCACTTTCTGTAGTTTTATTGTACGGAACGTTTATCTTTGTAGTCTGGTTTGCGTCAAAAATCTACCGAGTAGGTATTTTGATGTACGGAAAAAAACCAAGTTGGAAAGAATTATATAAATGGTTGAAATATTAAAGTAAGTTTAAAAGTTTATTGTTTAGGAGTTTAAAAGGTTTTTAATGGTTTTTAAAATTTTATTTTATCTAATTTTTTTATTAGGAATTGTTTTTACAATTTTTTCAACTTTGAAATATAAAAGTTTGAATAGCATAGAAAAAGAATATAAACAAGAACTTTTTTTGAGTAGAACAAAATTTGTTATTATAATAGGAATATCGAATATTATTATATTAATTTTCCTATTTAGGTTTTTTGGAGAATTAGCAAGATATTTTTTCTTAGTATTTTTTTTATTTTGGAGTTTATTTGATTTTTTTGATTCTAAAAATAAAATCGAAATTATGAAAAAGAATAATTTTTCGAGTATTTTTTTGAGTGATTACAAATTGTCGACAAATTACCAAACTATTGGTTTGTTTTGCTTTTTCATTTTAATTGTAATGGCTTTTTTTAAAAATTAATTCGTGTATAGATTAAATAAAAAATGAGTAAAATCCTTATTATAGAAGACGAAGCAGCTATTCGAAGAGTATTGACAAAAATACTTTCCGAAGAAAATGATTCGTATAAAGTTGAAGAAGCTGAAGACGGTTTGCTAGGAATAGAAAAAGTCAAAAATGAAGATTATGACTTAATTCTTTGCGATATCAAAATGCCAAAAATGGACGGTGTTGAAGTATTAGAAGCTGTTAAAAAAATCAAACCCGAAATTCCAATGGTGATGATTTCTGGTCATGGCGATTTGGAAACTGCTATTAATACGATGCGTCTTGGAGCTTTTGATTACATTTCAAAACCACCCGATTTGAATCGTTTATTAAACACGGTTCGAAACGCATTAGACAAAAAACAATTAGTAGTAGAGAACAAAATCTTAAAAAAGAAAGTCTCTAAAAACTACGAAATGATAGGAAATAGCGAAGCTATCAATCACATCAAAACCATGATAGAAAAAGTCGCTCCAACTGATGCACGAGTTCTAATCACAGGTCCAAACGGAACTGGAAAAGAATTAGTTGCGCATCAATTACATGAAAAAAGCGAACGTTCATCAGCACCAATTATTGAAGTGAATTGTGCAGCTATTCCATCTGAATTAATTGAAAGCGAATTGTTTGGTCATGTTAAAGGTGCTTTTACTTCGGCTGTAAAAGACAGAGCAGGTAAGTTTGAAGCGGCTGATGGCGGAACGATTTTCTTAGATGAAATTGGTGATATGAGTTTATCGGCTCAAGCAAAAGTTTTACGTGCTTTGCAAGAGAATTTAATTCAACGTGTTGGGGCTGACAAAGACATTAAAGTAAATGTTCGTGTTGTGGCGGCAACCAATAAAGATTTAAAAAAAGAAATCGAAGAAGGCAGATTTAGAGAAGATTTATATCACAGATTAGCGGTAATTTTAATCAAAGTTCCCGCTTTGAATGATAGAAGAGAGGATATTCCAGAATTAATTGAGCATTTTGCTTCAAAAATTGCTTCCGAACAAGGAACTTCTCCAAAATCTTTTTCAAAATCAGCCATCAAATTATTACAAGAATACGATTGGACAGGAAATATCCGTGAGTTACGAAATGTAGTAGAACGCTTAATTATTTTAGGTGGAAACGAAATTTCGGAACAAGATGTAAAACTGTTTGCGAGTAAATAATATCAAGTGAATAGTAATTAGTAATTAGTGATAAGTTTGCTATTTACTTATCACTATTCACTAATTACTAAATAAAAAATGCAATTAAAAAAAATAAATCCCAACCTTCAAAAAGCACTTATTGAAAACGATTTAATCGAAGCGAATGAGTTGCAACAAGAAACATTCTCAACTATTAAAAGTGGTGTAGATGCTGTTATTCAAGCGCCTAATGGTTCTGGAAAAACGACTACTATTTTGATGAATGTAATTCAAAAAATGGAAAAGCCGGTTGGAGAGAGTACACGCGCTTTAATTCTAGTTCAAGATAAAGAGAAAGTCCTTGAAGCTGTTGAAACTTTTAAGAAATTAAACCGTTATAACAACTTAAGAGTTTTTGGTGCTCACGAAAAAGGGGATATCGATTATGATAAAAACCAAATTTCTTTGGGTATGGACGTTTTAATTGGAACACCTATTCGTATTAACGACATGTTTTCATCTGCCGGATTTAATATGACGACCATTAAAATGTTTGTGGTAGACGATGTAGAAGAAATGTTACGTAAAAGAGAAGATTCTATTATTCAAAGACTTTCTATGAGTGCTGAGAAAACCCAACGATTATTTTTCTGTTCACAAATTACCGAAAGAGTAGAAGTGTTAGCAGACAGAATTATGATTGAACCCTTATTTTTTGAGATGGAAGACTAATAAACAAAAACGCCTGATTTACTTCAGGCGTTTTTGTTATTATTTTACTTGGTCTAAACCTCTTTTTCTTAGTAGAGGTTCTATGGTTGGTTCTGCACCTCTAAAGCTTTTGTAAAGTTCCATTGGTTCTTCAGTTCCTCCTTTTTCTAAAATGTTTTTTCGGAAAGAGTTAGCACTATCTTGGTTAAACAATCCATTTGTTTTGAATACTTCAAAAGCATCAGTATCTAAAACTCCAGACCAAATATAGCTGTAGTATCCAGCTGAATATCCACCAGAAAAAATATGATTGAAATAAGTGCTTCTATATCTTGGAATTATTGTAGTTGGTAAATTAATTCTGCTCATAGCTTCTTTTTCGAAAGTTTCTGCATCAATTTTAATAGTTTCTGATTGAGTGTGATATTGCATATCTAAAAGTGAAGCTGCTAAATATTCAATAGTTGCAAATCCTTGGTCAAAAGTACCTGCTTTTTGCATTTTCTCAATTAAAGTGTCAGGAATTACTTCTCCAGTTTTATAGTGTTTTGCATACATTTTCATCACTTCTGGTTCGGCAGCCCAATTTTCCATAATTTGCGATGGTAATTCTACGAAATCTCTTGGAACACTTGTGCCTGCCAAACTTTCATAAGTTACATTCGATAATAATCCGTGTAAAGCGTGACCAAATTCATGGAAAAAGGTACTTACTTCATCAAAAGTTAATAAAGCTGGAGCGTTTTCAGTTGGTTTAGTAAAGTTACAAACAATTGAAACTATTGGAGCAATTCGTTTTCCATCTTCCATTTTTTGAGTTCTGTACGAAGTCATCCAAGCACCACCTCTTTTAGAAGTTCTTGGGTGAAAATCCATGTATAAAATTCCGACGTGATTTCCGTTTGCTTCAGTAACTTCCCAAACCGTTACGTCTTCGTGGTATTTTGGAACATTATTTAATTGTTTAAATTGTAAGCCATATAAATTTTTACAAACGGTAAAAACACCTTCTCTTGTTTTTTCTAAACTAAAGTATGGTTTCATTTCTTGTTCATCCAAATCAAAACGTTCTTTTCTGATTTTTTCTGCATAATATCTCCAATCATATGGTTGAACATCGTTTTTAATCCCATCTTTTAACATCATTTCTTTGATGTCAGCCGCTTCTTTGTTTGCCATGTCTAGAGCTGGAGCCCATAAATTTATTAATAGTTTAGTGGCAGTTTCAGGATTTTTAGCCATCGATTTTTCTAATACATAATCGGCATGCGTTTTATAACCTAGAAGTCTAGCTTTTTCACTTCTTAAATTAGCAATTTTAATCGCTAATTCTTTGTTGTCTTTATCGTTATTATTGTTCGCTCGCATTTGGTAAGCATTCCAAATTTCCTGACGTAATTTTCTGTTTGAACTATATTGTAAAAATGGCATTACACTTGAATTTGATAAAGTAAAAACCCATTTTCCAGCTTTCCCTTTTGCTTTAGCATCAGAAGCAGCAGTTTCGATAAGTTCGTTTGGTAATCCAGCTAAATCGTTTTTGTTTGAAATTACTAATTCATACGAATTGGTTTCAGCTAAGATATTTTGACCATATTTTAAAGTAGCAACTGCGATTTCAGAGTTGATTTGTCTCAATTGTTTTTTGTTTTCATCAGATAAGTTTGCACCGCTTCTAACGAAACTTTTATAAAGATTCTCAAGGATTTTTCTTTGTTCTTCATTTAATTTGAAGTCATTTTGGTTGTCCCATACCATTTTTACTTTTTGAAATAAAGCATCATTTAAAAAAATATTATCATTATGTGCAGATAATTTTGAGGCCAATTCTTTTGCAATAGCCTGAATTTCTTCATTGGTATTTGCGCTATTTAAATTATAGAAAACCGTATTTACCTTTGAAAGTAACTTTCCTGAGTTTTCCATTGCTAAAACCGTATTATCAAAAGTTGGTTTTTCTTTATTGGAAACTATCGCATTAATTTCTGCTTCTTGTTTTTTTATTCCTTCTAAAATAGCAGGTTTAAAATGTTCATTTTTAATTAAATGAAAGGGAGGAACCTGATAAGGAGTAGTATACGTTTCAAAAAACGGATTCATGTTTGCTTTGTTTTTTTCTTGTGAATTAACGGATACAGCACTAGTAATGGCTGAGAATAAAAGTAATGTTTTGATTTTCATTTTAGTGAAATTTAAAGCGTAAAAATAATAGATTTCAACAAGTATGTCTAATACTTAACGATATTTTATGAAATGTAATTCTCGCATTCGAAAATCTGAATTTTAAATCTATCTTTGCACCTTTAAAAATTTCAGTAAAAAGGCTTTATACTTTTTACTTCTAACTTTTTACTTTAAAAAATGATTACAGTAAACGACATTGCCGTAGAATTTGGCGGAACTACCCTTTTTAGTGATATTACTTTTGCTATTAATGAAAATGATAAAATTGCTTTAATGGGTAAAAATGGAGCAGGAAAATCAACTTTGTTAAAAATTGTAGCCGGAGCCAATAAGCCTACTAGAGGTGGAATTTCGGCACCAAGTGATGCTGTAATTGCCTATTTACCCCAACATTTGTTAACTTCTGATAATTGTACCGTAATGGAAGAAACTTCAAAGGCATTTTCTGAAGTTTTAAACATGAAAAAAGAAATCGATGATATCAACGAACAATTAACAGTTCGAACGGATTATGAAAGTGATGAATACATGAAGTTAATTGAACGTGTTTCCGAATTATCAGAAAAATTTTATTCGATTGAAGAAGTGAATTATGAAGCGGAAGTTGAGAAAGTTTTAAAAGGTTTAGGTTTTGAAAGAGAAGATTTTACTCGATTAACATCAGAATTTTCTGGAGGCTGGAGAATGCGTATCGAATTAGCCAAAATCTTATTGAAAAAACCTGATTTGATTCTTTTAGATGAGCCTACAAATCACTTGGATATGGAAAGTATTCAATGGTTAGAAGAGTTTTTAATCAATCAGGCTAAGGCAGTAATGGTAATTTCACACGATAGAGCGTTTGTAGATAATATTACCAATCGTACCATTGAAGTTACAATGGGAAGAATTTATGATTATAAAGCAAAATATTCAGACTATTTGGTTTTACGTCAGGATAGAAGAATTCACCAACAAAAAGCGTATGATGAGCAACAGAAATTCATTGCTGAAAATCAAGCTTTTATTGAACGATTTAGAGGAACATTTTCAAAAACAGAACAAGTACAATCGCGTGTTCGTATGTTAGAAAAATTAGTTCTTGTAGAAGTTGACGAAGTAGATACATCGGCTTTAAAATTAAAATTTCCACCATCGCCTCGTTCTGGACAATATCCTGTTGTTGTGAGTGAGCTTACTAAAAAATATGGTGATCATGTAGTCTTCAATAATGCTAATATGGTTATTGAAAGAGGTCAAAAAGTAGCTTTTGTAGGTAAAAATGGAGAAGGAAAATCAACCATGATTAAAGCCATTATGGGCGAAATTGAGTACGAAGGCGGAAAAGTTGAAATTGGTCATAATGCTCAAATCGGTTACTTTGCACAAAATCAAGCTTCTTTATTAGATGGAGAAGCAACTGTTTTTGATACGATTGATAGAATTGCAGTTGGAGATATTCGTACGAAAATTAAAGATATGTTAGGCGCTTTCATGTTTAAAGGTGATGATATCCAAAAGAAAGTAAAAGTGCTTTCAGGAGGAGAGAAAACACGTTTGGCCATGATTAAATTATTGTTAGAACCTGTAAACGTTTTAATTTTGGATGAGCCAACAAATCACTTAGATATGAAAACTAAAGACATCATTAAAGATGCATTACGAGATTTTGACGGAACATTAATTCTAGTTTCTCACGACCGTGATTTCCTTGATGGTTTAGCCGAAAAAGTATTCGAATTTGGACACAAACGCGTTAAAGAACATTTTGAAGATATCAAAGGCTTCTTAGCACACAAGAAAATGGAATCTTTGAAAGAGATTGAAAAATAAATTAAAAGCTCCAATTGGAGCTTTTAATTTTTAGTATTGATTGAGAAGTTAATTAGTGTTTTATAAAATCTAGGAAAACCAATATTGTTAATTTCTGTTGTTTTTAATTTTGGATTATTTGCTACATTCAAAGTGTCAGCTCTTTTGTCATTATATAAAGGCATTTGAATACTAACTAATTTATTGTTAGACAGGTTTAGATTTTTGACAATTCCATTTGTATAGTAAAAGGATTCCATTTTATTATTTGAAAAATTAACGGATTCAAGATTTCTTTCTTTTCGAAATACAACTTTTTTTGAAATCCTATTGCTACTAAAATTTAGTTTTTGAATTCCTTTTGGAAGTTTATTTTCATCAAAAGTAGCTATTTTATTTTTGGAAATATTAAGTTCAATAATCGTAAATTTTGATAAATCAGGTTGTGTTTTTAAATTTTTATTTGATAAATCAAGATGATAAATAGTGTCAGATTGACTTAATTCGTTTGTATTAAATTTCGTATAAGTTTTACAACTTGATAGTTGAATAAGTACTATTAATAATATAACTTTCTTCATAAACTTCTTTTAAAGTTAAAATTATAACTTCTTGAGTGTGTAATTATAAGGGTTATTAGATTCTAAATGCATAGTAAAATGCAAGTTGCCATCCTTAAAATAGAATGATGCTTCTTTTTTTATTTTAATATTTGCAAGATTTGTTACATCCAAAAACAGTAAGTTATTGATTATCTCATAAGTTCCTTTGAAAGTTGGAAATAACGCTTTTTCTGAAAAAAAATAATAAAACTCATTCTCATTTCTAAATTCGAAAATCACTTCTCTATTATCGCTTCTAATTGAAGCTTTATAATCTTGTTGTAAAATTTTATTGCGATAGAGTTTTTGCATTTTTTCCGATAAAACTATCGAATCGTTTTCAACTTTATAAAAATAATCATTATTCAAAATTTCAATAACTTTCCATTTGCCAATTAAAGATTTGTTCTCTTGGGCAATTATCATATTCGATAAAAATACTATTAATATAGTCGTTATTTGCTTCATAAAAAGATGTTTTCAAATTTCATTCTAAAATCATTTTTTCCTCCATTTCTCAAAACCTAAAACATAAATGGTTTTTGTATTCGAATTAAATTCGATTTTATCATGTCGTTTTGTTTTTCTCTTGTGCTTGAAATGTAAAAGTTAACATAAAAATTGCTATTATCAGTTGTGTCTTTTTCATTTTTTTGGATTTTTAGTTGATATCATGAAAACACCATTTCTACCTTTTTCACCGTAGAATGCAGCACCAGCCATCCCATCTAAAAGTTCAATTTTTTTAATCTCTGATGGAAGTAGTTTATCAAATATTTTTTTAGTTGAAACTTTATTATCAATCACATATAATGGTTGGATATTTTTTGGATCTTTTCTTTTGTGTGATAAAGTTATATATTCAAGAAGTTTATTAATTGAAAAGAAATCTTCTTCAGACATTTCTCCACTAAAATCGGCACCGCCCCATTCTACAATTGTAAAACCTTTTCTTTCGGTTTTTGGTAGTTGTTGTTCGTTAATTCGAGTGAAATTTTCTAAACCATAAAATTCCATATAAATTCTAATTGTGGTTTCTGGTTTTGGATTAACGTTTAAAGTTGCAATTTCATTGCATTCTTCATTTACTAAAAAATAAATAAAGTTGTATTTATTACGTTCTAAAATAGGCAACCAATATTGTATGAAATCATTCGTTTCTTGATTGTTTAAACCAATGTGTTCTAGTTTTTCGATAAAAAATTCGATTAATTTTTCTTTCGGTACTATAAAACCATCTTCATATTTATAATGTTCCTCAGGGAAATCAATGGTTCCGTCCCAAAATAGCGAACTGTAGTAACGATTGGTTTTTTTATCAAAAATTTGTCCGTTTGGCTCAGCTATTACTTCCCAATTTTTATCGTATTTTGGGAATGTAGTTAGTAGGTCTCCTTTTAAATCGAGTTTTATATCAATTGCTGTTTTTTCAGTTGGGTAAAGGTAAATTACAGGTTTTTCCAACATAATTTGTTGGTCGGATTTGAGATTAACTACGAGATTTCCTTTGTTTTCTATTTTTACTTTTTGTGATTTGAATTGTACATAAGAAATTTCTAAAACATCATTTAATTTAGCTTCAATTGAAAATTTTCCATCAAAATCGGATTGAGTTTCAGCTTTTGAGTTTATATTTTTTATATAGGCTCCAGGTATTGGAAGTTTCTCGCAATCGTAAACTATTCCAGAAATTTTATAAAACTCGTTTTCATTTTTTATTGGATTTTCAAGAGAATATTTTTTATATAATTTTTTCAATTCTCGCTTAGAAATATCTTTTGTTGTGATTAGAATGGCTCCGTTTTTAGCATTTTGCCCGTAAACTGCTGTTGCCTCTTTATTTTTAAGGACCTTTACTGATTCAATGTTTTTAGAATCAATAGCATCTAAAATATCTTTATTAACAATTTTTTCGTTTACTATTATAAAATGAGATTTTTTAGTTGAAGCTTGATTTGAAGAAATGTCATTTCTTTTTATATTACTTGATTTAACAGTTATTACAAGAGATTCATTCGGGTCTAATACAATATTAATGGTCTTATTGTTCTCAATTTTAATTTTTTTTAAAGTATGAGTAGAATAGCTGACTATAAGTGTGTCACCTTTTTTGGCTTGAATCAAATAATTTCCATCTAAGTCAGTTTTTACACTATTTAAATTTCTTCCTTGTACTTTTATGTGCGCTCCTGGAATTGGTCCCAATTCGTCCAAAACAACTCCTTTTATTGTAATAAGATTACTATTCAGTGTTTTACAACTACTTAATATTAAAAGAAAAATAAATAAAAAAGCTATTTTTAAAATTATTTTTTTCATAGTTCTTTATTTTTTAATTGTAATAATCACAACTCCTTTTTTCCCTTTTTCACCATAAATTTTTATAGCATCAGCAGGTTGAATCACTTCGATTTTTTCAATTTTTTGCTTACTTAATGGCGCATACGGACTCGTAGGATTTTCTCCAAATAGTGAGTCTTCCGAATATTCCACTCCATTAATAAAATAGACAGGCTCTTTTAGTTCGATAATCGATTCAACTTCTTCTGGATTGATATTATTTAGCGATTTTTTACTCAATTTTCCGTCAATCACAACCAAATCATCATTAGCTATTTTTTTATCCTTGTCCTGAGTTGATTCTGCTGAATTCATTGTAACATCATAACGTTTTCCTTTAGCTAAATAGCCTGAATTATTAATTGAAGCTGAATTCGATATGTTATTATTGTTACTCGGAACCAAATTCGTTTTTGCCATTTCTTTAACTTCTTCCATAGCAATTGGAGTAGGAATCAAAACTTCTTTTTTCGATTTGTAATTGATCGTATCGTTAATTACAATGTTGTTTTGAATTACGATTTGTTGTTGTAAAATTTGTTCCGCATCTTTTTTAATTTCAGGGGGTGTATTTACCAATCCATTCGCTGATTCCGGAGTTGGAATCGTATTTTTTGATGAATCAATAGTAGTAATGGTGTTTTCAGGAACAATTACAGTTTCTTTTTCTTGTAGTAAGAAAAAAGTTAATGTTCCTAATAAAACTACTGATGCTGCAACTGCTATTTTTTTCCACAAATGTTTCTCTTTTTGAAGCGTTTGGGTTTCCATTTTGTCTTCCACTCGTGCCCAAATCTTTTCCATGCTTGGAAAGTCTTTTTGCTCGGCGTTTTCGGCAGCTTGTTGTATTTTTTTATATAATTTTTCTTCTGTTCCCATGACTATTTTGCTTTTTGATAATAAAAAGTTCTTACCAATTCTTTTAATTTACTTTTCGCTGCATTCAATTGCGATTTCGATGTCCCTTCACTAATACCAAGTTGTTCTGCAATTTCTTTGTGCGAATAGCCTTCAATCACAAACAAATTAAAAATCGTTTGGCATCCATCGGGAATGTAATTCAGTAAATTGAGCAAATCTTCTTCTTCTAAATCAGTGACTTCATCTGCTAAAGGTTGCGAATTGTAGCTCACATCTTCCAAGTATAAATTAAAGTTGATGTTCTTTTTTATTTGCAATAGACAATTGTTCACCGTTATTTTTCGCGCCCAAGCTTCGAAAGCCAAATCTTCTTTTAGTTGATCTATTTTTGTAAATAGGGTAAAAAAAGCATCGGCCAATACTTCTTCTATTTCTTCCTCCTTTTTTAAATACCGTTTACACAAACGATAGAGCTTCGGCGCCATAATTTCATACACCATGCGTTGTGCTTCACGGTGTTGTTTTCGGCAGCCTTGTATGTGTTTTACATCCATTGGTAAACTTGCTTTTTTAAATAGAGTAGAAAAGTTGGTAAAAGGTTGGGAAGAAGTTAAAAAAGTTTTCAGTGTTCAGAAATTAGTTTTCAGTTTTCAACGTTAATTTATAAATCTCGGCTTCAGTAGTTTCCGTATCATTGTCTTCGCACAATAAAAATTCTAATTCATTTTCTGATTCCTTGTAAAGCGTAATACCTTCAAATTTCTGATGTTCCGATAATAATTGCACATCAATAATTTCAAATGTCGGTGCGTGCATGATGCCTAAAATGGTTCCTAAAACTTCACCATCTTCATAAGTAGATTCGGTGTTTTCGGCGCAAGCCAAGAAATAAATTTTATCATTAACCAAAATCGCATCTGTAAAAGTAGTTTCGATGTCATCTAATGTTGGAAGTGAAATCGGAACAAATCGAATGCTATCTTCTTGGTTGTTTGGAATAATAAAAATACCATTTTGACTGTTTTTTGAATTGCCTCTTTGAAAAAGCAACATGGTTTGGTGGGCATAAATAGCGCCTTCAATGTTTAATTGGTCATCAGTAAACGAACCAACATCTTTTAATTTTTGGTATAGAGCTGATAAATCTTGTGTTTGTAAAGCGTCTGTTCCCAAATCTAAAGTAAACATCGAATTTCTTTTTTCGGTAGAACCAGAACCTAACATAATTAGCTGATTGCCATATTGTGTGATGCTTTCTAAATCGGGTTTGTTTACTTTTTCAATGTTTTCTTTAGCGTCTTTTACCAATGGGAATTTTAGTAAAAGTTTTTTATCAATGTCATATTGGTACAAAAAATTACTCGAATCGGAAATTACAAATAAAACATTTTGTGAATACACCAATCCTGATGCTGCTGAAATACCTTTTATCGTGAAGTAGTTAGTAAGTTTGAAATTTTCCATATTTTTACAAAAGAGTTAACAATTTTTAGCGCAAATTAGCCTCTAAAAGTACTATTTTTACAGAGATTTAAAACCAACAACGATGGAAAATATCAATATTGAAGATTTTAAAGTAAAAGGTAAAATTAAGTTAGATGATTTTCTAACCAAACTTCCTATTGATACTGAAAAAGAACAAGAAGAATTAGCTTTAGATAAAATCCAACAGAAACTTTCTAAAAAGCAAGATGCTATGTATGCGCACAACCGTCATGCATTTTTAATTTGCTTACAAGGAATGGATACGAGCGGAAAAGACAGTTTAATTCGTGAGGTTTTCAAGGAATTTAATCCACGTGGCGTAGTGGTGCATAGTTTTAAAACGCCTAATTCTACCGAATTAGAGCACGATTATTTATGGCGACATTATTTGGCTTTGCCCGAAAAAGGAAAATTTGCTGTTTTCAATCGCACGCACTATGAGAATGTATTGGTAACGCGAGTACATCCCGAATATATTTTGTTTGAAAACTTACCAGGAATTGAAAAAGTAGAAGATATTACACCTCAATTTTGGGAGAACCGAATGGAACAAATCGTGAATTTCAAAAAACACATTTCGCAAAATGGAACAAAAATTCTGAAGTTTTATTTTCATATGAGTAAAGACGAACAACGTGAACGTTTACTAAAGCGATTAGAAAATCCAGAAGATAATTGGAAATTCTCAACAGGCGATTTAAAAGAACGTGAACGTTGGGACGATTATATGAAATATTACGAAGAGGCAATTAATAAAACATCAACTGATTTTGCGCCTTGGTATATTATTCCCGCTGACGATAAAGGTGTGGCGAGATATATTGTTGCCAAAACCATTTGGGAAGAAATGGAAAAATTAACCGATATCACTGAACCCGAATTAGATCCAAAAGTAAAAGCGAATATTGAAGAGTATAGAACACAATTAAAAAAAATGTAGAGACAAGTCACGACTTGTCTTATCTAATTTTAAAATTACAAAGTATAATGAAAGTATACACAAAAACAGGCGACACCGGAACCACAGCATTATTTGGTGGAACACGTGTACCCAAACATCATATCCGAATCGAAAGTTATGGAACGGTAGATGAATTAAATTCACATATCGGATTAATTCGTGACCAAGACATGAGTGATTTATACAAAAATGTCCTAATTGAAGTTCAAGACCGATTGTTTACCGTTGGTGCCATTTTAGCAACACCACCAGAAAAAGAGACTATGAAAAACGGTCAACCACGCTTGCAAAATCTTGGAATTGTGGAATCAGATATCGAATTTTTAGAAAACGAAATCGATAGAATGGAAGAAGCGTTACCGCCAATGACACATTTTGTTTTGCCAGGCGGACACACAACCGTGTCATATTGTCATATTGCACGCTGCGTATGCCGTAGAGCCGAGCGTTTAGCGGTACATTTGAATGACATAGAACCCACAGATGAACGCGTAATTAAGTACCTAAACCGACTTTCTGACTATCTTTTTGTGTTGGCACGAAAGTTGTCTCATGATTTGAACGCTGACGAAATACAATGGATTCCTAGAAAATAGTGTTTAGTAATCAGTTTTAAGTGTTTATAATGCTTGAAAATAGTGATGAAAAGTCATGTTTTGAGTACTAAAAAAAAAACGTTCTTAAATTTTAATAAAAAAAGTAAAAAAAAACTTGCCTTATTGGGTAATAAATTTATTTTTGCATAAACTTAAATCGATAAAAGATGTATTGGACATTAGAATTAGCGTCATACTTAAGTGATGCGCCTTGGCCAGCAACCAAAGATGAACTTATCGACTATGCTATCAGAACTGGAGCTCCATTAGAAGTAGTGGAAAACTTACAATCTATAGAAGACGAAGGAGAAATCTATGAATCAATGGAAGAGATTTGGCCTGATTATCCTACTGACGAAGATTATCTTTGGAATGAGGATGAATATTAAAAATAAATAAACACAACAGAAACAAGTCTCTTTACTGAGACTTTTTTTGTGGTTATATTTGCAAACCTATTTAGAAAATAAAAAATTATGAGTATCATAAATTCCATATTGAAAGCTTTTGTGGGAGACAAATCGGAGAAAGATGTAAAAGCGATTCAACCACTTATTAACAAAGTAAAATCTTTTGAGAGTGCTTTACAAGCATTATCTCATGATGAATTACGAGCTAAAACAGCCGAATTCAAAGCTAAAATTCAACAAGCTCGCGCTGAAAAAGACGCAAAAATTGCTTCTTTAAAGCAAGATGCTGAGCAAACACAAGATATCGATGCTCGTGAAGATATTTATGCTGAAATAGATAAAATTGAAAAAGAAGCTTATGAAATTTCTGAGAAAGTATTAAACGAAATTCTTCCAGAAGCGTTTGCAGTAGTGAAAGAAACTGCTCGTCGTTTCAAAGACAATACAACGATTACTGTAACCGCTACTCCAAAAGATAGAGAGTTATCGGCTACAAAACCATATATTAATATTGAAGGTGATAATGCTACTTGGGCAAACTCTTGGGATGCTGCAGGAAAAGCCATCACTTGGGATATGATTCACTACGACGTTCAGTTGATTGGTGGAGTCGTGTTGCATCAAGGTAAAATTGCCGAAATGCAAACGGGAGAAGGAAAAACTTTAGTAGCAACACTTCCTTTATACTTGAATGCGTTAACAGGAAACGGAGTTCACTTAGTAACCGTGAATGACTACTTAGCGCGTCGTGATAGTACTTGGAAAGCTCCTTTGTTCGAATTCCACGGAATGACAGTTGATTGTATTGATAATCATCAACCAAACTCTCCAGAGAGAAGAAAAGCCTATAATGCTGATATTACATACGGAACAAACAACGAATTTGGTTTCGATTACCTTCGTGATAATATGGCACATGCTCCGGAAGATTTGGTACAACGCAAACACAATTATGCGATTGTCGATGAGGTCGATTCAGTTTTAATTGACGATGCTAGAACACCATTGATTATTTCCGGACCAGTTCCGCAAGGAGATCGTCATGAATTCTTAGAATTAAAACCTAAAGTTGAAAACTTAGTTAGTTTACAACGTAAATTAGCTACGGATTGTTTGACAGAAGCTAAACGTTTGTTCAAAGAAGGAAATACTAAAGATGCTGGATTCAACTTATATCGTTCATATAGAGCGTTACCAAAAAGTAAAGCGTTAATCAAATTCTTATCGGAAGAAGGAGTAAAACAATTACTTCAAAAAACAGAGAATTACTACATGCAAGATAACAACAGAGAAATGCCAAAAATCGATGAGGCGTTGTACTTTGTTATCGAAGAAAAAAATAATCAGGTTGAATTAACAGATAACGGAATTCAGTTTTTATCAACCGATACAGATGCTCAATTCTTCGTTTTACCCGATATTGGAACAGGAATTGCCCAAATTGAAAAGGAAAATTTATCTCCAGAAGAGGCAGCTGAGAAAAAAGAAGAATTATTCCGTGATTTCTCTGTAAAATCAGAGCGTATTCACACGTTAACGCAGTTATTAAAAGCGTATACTTTATTCGAAAAAGATACGGAGTACGTTATCATGGACAATAAAGTGATGATTGTAGATGAGCAAACAGGACGTATCATGGATGGTCGTCGTTACTCGGATGGTTTACACCAGGCAATCGAAGCTAAAGAAAACGTAAAAATCGAAGCGGCAACTCAAACTTTCGCAACTATTACTTTACAGAATTATTTTCGTATGTATAACAAGTTGGGAGGTATGACGGGAACAGCTTCAACGGAAGCAGGAGAATTCTGGGAAATCTACAAATTAGATGTGGTGGAAATTCCAACGAATCGTCCAATTGCTCGTAAAGATAAAGACGATTTAATTTACAGAACGGTTCGTGAGAAATTCAATGCTGTTATTGAAGATGTAGTACAATTATCAAATGCAGGAAGACCAGTATTGATTGGAACAACTTCAGTAGAGATTTCGGAATTATTAAGCCGAATGTTGAAATTAAGAGGTATTCAACACAACGTATTGAATGCTAAAATGCACAAAAGTGAGGCGGAAATTGTAGCGGAAGCAGGTAAGCCTGGAGTAGTTACGATTGCAACGAATATGGCAGGTCGTGGTACCGATATTAAATTATCTGACGAAGTGAAAAAAGCAGGTGGTTTAGCAATTATCGGAACGGAACGTCACGATTCGCGTCGTGTTGACCGTCAGTTAAGAGGTCGTGCGGGTCGTCAAGGAGATGTGGGTAGTTCACAATTCTACGTGTCTTTGGAAGATAACTTAATGCGTTTATTCGGTTCAGAAAGAGTAGCGAAAGTTATGGATAGAATTGGTCTAAAAGAAGGTGAAGTAATTCAACATTCGATGATGACAAAATCTATCGAAAGAGCACAGAAAAAAGTAGAAGAAAACAACTTTGGAGTTCGTAAACGTTTGTTAGAATATGACGACGTAATGAATGCACAAAGAGAAGTAGTATACAAAAGAAGACGTCACGCTTTACACGGAGAACGTTTGAAAGTGGATATTGCAAACATGATGTACGACACTTGCGAATTAGTAGTGGAACAAAACAAACTAGCAGAAGATTTCAAAAATTTTGAATTTGAATTGATTCGTTATTTTTCAATCAGTGCACCAGTTACACCAGCGGAATTTGCAAAATTATCAGCAAGAGAAATTACTGGAAAAACATACAAAGCAGTTTTAGCTCATTATGAGGAGAAAATTGCGAGAGATGCACGTGAAGCGTATCCAATCATCAAAAATGTATACGAAAATAATAATGGTCAGTACCAAAGAATTATTGTTCCTTTCACAGACGGAATCAAATCATTAAACGTAGTTACTGATTTAGAGAAAGCATATGCAACTGAAGGACGTTCGTTAGTGGCAGATTTCGAGAAAAACATCACATTAGCAATTGTAGATGAAGCTTGGAAAAAACACTTACGTAAAATGGACGAATTGAAGCAATCGGTTCAGTTAGCGGTTCACGAACAAAAAGATCCATTGTTGATTTACAAATTCGAAGCGTTCAACTTGTTCAAGAAAATGATTGACGATGTGAATAAAGAGGTAATTTCGTTCTTGTTCAAAGGCGATTTACCACATCGTAATGAAAACATTCAGGAGGCAAGACAAGAAACTCGTCAAGAAAAATACACTGAGACTAAAGAGGATTTAGATGCACCAGCTTCAGAAGCAAGAAGAGCAGGAGAAATGGCAAGTCAAAGACCTCAAGTTACAGAAACGATTACTAGAGAAATGCCAAAAATCAATCGTAATGACACTGTTACAATCAAACATGTAATGAGTGGAAAAAGCGAAACCATGAAATACAAAAAAGCAGAAAGCATGTTAGCTTCTGGTGAATGGGTTTTGGTGAACGAATAATCAAAAACACATAGAAATAAACTAATCCTCAATTGCTAAAAGTAGTTGGGGATTTTTTATATTTGGTAAAAATTAAAAATCACTAAAATGAAATCTAAAATTCTATTTTTCGCATTCTTTCTTTTTCAAACTATTGCCGTTTTAGCACAAGATATGGCTTCATTAAAAACGGAAGCTTTAAAATCATACAAAGCGAGTGTAAATATGAATTTTGACGATATTTTCGCTACGACCTATCCAAAAGTGTTTGATATTATCCCGCAAGACCAAATGAAAAAGATGTTTGGTCAAATGATGGAAAACGAGCAATTTTCAATCAAATTAGTAGAAGTGGAACCTGGTTTTTCATTTGGTGAAATCAAGAAAATTGAAGGAAAAACGTTTTGTCTTATTGGACATAATAATGTGATGACCATGCAGTTTAAAGAGCCTATGGAAGATGCGGAATCTATGACAGATATTTTTAAATCGTCAATGAATGCTGAAAAAGTTACCTATGATAAAGCAACAAATACGTTTCGTATTGAAATGCGTTCAACCTTAATTGCTGTTGCTGACGAATTAACTAAAAAGCAATGGAAATTTTTGAATAAAGACAAGGACAATAAATTGTTTTCAATGATTTTTGATGAAAAAATTGTAAAAGCTTTAGCATTATAACATGAACGAAAATAACATCACCTATACCGAATTTTTCAACCAAGTTAGAGCCAGTATTGCCAATGGCACATTTGCTAAATTAACCCTAGCCAAAACAGTTGGAAAACCCGAATTACAAAACATCTACGTAAAAACCATCGTAGAAGACAATATTTTAAAATTGTCGATGACGTATAAGATTTACACAACCGAAAAGCAAGAATTAGTCAAAATATGCAAATTAGATGATTTAGAAGCAGAGCTAATTCCGCACATCAATAACCCATTTTTATCTGCTCTGTTATTTACAACCGAAGCCGATATTACCATGAAATTAAACAAAAAGCGCGTAGCCAGTATTATCGAACAACCGCCAACGTTTAAAAATGCAGATGCGAATTTGGTGGAGTTTTTGGGGAAGTAAATTATATTTTTTAAAAATTATTATTAATGAGAAAAATGAATTCAATGACTTTTTTAATTTTAGGAATGGTTTTAACCGCAATAGGTATTGTTTTCACAGTTATAGGAACATTTAAACAGGGAGAAGAAGCCGAAGCTTTTCAAAATCAAGTCATAGAGTCTCAAAATAAGAGTATAGAATTGTCTGAAAAATTAGCCAAAATTAGTGAGGAAAAGTTCAATAAATTAACAAAAGCGGAATTAAATGTCATTGATTTAATTGAAATTGAAAATAATGAATCTCCATATTTTAAGATTAAAACTAAAAATACAGGTAATAATGATGCTTTTAATTGTGAATTAATTATAGACAAACATAATTCACCGCTTGTTTCTATTTCTGAAATTCAATTATTTAAAAAAATTCCTAAAGATGAAATTATGATTTATAATATTCCGATATTAAAATCTTCAATTTTTAACAAAATTGCTCATTCTAATGATAAAGATGAATTTGAAATTTTTAAAGATAAATTTTATAAAAATGAAATTCCAGTAATTATTTTTTTTCATTTTGAATTTGAGTGGAATAACCAAAAGTATAAATCAAGTCAATATTCAATAGTTAAGGAATATAATAGAAGACCATATGTTTCAACTTCAGAAAATTATATAGATACTCAAAAGTAATTTAATTTAAAATATATACGAATTCAATTACTCCCCATCAGGAAAAATCTTCCCAGGATTCAACACATTATTGGGGTCAAAAATGGCTTTAATGCGTTCCATTAATTCCAAATGTACTTTTGAAAACGCTATATCCATGTAGTTTTTTTGTACCAATCCAATGCCGTGTTCACCTGATAAAGTCCCTTTTAAACCAACTGTCAATTCAAAAATTTCACGAATCCCCTTTGGGACTTCCGTTTTCCAATTGTCGTCGGTCATGTTGCCTTTGATGATGTTTACGTGTAAATTACCATCGCCCGCATGTCCATAACAAACGGATTGAAAGCCATATTTTGCGCCAATTTCTTTGATTCCTTTTAATAGTTTTGGCAATTCATATCTTGGAACAACCGTATCTTCTTCTTTGTAAATTGAATTCGCTTTTACAGCTTCCGCTACAGAACGACGCATTTTCCAAAGCGCATTTTTTTGTTCGTCAGTATCAGCAAACAAAACTTCGTCGATTTCAAATTGTTCTACGACTGCTAAAATTTGTTCCGCTTCTTGCATCAATATTTCAGGGTAATTTCCATCTACTTCAATCAGCAAATGCGCTTGAACGTTATCTTTGACTTCCACATACAAACCATCGACAAATTTCAATGTCCAATCAATCGCATCGCGTTCCATAAACTCTAAAGCACTTGGGATAATTCCCGCTCTAAAAATTGCTGAAACCGCCTCACACGCTTGTTCCGCTTTATAAAACGGAACCAAAAGCAATACGTTATGTTTGTTTTGAGGTAATAATTTCAATACAATTTTAGTCACGATTCCCAAAGTTCCTTCACTACCAACCATTAATTGCGTAAGGTTGTAACCCGTTGAATTTTTCAACGTATTAGCACCTGTCCAAATGATGTCTCCTGTTGGTAAAACTACTTCTAAATTCAGGACATAATCTTTCGTAACACCATATTTCAAAGCTCTTGCGCCACCAGAATTTTCTGCAATGTTTCCACCAATAAAACAACTTCCCATACTACTTGGATCTACGGGATAAAACAAGCCTTTTTCGGCAACAGCTTCACGTAAAACTTGCGTAATTACGCCAGGCTGAGTTGTAACTTGTAAATTTTGTTCATCAATTTCAATAATCTGATCGAATCGCTCCATTGAAATTCCAATTCCACCATAAATAGATAAAGCGCCACCACTCAAACCCGTACGTGCACCAATCGGTGTTGTCGGAATTTTATAAGTGTTGGAAACTTTTAAAATTTGCGCAACTTCTTCGGTATTAGCAGGTTTCACCACTACATGAGGCGGAAAACTCAAATCTTCCGTTTCATCGTGACCATAGGTTTTACGAGTAGCTTCATCAGTAAAAATATAAGCCGAACCTACAATGTTTTCAAGTGCCAGTATTATTTCAGGATTCATAGTGTAAAATTGAAAAAGTAAAGATAATTAATTTTATGTTTTTTGGAACACAGATTTTAACCGCAATGTCGCAAAGTTTTCGCAAGGTTCGCAAAGTAAGACATAGCGTAACTTCGTGCAAAACTTTGAGCAACTTTGTGCTACAAACTTAAAACCCAATACCAAAAGGCTACAGTAACTAAAGATAATGGAATTCCAATTCCAATCATCATGCTACTTAATTTCGGTTTTAATCCATAATTAGATGCTAAAATCGCACCTGTTATCATTGGCGCCATGGCAGATTCCATAATGGAAACATCAATTTCTAAACCTTTTCCGTTCAATATTATTTTGTATAACAAAAAGAAAAAAGCGGGCATCAAAATCAATTTGAAAAGTAAGCCTAGAGTTAGAAAACGCCAATGTTTGCTTCGCGTATCAATTTTTAATTGCAATCCACTTGCTACTAAAGCGACTGGTGTTACGGTATTTCCGATTCGTAAAAACGAGTTTTGTAATGCTTCAGGAAATTCTAAAGAAAATAGTGTACAAAAAAGTGCAATCGTAAAAGCAATAAAAGGTGGAAATTTTACAATTTTCAATACGATTTCTGTTGTGCTTAAATTACCTCTTGAAAAACTAGCTGCGACTAATATTCCTAAGGTAGTTACCACTACGAATGAACCGGGTTGGTCCACGATAATGGCAGTTTTCAATCCTTCGGCGCCATGTAAAGCTTCGATAATTGGAAATCCAACGAACGAAGTATTGCTCAATCCACCAGTCAAAATCAAACAGCCAATTAACTTTTTCGACCATTTGAAATAGGTTCCCAAAGCATAGAAAAACACAAACGATAATCCGAAACCTAACCACGCAATTCCTAAAGGATAAAGCAGAGCCAATGAAATCGTAATTTTCGGAATGTAATACAACGCCATAGCTGGAAGCGAAACGTAAATCACGTATTGATTCAAACTCTGATAAGCGTTTTTAGGAAATTGCGGTACTTTTTGAAGCGTAACTCCTAAAATCAAACATAAAAATAAAAGAATGATGTTTTCCATGTGTCGAAAATCGAGAATACAAAGGTAATAAACCTTGAGATTTCGATGTTTCATATTCCTACATTTTTTGTATTTTTACACAAAGCAAAACTCTTTTGAAAAAACCAAATAAAAAATCGGCACTTTCAGAAATTCACGGCGTGGAACAACCCGAAACGTTGAGTACGGTTGTAGCGACTCAAATTCAACAATTCCGAAGAAAACAACCTTCGGCTGAGGAATTGATTGCTGGAATTTTAAAAGGAGACAAAACCGCATTGAGTCGCGCTATTACTTTGGTTGAAAGTACGAATCCTGAACATTTAGCCAAAGCGAATGAAGTGATAAAAGGTTGTTTGCCACATGCAAATAACTCGGTTCGTATAGGAATTACGGGAGTTCCAGGTGTTGGAAAAAGCACATTCATTGAAGCTTTTGGAAAATATTTAACTTCTATCGGAAAGAAAGTAGCTGTTTTGGCGGTTGACCCGAGTTCGTCTATCAGTCACGGAAGTATTTTGGGCGATAAAACCCGAATGGAAGAATTGGTAAAAGATGAAAATGCTTATATCCGACCAAGTGCTTCGGGCGATACGTTAGGTGGCGTTGCCAGAAAGACTCGTGAAACTATCATTCTTTGTGAAGCTTGTGGTTTTGATACGATTATTATTGAAACCGTTGGAGTAGGGCAAAGCGAAACCGCTGTTCATAGTATGGTGGATTTCTTTTTGTTGTTGAAAATTTCAGGTGCTGGCGATGAATTGCAAGGCATCAAACGTGGCATAATGGAAATGGCGGATACTATCGTTATTAATAAAGCCGATGGCGATAATATTGCGAAAGCCAAATTAGCAAAAACTGAATTCAATAGAGCTTTACATTTATTTCCAGCTAAATCTTCGGGTTGGATTCCTAAAGTAACGACTTGTAGTGCTTACGAACAAACAGGAATTGATGCGATTTGGGAAATTATTTCCGAGTATTTTGAATTGGTAAAAGCAAATCATTATTTTGAAGAAAAACGCCAAAATCAAAATCAATTTTGGATGATGGAAACGATTAATGAACAATTGAAGTCTCACTTTTACAATCATCCGAATATCATTCAACTACTAGAAGAAAACAAAAAAGCCGTGCAAAACAATGAAATTTCACCTTTTGCAGCGGCTGTAAATATGTTGGAACATTATTTTAAAAAATAATTATTCCTGCTCGTAGCGTTCAATTTCTCTATCGTAGAATTCTCCAGCAATGGTAATTAAATGTTCCATTTCTGATTCCAATTCTTTTTCGTCTTCTTCTTCGATGTCTTCTAAAAATTCTACTTCGTCATCTTTTAAGTTGATTACGAATCTTGGATATTCTAAATGGATTACGAAAATATCTTCTGGAAAATCGGTATTATCTCCGATAACAAATTTTGGTAAGTTCATGTTTTTATGATTTTAATTTCTTCTTTTTATTGTAATTGAACTTGTTCCTGAGTTTGCCCTTGAACCAGTTTTTTAGTCAAATAATTAAAGCGAATATACAAAAATAATGCGGCAGCTGTTAATCCAGCTAAAAGTCCAATCCAAACGCCAACAGCTTTTAATTCGGTTTCTAATCCTAAGTAAATGGATATTGGAAATCCAATTACCCAATAAGCAACAAACGTTATATACATTGGAATTTTTGCATCTTGCAATCCACGAAGCGCACCTAAAACCACCACTTGCAAACCATCGGAAATTTGAAAAACAGCCGCTACTAAAAGTAAATTCGCCGAAATTGCGATTACTTCTAAGTTTTCGGTTAGATTTTTTACATCGTGGATATCCACGAAAATATAGGGTAAAATCGTATGTAATAACACAAATAATAAGGCAAAAACCACTTCGATAATTATCGTTAGTAAGAAGATAGAAATTGCTACTTTTCGTAAGGTAACATAATCTTCTAATCCTTTTTGGTTTCCAATACGAATCATAGCTGTAACGCTCAATCCCATAGCAAACATGAAGGTAAACGAAGCTAAACTCAACGCAATTTGATTCGCAGCTTGACTCGTAGTTCCAATCATTCCGCACAACCAAATAGCACCAGTAAACAAAGCGACTTCAAAGAACATTTGCATGGCAGAAGGCATTCCAATTTTAATGATTTTTTGGTTGACTTCTTTCTTAATTTCTTTCAAGCTAAATCCTTTAAAATACGGATGGAATTTTGGTTTTAGGTTCATCATGTAGTGCATAAAACCCAACATCACAAAACGAGAAGCAATAGTTCCAATGGCTGCTCCAACAATACCTAATTGTGGAAAAATCCAAATTCCGTAGATTAAAAAATAGTTGATAACCACATTAGTAATATTTCCAATAATGGTTGCCCACATGGAATATTTCGTTTCGCTTAAACCATCCGCAAATTGTTTGTACGCTTGGTACATAATTAAAGGAATCAACGAAAAACCAACGATATCCAAATATGGTTTTGCCATTTCTACCACTGCTTCAGGTTGTCCCATGTAAGCAATAAGTGGTTTCGAAAAGAAAATCAAAGTAAATAATGCTACACCTAAAATCGTACACAAATACAATCCGTGATGAAACGCAGAACGACCTCCAGCTACATCATTTTTTCCATCTGATTCCGCTACTAAAGGCGTAATTGCAGTTGAAAATCCAATTCCTAATGACATTGCAATGAACACAAAACTGTTTCCTAATGACACAGCAGCTAACTCGGTTGGACCTAATTTTCCCACCATGATATTATCCACAATTCCCACAACAGTATGGCCTAACATTCCTAAAATAATAGGATAGGCTAATTTTAAGTTATATGAGAATTCTTTAGAGTAGTCGGAAAAAGTCATTTTGGCAATTTTGAGGCAAAGGTAGTTATTTTGAAAATCAAAGCAAGAAAAAACCCGACAGGATTCAGAATCTTGTCAGGCTTAATTATTGTGAATTGAAATTACTTTTTAATATTTTGATTTATCGTATCACTTTCAATAAGTCCGTCGCGTAAACGAATGATTCTGTGTGCGTAAGCGGCAATATCTTCTTCGTGTGTTACCAAGATTACGGTGTTTCCGTTCGCGTGAATTTCGTTGAATAAATTCATAATTTCCACCGAAGTTTTACTATCTAAGTTTCCAGTTGGCTCATCGGCTAAAATGATCGAAGGTTTGTTAACCAAAGCTCTCGCAACCGCCACACGCTGACGTTGACCACCCGATAACTGATTCGGTTTGTGATCCATTCGGTCTTGAAGTCCCACTTGTGTCAATACTTCGGTAGCTCTTTCAACTCGCTCCGATTTAGAATGACCTGCATAAACCATTGGCAAAGCCACATTATCCAAAGCCGTTGTTCTTGGCATTAAGTTAAACGTTTGAAAAACGAATCCAATTTCTTTATTACGAATTCCCGCCAATTCATCGTCTTGCATTTCACTTACGTGTTTTCCGTTCAAAATGTAAGTTCCAGAAGTTGGTGTGTCTAAACAACCCAAAATATTCATCAAAGTGGATTTTCCAGAACCTGAAGGTCCCATCAACGCTACATATTCGCCTTTATTGATTTCTAAATCGATGCCTTTTAACACATACACGATTTCGTTTCCTAAAGGGAAATCTCTTTTGATATTGGTTATTTTAATTAACGGATTTGCCATTTTGAATGTCGAATGTTGATTAACGAATTATGATTTCAGAAGTTTTAAATTCCGATTCTATTATAAGTAGAAAAAGAAAGGAATTTGTTACAACTAAAAACGAATTCTTTCAAACAAGTGCGAACTAATTGTTTTATTCGGATTGATGATAAAATGTTCTTTTTCTTGCTCGGCTCTAAAAAATACAATTCCCCATTGAAAGGTGTCAATCGTAACGGTTACTTTCGGATGATTTTTTATGATTTCCCAAGCCTCTTCCATATCAGCTGACCAATGAATATCATCGAATATCCAAACAGAATCATTTGAAATCGTTGGAAGTAAAGCCTCAAAATAATCTAAAGTAGCTTTTTTGGAATGATTGCCATCGAAATAAATTAGGTGATGGGTGATGGGTGATGGGTGAATGACTTTGAAATAGCTTGAAAATTCTGTATTGACAAATTCAACGTTTTGAAAATTTGAATTTTGCCCTTGTAATTGAATTTGTGCTTGCTTTTGCGTATTCGGACAACCTTCTAAAGTGATAATGTCCGAATTTTTATTTCCCAATGAAAGTGCAGAAGTCGCTAATCCTAATGAAGTGCCAATTTCTAAAATGCTTTTAGGCTGAAAATAACGAACAATTCTAAAAAGTAATTCTGCATTTTTTGGAGTAATTCCAGCAGTTTGTGCAATTTTTGAAATTTCTCTTGTATTCGATTTAAAAACTCTTGAACCTGCACCAAAATCGGTAACTTCAATTGTGTTTTTATTTTCTAAAAGCGATTTTCGATACGATTTTAATACTTCGTATTCTGGATATTTGGTAGTATCATAAAAACATTTCGTAACCAAATCAAACACAAATGGCGAATGCACTCCATGTTCGTTTTTGGAATTAAGAAGGAATTTTAGGTATGATTTTATTTGTTGTAACACGAAGTTTCACAAAGTTTGGCACAAAGCTACACAAAGGAATTATAAGAAAAAAAACTTAGTGACACTTTGTGTTAAACTTAGTGTTACATTGTGAAACTTTACTCCATTTTACTCGATAGTTCAAACCAGCGCTCTTCTTTTTCTTCTAAAGATTTGATGATTTTTTGTAATTCGTTTGCTTTGGCTTCAATTTTATCATCTGAAACTTTTCCGACGGCGAATTCTTGTTCGATAGTTTTCTTTTGAATTTCTAAATTTTTGATTTCTCTTTCAATTTTATTGAATTCCTTTTGTTCATTAAAACTCAAACCAGTTGAAGCGGTTTGTTTTTCTTTCCAATTTGTTTTTTCAGTACTTACCGAATTCAAAACTTTAGGTTCAGCCGAATCTTCATACGCTCTAAAATCCGAGTAATTTCCTGGGAAATCTTCAATTTCACCTTCACCTCTAAAAACAAATAAGTGATCTACGATTTTATCCATGAAATATCTATCGTGACTCACCACTAACAAACAGCCTGGATAATCTAAAAGAAAACTTTCTAATACATTTAAAGTTACAATATCCAAATCATTTGTTGGCTCATCCAAAATCAAGAAATTGGGATTTTGAATTAAAACCGTACATAAATACAAACGTTTCAATTCGCCACCACTTAATTTTTCAACGTAATCGTATTGTTTTTTGGCATCAAATAAAAAGCGTTCCAATAATTGTGAAGCCGAAATGATTTTCCCTTTCGTCAACGGAATATATTCGCCATATTCTTTGATGATATCGATAACTTTTTGACCTGGTTTTGGATTGATTCCACTTTGGGTGTAATAGCCAATTTTAATCGTGTCACCAATAATTACTTTACCCGAATCAGGTTGCATGGTTTGGGTTAAAATGTTCAAGAAAGTCGATTTTCCTGTTCCGTTTTTACCAATTATTCCAATGCGTTCACCACGTTGAAAAGAATAGGAAAATTCGTTTAAAATGGTTCTGTCAGGGAATTTTTTATGCACTTTTACCATTTCTATAATCTTGCTTCCCATGCGCTCCATGTTGATTTCGAGCTCTACAACATTTTCTTTTCTGCGACTTTCGGCAACTGCTTTGATTTTATAAAAATCATCTTGACGCGATTTCGATTTGGTAGTTCTTGCTTTTGGTTGACGACGCATCCAAGCCAATTCCTTTACGAATAAGTTTTGCGCTTTGTCTATAGTAGCATTTTCTGAAGCCAAACGTTCTTCTTTTTTGGCTAAATAATAGGAATAATTCCCTTTGTATTGGTATATTTTTCCGTTATCTAATTCGATGATTTCATTACAAACACGTTCTAAAAAGAAACGGTCGTGCGTAACCATAAACAAAGTGATGTTTTCTTTAGCAAAATAATCTTCTAACCATTCAATCATCTCTAAATCTAAGTGATTGGTTGGCTCGTCTAAAATTAATAAATCGGGTTTGCTAATCAAAATAATCGCTAATGACAAACGCTTTTTTTGTCCACCCGACATGTTTTTGACTTTCATTTTCAAGTCTTCCAACTTTAGTTTGAACAAAATTTGCTTGAATTGCGTTTCAAAATCCCAAGCGTTATGGCGGTCCATATCATCAAAAGCTCTTTGATAAGCTTCTTCGTCATTCGGGTTTTCTAAAGCTTTTTCGTAGCGTTCAATTACTTTCAGAATTTCATTATCCGAAGCAAAAATATTTTCTTCAATGGTTAATTCATCTTGCAAATTATTGTTTTGCGACAAAAATGCCATGTTAATCTCTTTTCGAATAATAACTTGACCAGTATCGGGCTCGTCCAAACCATTAATCATGTTCATAATGGTGGTCTTTCCCGAACCGTTTTTAGCGATAAAAGCTATTTTTTGATCTTTGTTAATTCCAAACGAAACGTTGTCAAACAAAACACGTTCGCCATAAGATTTTGAGATATTTTCGACTGATAGGTAATTCATTCTTATAATTTAGAATTCTGAAGTTAGAATTTAGAAGTGCAAAAATAGTTTATTGTAATTAAAGATTATAGATTATTTCTTAACTTTGTGAAAATGCATTTTATGACTTCCAAAAAGAAAAATAAAATAGAAGAACCAATAGAAGCTTACGAAGTAACAGCAAAGAGTGAGGCTACTTCCGAAGAATTACATCCTGTTTTGGTTCAATTACTTGAAAAATCCATCAAAGAAATTGAAGAAGGAAAGACATTCACACACGAAGAGGTTATGCGAATGACTAAAGAAAAATATCCATTTTTGAAATGAATTTTAAAGTAATATGGACTTCAACTGCTAAAAATTCATATCATGAGGAAATTGATTTTATTTATCTCAAATGGAATTCAAAAGAAGTTGTTAAGTTCGAAAAGCTTGTTGTTGAAGAAATAGAAAGAATAGTTTTAAATCCATTAATTGGTAAAATAAGTTATAATGATTTTTATTCTTTGTCAATATCTAAACAAACGACATTATTTTACAAAATAGATAAAGATTCAAATATAATTGAGTTGTTATTGTTTTGGAATAATTTGAAAAATCCCCAAGATTTAATTTCACTTTTATAATGCAACTATCCGTAATCATTCTCAACTATAATGTGCGCTATTTTTTAGAGCAATGTGTGCTCAGTGTTCAAAAAGCATTGGAAGACATTGATGGTGAGATTATTATCATTGATAATGCTTCGTCAGATGATAGTTGTGAGATGATGAAAACCAAATTTCCGCACATCAAACTCATTGAAAACGCAGCTAATTTAGGTTTCCCAAAAGGAAATAATATAGGGGTCGCTCAAGCGAAAGGCGATTATGTTTGTATTTTGAATCCAGATACTGTGGTTGCGGAGGATACGTTTTCTAAAATACTGAACACTAAAAACTGGCAACTGAACATTGGTATTATTGGTTGTAAATTAATCGATGGCGCTGGAAATTTTCTTCCCGAAAGTAAACGTGGTGTTCCAACTCCTTGGGTGGCTTTTACCAAGATTTTCGGATTGTATAAAATTTCGAATTATTTCGGAAAATATTACGCCCAACATTTATCAGAAAACGAATCAGGAAAAGTGGATATTTTAGTTGGAGCTTTTATGATGATGAAACGCGAATTGTATCTCAAAGTTGGTGGTTTTGATGAAAATTGCTTTATGTATTCGGATGATATCGATTTGAGTTATTTAGTTTTGAAAACAGGAAAATCGAATTATTATTTTCATGAAACTTCGGTGATTCATTATAAAGGAGAAAGTACCGTTCGCGATGGAACCTATATGAAACGTTTCAGAGAAGCGATGCAATTTTTCTATAAAAAACACTTCAATAAATCATGGTTTTTTGATGTGATGATGCAAGTGGGAAGTTTTGTTTTTAGTCTTTTGAAGAAGAATCAACAAAAGAATGAAGTTCGAATTATTGAGGAATACGTCATTTTTTCAAAAGGGAATTTAAGATTAAATCTTCCTCAAAAAACAACTTATTTGTCTGATTTTAATCAATTTGTAAATCAGCAACAAAAAAACATTGAAATAATATTTGATACGACTACTTTTAGTTTTGCTGAAATTATTACTTTTATGCAGTTAAATAAGAGTAAAAATCTAAGTTTTAAGAATTATATTTCGAGTTCGAATTACCTAATTGGAAGCAATAATTCGAATGATAGAGGACAAATAATTTTGTTGTAAAAAATTATTGAATTCTTGGAAAAACGAACGAAAAATTAGTATTTTTGCAAACCAAATACAAAAACACAACTTTAGTTTAAAGATATGGCAAAGTTTGAATTGAAATTACCTAAAATGGGTGAAAGTGTTGCAGAAGCAACAGTTACTAACTGGTTAAAAAAAGTTGGTGATAAAATTGAAATGGACGAAGCAGTACTTGAAATTGCTACTGATAAAGTAGACAGTGAAGTGCCTTCAGAAGTTGCAGGAACACTTGTTGAAATTTTATTTAATACCGATGATGTAGTTCAAGTGGGACAAACAATCGCTATTATCGAAACCGAAGGTAGTGCAGTTGCATCAACTCCAGAAGTTAAAGCAGAAGCGCCAGTTGCAGTTGCAGAAGTTGCGAAAGCAGTTGAAGTAGCAAAAGAAACTGTAGCACCAGCTGATTTTTCTGCATCAGATAAATTCTTTTCACCTTTAGTTAAAAACATTGCGAAAGAAGAAGGAATTTCATTAGCAGAATTAGAATCTATTGCTGGTTCTGGTAAAGATGGCCGCGTTAATAAAGAAGATTTATTAAATTATATCAAAAATAGAGGAAGTCAGCCTGCAGTTGTGGCGACACCAGCGGTGGCTCCGAAAGCAGTTTCAGCTTCAGTAGTTCAAGCTGTTCCAGTTTCTGTAAATGGTGGTGATGAGATTGTAGAAATGGACAGAATGCGTAAGTTGATTTCGGGTTACATGGTAGCTTCGGTACAAACTTCGGCTCACGTTCAATCATTTATTGAAGTTGATGTTACCAACATCGTAAAATGGAGAGATAAAGTCAAAAATGCTTTCGAAAAGAGAGAAGGTGAGAAGTTAACTTTTACGCCAATTTTTATGGAAGCGGTAGCAAAAGCATTGAAAGATTTCCCAGGAATGAATATTTCAGTTGATGGTGAATTTATCATCAAGCGTAAAAATATTAACTTAGGAATGGCGGCAGCGTTACCAAACGGAAACTTAATTGTTCCTGTAATTAAAAATGCAGACCAATTGAACTTAGTTGGGATGGCAAAAGCAGTTAACGATTTAGGAAATCGTGCAAAAGCTGGAAAATTAAAACCGGACGATACTCAAGGTGGTACTTATACAGTTACAAACGTAGGAACTTTTGGTTCTGTTTTTGGAACACCAATTATCAACCAACCACAAGTAGGTATTTTAGCTTTAGGTGCTATCAGAAAAGTGCCTGCAGTTATCGAAACTCCAGAAGGTGATTTCATTGGAATCCGTCAAAAAATGTTCTTATCGCATTCATATGACCATAGAGTTGTTGATGGGGCGTTAGGAGGAAGTTTTGTGAAACGTGTAGCTGAATATTTAGAAGCTTTTGATGTAAACAGAGATTTCTAATCTGAGAATAATTTATAAATGTAAACCCGATAGTTTTAAAAGCTATCGGGTTTTTCTATCTTTGTCACATATAAAATCGCTATGGAATTAAAATTAACACGCCCTATCTGCTTTTTCGACCTTGAAACTACTGGAATTGATGTAGCAAGAGACCGAATTGTAGAAATCTCAATATTTAAAGTATATCCAAACGGAAATAAAGAAAGTAAAACTTGGTTGGTAAATCCTACCATTCCCATTCCGCCACAAACTACAGCGGTTCACGGAATTACGGATGAAAAAGTAGCAAACGAGCCAACCTTTAAGGAATTAGCATCTCAAGTTCATAATATGATTAAAGATTCGGATTTGGCTGGATTTAATTCGGATCGATTCGATATTCCACTTTTAGCTGAAGAATTATTACGTGCAGAAGTTGATTTTGATATGAAAAACCGAGTTTCTGTTGATGTTCAAACGATTTTCCATAAAATGGAAGAACGTACTTTAAGTGCGGCTTACAAATTCTATTGCGGACAAAGTTTAGAAAATGCTCACAGTGCTGAAGCGGATACGATGGCAACTTACGAAATCTTAAAAGCGCAATTGGATCGTTACGAGAATTTAGAAAACGATATGAAATCGTTAGCTGAATTCACAACACGTAAAAAATCAGTTGATTTTGCAGGATTTATTGCTTTAAATAATGAAGGGAAAGAAATTTTTACCTTTGGAAAACATAAAGGAGCTTTAGTGGAAGAAGTTTTTGATAAGGAACCAGGTTATTTTGGTTGGATTCAAAATGCTGATTTTCCATTATATACTAAAAAGGTTTTGACAGGAATTAAATTGAGAAAGTTAAATACTAAATAAAGTGATTAGTGAAAAGTAATTAGTGAATAGTCGCTAATTACTTTTCACTACTTACTAATCACTAGAATTATGAAAATAATCTGTATTGGACGCAATTACGCTGACCATATTTCGGAGTTAAACAATGAAAGACCAACAGAACCGGTTATCTTCATGAAACCGGATTCTTCTATTTTACCTAATAAAAATCCGTTTGTAATTCCAGCTTTTAGTAATGACATTCATCATGAAGTGGAAATTTTGGTTAAGATTTGTAAAGTAGGAAAACATATTGATGCTAAGTTTGCTCATAAATATTATGAAGAAATTGGTTTAGGAATCGATTTTACAGCCCGAGATGTTCAGAGTAAGTTGAAGGAGAAAGGATTACCTTGGGAAAAAGCAAAAGCATTTGACCATTCAGCGGTAATAGGAAACTTTACATCGAAAAAAGATTATTCTTCATTGGAAAATATTAACTTTGAGTTAAAATCAAATGGAGTAATCGTTCAAGAAGGCAATACAAATTTAATGTTGTGGAAAATAGACGAGTTAATTTCGTATATTTCTCAATATTTTACATTAAAAATAGGAGATATAATTTTTACAGGAACTCCTAAAGGTGTTGCTAAGGTAACGGAAGGAGATGTTTTAGAAGGTTTTATTGAAGGTAAGTCGATGTTTAAAATTCAAATTAGGTAGTTATGGCATTACAATATAATTTAGCGAAAGTGTATGAAATCTCAGAAAATGATATTGAATTTGCTTTGCAGATTGTTACTTTGTTTTTAGAAGAGGTTCCGGCTGAAATTAAATCTATAAAATGTGCAATAGATGATAAGGATTATGCAAGAACCTATTCTTCATGTCATAAAATTAAACCTACTTTAGATCTGTTAGGTATGGATTTGGCTTATGAAGAAAACCTTCAGATAATGGCTTGGACTAGAGTTGAAGGAAAAAGAAAAGAAATTAAAGAAGTTTTCAAATCCTTAAAGGAGAGAATTGATTTGGCGGTTAAAGAAATTAAAAAAGATTTCAAACTGTAAGATTCTTATTTTAAAAAATTCCCCAATTTATAAATATTTAAAATGAAAGCTGTTATAGTTACAATTGGCGATGAAATTCTTATTGGCCAAATTATTGATACAAACTCTTCTTATATTGCAAAAGCCCTCGATAAAATAGGGATTGCAACGTATGAAATGGTATCCATTTCTGATGAAAAACAACATATTTTAGATACGTTTCATTCGCTTCAAAATAAAGTAGAAGTTGTTATTGTAACGGGTGGATTAGGACCAACAAAAGATGATATTACCAAAAAGACTTTTTGTGATTATTTTAAGGATACTTTGGTGGAAAATGAAGCGGTTTTAGTTCACGTAAAATCTATTATTGAAGGAATTTATAAGCGACCAATTACGCAAATTAATAGAGATCAAGCATTAGTGCCAACCAAAGCAAAAGTACTTTTTAATCAAGTAGGAACGGCACCTGGGATGTGGATGGAAAAAGAAAATACGGTTTTTATCTCTTTGCCGGGAGTTCCTTACGAAATGAAATATTTAATTGATAATGAGGTAATTCCAAATTTGGTTCAAAAGTTTGAACGTCCATATATTGTACATCAGACTATTATGACATATGGTCGTGGTGAAAGCATGATTGCAGAGCAAATTGAGGAATGGGAAAATAATTTACCTGATTTCATTAAGTTAGCTTATTTGCCAAGCCCAGGGAAGGTTCGTTTGCGTTTAACGGGAAGAGGAACAAATGAAGAAGTTTTAAAAACTGAAATAAAAAATCAGGTCGAAAAACTCGATTTATTAATTCATGATATAATTGTAGGTTATAATGAAGACGATTCAATAGAAGTAGTCTTAGGAAGATTAATGACCGAAAAAAGATTAACAATTTCAACAGTAGAAAGTTGTACCGGCGGAAAAATTGCAGCAACTTTATCAGCCGTGCCTGGAGCTTCAAAATATTTTAGAGGAAGTGTAGTGAGTTATGCTACTCAGGCTAAAATAGATGTTTTAGATATAGATGAAAATTTGATTATAAAACATGGAGTAGTAAGTTCTGAGGTAGCTTCTGAAATGGCTAAATCGATTCAAATAATGATGAATTCTGATTATGCAATCGCCACTACAGGAAATGCTGGACCCACAAAAGAATCAGGTGGAGCAGAATTAGGAACTGTTTTTATAGGAATTGCTACTCCTGATGAAGTTTTTGTAGAAGAATTTAACTTTGGGCAACCTCGTGAAAAAGTCATTGATAGAACGATAGGTAAAGGTCTTGAATTAATTTATAAAGAAATTTTAAAAAAATAGCAAAAGATAGTTGTGTATATGAAATGGATTTCGTTTCTTTGCACCCTGATTTTAGATAACGAAATAAAGATTAGAAATAATGTCAAGAGTTTGTGAACTTACAGGTAAAAGAGCGATGGTTGGAAACAATGTTTCTCACGCTATGAATAAAACAAAGAGAAAATTCTCTGTTAACTTAGTTAAAAAACGTTTTTATATTCCTGAAGAAGATAGATGGGTAACGTTGAAAATTTCAACTGCTGCTTTAAAAACGATTAATAAAAATGGAATTGCTGCTGTATTGAAAAATGCAAAAGCTAACGGATTTGTTAAATCTGTATAATCCTTAAAACATAGATCAAAATGGCAAAGAAAGGTAATAGAATCCAAGTTATTTTAGAATGTACAGAGCACAAAACTTCAGGAGTTCCTGGAACATCTCGTTACATTACTACAAAAAATAAAAAAAACACTCCAGATAGATTAGAGATTAAAAAATTTAATCCAATCTTAAAAAGAGTAACTGTTCACAAAGAAATTAAATAAGATAAGTCATGGCAAAGAAAACCGTAGCAACTTTACAAACAGCTTCTAAAAGATTAACTAAAGCTATCAAAATGGTTAAGTCTCCAAAAACTGGTGCTTATACTTTCGTTGAATCAGTTATGACTCCAGAGGAAGTTGATGAATTCTTGAAAAAGAAATAATTCATTTTACACTATATAGATAAGCTACTTTCGTTTGAAAGTAGCTTTTTTATTTTTACATTTGTCAGATAAATAGATTCAAGTAAAAAAATCACAATCTATAAAAGCTTAAACCTTAATTTTAGTATGAGTTTTTTTAAAAAAATATTTTCTTCCGATAAGAAGGAACAAGCTATAAGTGAAGAGGCAAAACAAACTTTAGACAAAGGATTAGAGAAAACAAAGACATCGTTTTTTTCGAAGCTTACTAAAGCTGTAGCTGGAAAATCGAAAGTGGATGCGGAGGTTTTAGATAATTTAGAGGAGATTTTAGTTTCTTCTGACGTAGGAGTTAATACCACCTTAAAGATTATAGAGCGTATTGAAGAACGTGTTTCAAGAGATAAGTATCTTGGAACTGATGAATTGAATGGTATTCTAAGAGAAGAAATTGCAGGTTTATTATCAGAAACTAATTCAGGTGAAGCAACGCAGTTTGAAATTCCAGCGTATACAAAACCATATGTAATTATGGTGGTTGGTGTGAATGGAGTTGGAAAAACCACTACTATCGGTAAGTTGGCCTACCAGTTTAAAAAAGCTGGTTATAATGTAGTTCTTGGTGCGGCAGACACTTTCAGAGCAGCTGCTATTGATCAATTACAAATTTGGGCCGATAGAGTAGGTGTGCCAATTGTGAAACAACAAATGGGAAGTGATCCTGCTTCTGTAGCTTTTGATACTTTACAAAGTGCAGTCGCTCAAAATGCTGATGTTGTTATTATTGATACAGCAGGTCGTTTGCATAACAAAGTTGGTTTGATGAATGAACTTTCTAAAGTAAAAAAAGTAATGCAAAAAGTGGTGGAAAACACACCAAATGATGTACTTTTGGTTTTAGATGGTTCTACAGGTCAAAATGCCTTTGAGCAAGCAAAACAATTTACTGCTGCAACAGAAGTTTCTTGTTTGGCAGTTACCAAATTAGATGGAACTGCAAAGGGTGGAGTTGTTATTGGGATTTCAGATCAATTTCAAATCCCAGTCAAATATATTGGTGTTGGTGAAGGAATTGAAGATTTACAAGTGTTTAATAAATACGAATTTGTAGATTCGTTTTTTAAATAAGATTTACTACCGTGAAAGAACTTTTAAAATACAGAACAGTACAACTCTTTTTAGTTGCTTTGGTTTTAGCTTTAATTGCTATACCATTTGAAGGATATGATTTTATATTTTTATCTCTTCGATTAACTTCTTTTGCGATTTTTATGTATTTGTTGATTAAATTTACAAGTGGTAAAAAGAAATTAAAAAAATAAAAAATAAATGCTGTTAGTTAATAACAGCATTTATTTTTTGCCAAAATTCGTTATCAAATCCCGAAACAGCAAAGTTTGGATTAGCTGGATTAGAAGCTTCTCCCATTCTCACAATCACTAATTTTCTGCTTGGAACTACATATATTCTTTGATCTGCAGCTCCCATAGCAGCATACATTTCAGCTGGAGCATTGGAAACAATTGACCCAGAAAATAAAGTTTGACTTCCTGGTAACATGTAATTGGACTTACCATTTAACCACCACAAATACCCATAAGATGGATTAATGCTTTGTGAAGTTGAAATACTTTCATTGAAATAAGTTTGATTAATGATTTGTTCGTTATTCCATTTTCCTTTATTCATAGCTAACAAACCAAATCGCGCCATACTTCGGGTGTTACTGTGATAAATTTTATATATAACCCCGTTATTCCAAAATCCATCCATTCCTATTTTGTTTTTTAATTTGGTATTAAAATAATTTTCAAATGTTTGACCACTAGAAGCGGCAACTACATCCATTAATTTTTGAAAAACATTGTGATATGACCAACGAGTTCCAGCGTCAGCTAAATAAGTTAGATTTGGAGTAATTACCAAATCGCTTTCATCATTAATTCCTGATGTCATGGTTAATAAATGACGAGATGTAATTAAATTTTCTTTATTTAATGGCTCGCTGGTCCATCCTGTTCCTAGATATTGTGAAACTCTAGTGTTTATGTTCAATAGATTTTCTTGTTGTGCTATCCCAACTGTACTTGCTACTAATGTTTTACCAGCACTATTCCATTGCC
>JACCDZ011936196.1_pt1 | contig 62014 bp, 37 predicted proteins | sample 7449551 | NCBI WGS metagenome assembly JACCDZ01 (sample SAMN15323452, study PRJNA562643) | freshwater metagenome | isolation source: river surface water | place: USA:Blue River Watershed | collected 2017-08-18 | reverse complement strand
GTAAAAGTTGCCGAGGTTGCCGAGGTTACCGAGGTTGCCGAGGTTACCGAGGTTGCCGAGGTTACCGAGGTTGCCGAGGTTACCGAGGTTGCCGAGGTTACCGAGGTTGCCGAGGTTGCCGAGGTTGCCGAGATTGACCAGATGGATGTGGGGACTGCGGAAGTTGCTGAGGTTGTTGAAGATCCTAATAAACAGCTAGTTGTAGAATCCATTCTGCGTGAAGATCTACAGCTCCTTCTTCAAAAGATAGATGCACTTGAAGAACGCCTTAAAAATAAGCAGGAACCACCAACATTCCTACAAAATGTCCGCGCAGCATTTGGGCATCTTTGTTGTACACGCACTATGCGAACTGCACGCAAATCTAAGGAAACATAACTCAATCTAAGGCAGAAATAATGCCAGGTGTTCCTTTTCCAATCCTAAAAGACCTTGTTGGGAGCACGGAAATTCAACCACTTCCAACACCTGTCCCTAATAAATATGTAGCGAGTGGTCGTAAGCGTCTTTTTTTGACCACTGTTCGGATTCCAGATGAACAGTTATGGGCCAACGGTCTTTTCCAAAACATTTACATTCTCTACAAACTGTTTGAAAGCATTGGATATGAGCCCTATTTACTTGTAGATAGTCTGGATAACAACAAGGACGCCAAGGTACATGAGCAGTTTCGTCTCCTGGATTTCAAAACCTACATTCAGGCCCCATTTCCTGTAGTGGCGTATCTGGAATTTGGCATGTCCTGTGATCCCGCAATTCGCAAGTTTTTCCGTAATACAGGTGCCAAAGTTGCCAAAACCTATCTGGGCAATATTCTAAATATTGATATTGAGACAATTACATTTTATCGGAATGTAAATTTCAGTCATCATGTTGCCGGTGAGACTGATGAAATCTGGGTATCTCCGCATTACGATTTTCATGCTGAATATGCCGGATCCGTAAATGGACTCTGTGGTCGCACACGAATTGCGCCATATGTATGGGAACCGGTGTTTGTCAAGGAAATGAAACAGATTTGGACGCCTTCCAAGGATCGTGCCAAACGATTTGCCATTATGGAGCCGAATATTAGCTTTCAAAAGAATTCCTTTGTAAGCATTCTTGCTATGGAAGCCTTTTATCGCAAGCATCCTGATCGTGTTCAGGAAGTCATTGTTGTAAATGGACAGAAAATGCGCGATGTGCCCTATTTTGCAAACTCAGTGCTGCCAAATCTGACGCTGTTCAAGGATGGAAAATTACAGCTAATGCCTAGAGCCCATATGTTTAATTTTGCCCGTGTATACAAGGATGCCATAATTCTCCAACATCAAGTCAATAATGAATACAATTATTCCTTCCTAGAATGGCTCTACATGGGATTCCCTGTAATTCATAATCATCGTCGTCTCGGTGAGTTTGGATACTACTATCCTGAAAATGACTTTGATGCGGCAGCAACACGCATTGGGCATGTGTTGGATTTCCATGATATCAATGCAGAAGCCTATGCGGCGCAGGCAGCACAACTTCTCTGGCGATTTTCCATTTACAATCCGGATAATCAGCGGGCCTGGGAGACGCTAATGTTGCAGGAATCTGTCTGATCGCAGATCAGACAGATAATCCTTTAGTTTGAACACACTTGTGTGTTCAAACTGCAGGAATCCTAATTCCGTAAGGAATTAGGATCGGCCTTGCTATTAGCAAGGCCGTGCAGGAATCCGCCTAAACCTCTCCTACGCAGATTTTAGTATACTGGCAAAATGTCTATGTTACGCATTGGAATTACATGCCGGTTCCAAAACAGTTATTTTAGTGGTGCACTTCCCCAAGTAGCATTGTTGCTTGGGAAAGTCCTGAAAGAGCTTGGGCATGATGTGACCCTCCTTCATCCCAAGGAGGATATGTCCTGGTTTATTGATATTAAATCGGAAGAGGCAACCGCACCTCGGCGTGAGGCCTGGACACCGGATCGTCTTGGGGAGGCAAAATACGACCTATTGGTGGAAACAACCTGGTTTCTACCTGTAGAGGTTCGGCCACAGGTTGCGCATCGCCGTGTGCTTTTTGCGCATTATCCACCCTTGTTTCACGACATGGAATCCTCAGTATATCCATTCAATCCCCTCACACGCGACTTCCGTAATCTCACCGAAATCTGGACCTGGGATGTGTATGGAGCACAGGATATTCGGTATTTGGAATTTTTGTCAGGAAAGCCTGTAAGGGCCCTGCCATTTTCCTGGAATTTTGAGGCAACCGAGGCATATTTGCGCGAAGGCGGAGTGCCTACATGGATGTCCAATGCTCCCAACATTGAGTCTCGTATTACCGGTGAAACACCCAAAAGTATGTCCTGGTGTGCCCGTATTATGGAGAGCAATATTAGCAATGCCAGTCATTGTCTGCTGCCCCTCAATATTGTAAGCGAAATCCGAAAAACTGCAGCGCCAATTCGGTATTCCGTGCACAATGGGGAGTATGTGGAGAAGAACGGGTTTTTCCAGTCCAATGTTGCGAAAAACCTGGTGCTTCCTGATCTGAGTGGGAATTTCGTGCCTCGTATTCGTCTACCGGATCTCTGTCGCGATAAATCGTTTCTGATTTCCCACCAGCGGTTCCGGCCCATCAAGGGGTTTCTGTTGGACGCCTTGTATTGCGGAATCCCCACAATTCACAACTGTGCACTTCTCAAACGGTGGGGGTATTTTTACGAGCTGAATCAGATTCGCGAGGCAGTAGCCTGTTGGAAGCGCATGGATGCCGAATATGGCGCCAAGGAGGGGTTTTTTGCTGCGGGTGCATTGGATGGTATGCGGGAACAGTTGAAGGAGGCCTTTGGAGCGCATCGGTTACGGGACCCTTTGCATAAGGCGCTGCTTACCACACCGGAAAAGCAGGAGCCACATATGATTGTTCAGGAAATTACGGCTGCTGCGAAAGCGGCAACAAGTGAAGCAAATGCCGCCTCAGAACTCCGTGTACAGTTTTGCGATATGTGGGATCAGTTCAATCCCGAGCATAATTTCTTCATGTCACTCCTGAAATGGACAGGATCCCAACACGGATTCACGGTGCGCTATGATCCTCACGCACCCAATCTCATGATTTACGGGCCATTTGGCGAGATGCATGCTATGGAAGCGTATGCAGGAGTGCCCAAAATCTTTTTTACGGGCGAGAATGCACCACCCCGCCAGGGACATGGGACATTTCTCAATATTGGTTTCCAGTATTCACCGGATTCCTCGTATATTCGGCTGCCCCTGTGGGTTCTGGAAATCAATTGGTTCGGTGAGGATGTGGATGCTGTGGCCAACCCGCGACCTGTGGCGCTTGCTGCGGCTATGCGGCAGGATCCGGCGGTCTTGGATGGCAAGCGAAAGTTCTGTGCGTTCGTGGCAAGTAATCCGCGATGCCAGAATCGGAATACAGCCTTTCATATTCTGAACCAGTGGCGGGGCGTGGATGCAGGTGGCCGACTTTTTTGTAACTTACCAGGAGGACCTATTCCTGCGGGCCTAGGTGGGGGCGGCGGTGAGCTGGCCAAGGTGGAGTTCTACAAGGACTACAAGTATGTAATTACATTTGAGAATGAGGCAGCGCCTGGATATACTACAGAGAAACTATTCCATGCCAAGGTGGCGGGGTGTGTGCCGATTTACTGGGGCGACAAATTCGTAGATCGTGATTTTGATTCCAAGGGATTCCTGAATGCCAATACGGTCCAGACGGCCGAGGATTTGCGGGGACTCATTGAACGGCTAGAGGCGGATCCGGCTGCTTGGCGGCGAATGGCGGAAGTGCCGGCCCTCAGTGAATACAAGCGGCATTGGTGTCAGCGGACTATGGAGGAGCTTGCCCGAAAAACCGTAAAACGGATTCTGGGCAAGGATATTCAGTTTGCGCGCAATGCATGGGATAACTGTACAGAGTTCCATACTTCTACTGCAACTGCTGCAGCCACGGCTTCTGTAGCAGCTCCTACGGTAACCAATACTTCCAACATATCTCCTCCCTCCCCCTCTCCTTCCCCTGTAGAATTGCCCAAGAAACGCCGAATCATTACAGCGGCCAATGCAAAATTCGTACCGTCTGTCCGTCTCCTTGTGCAGTCGGCGAGACGCTGGGAGGGTGCGGATACCACAATCCGTGTCTATGTCTGGCCCGATGTGTCGGCAGAGGATCGCAAACTTATTGTTGCGGCGGGTGCCGAAGTCGTGGACCTGCCTGTTGGGGAGCCGGCGGCATGGGAAGGGTTCTGGGATCCTCAGCATTTTGCCTGGAAGTTGTGGCTGCATGCGAAAGAGGCGAAGGAAGGAGAGGGCAACGCCGTGGGTACACCGGTGCTCTACCTGGATTCGGCCGTAGATATCGTGTCGCCATTGGATCGTCTGTGGGCACAGATTGTCAAGGAGGATATGTGTCTCATTGAGGACCATCATCCCAACAGTCGCTGGTGTCATCCCACTTTCTGCCAGCAACTCGGTGTCACGGCGGCCGAGGCCGCGGCCATGCAGCTTTGGGCGGGATGTGTTGGATTCCGTGTAGGCGGGAAATGGTCCGCACTTCATGAGGATGCTCTACGGTGGGCACGCGAGAAGGAGGTCATTTGCGGCAAGAAATGGGAAGCATACACCGATGTATGTAGGGGACATCGGCACGATCAGTCTATTCTGAGCATTCTTTCACAGCGCATGGGCATTCCTCGGCTCCCCCTAGATGCACGCGACATCTATTGTGATCGCTCACGGCGAACCGCAGAGAACTGGGGATGCTGTCTGTATGTGCATCGCGGCAACCCGCAAATTATTATGCGCCTCATTGAGGGAATTGATGAAGCATATGTAATCAATCTGGAGCGTCGCCGCGATCGTCTGGAGAAATTCAAGGAGAACCCGCATCTCAAGGAACACGCTTATGTGTGGCGGGCCACAGATGGCAAGTCCTTGACCCTCACAACACCCATTGCACGCCTCTTCAGCAACAACGATTTCAAGTGGAAAAAGGCGGTTATGGGCTGCGCTTTGTCGCATTTCGGCCTCTGGCAAAAACTGGCCGCAGATCCTGTGGCGAATTCCTATATGATTCTGGAGGATGATGTAAAGTTCCGGCCGGATTGGGCCGACCAGTGGAAACGGGCAGCTCCCCACATCCCAACAGATGCCGATGTAATCTATCTGGGTGGCGTGCTACCGCCGAATCAGCCCTCGTTTGCGTCCATTGTAGACCCGGTAAATGCCCATTTTGCCAAGGTCGCCAAAAATTCGCTGTTTGGTGGTGAACCCCGCCGGTATTTCCATTTCTGCAATTATGCCTATGTTATGACGAAACAAGGAGCCCAGAAGATGATGCAGCTCATTCAGCAACGCGGCATTTTTACCAGTGGTGATCATATGATTGTCAATCATGGCGATGGGCTTTTTAACATTTATTTTACAACACCCTTGATCGCCTCGTGCATTCAGGAGAATGATCCTGTATATCAGAAATCGGATTTCAATAACTTTGGCCGTCTGGATTCATTTGACAGCGATCTATGGAATAATAATGAGCATTTTAGCCAAGAGGAGGTTGTAGCCGCTCTTGCAGAGGACCTTAGGAAGATTGACATTAAGGTGGTTAATGAGCCAATGTCCGAAGAAACCAAACAGCGGCTGGAGGAGGAACATGCACGAAAACTGGCGGGTGCAGCAGCGCCAGCAGCTGCTGCTGCGCAACCTCAACAGCAGCCACAACCACCAGCCAAAGAAGATAAACTTGCTATCTGGAATGGGTTTCTGCGCGCCATTGCCCGCAGTCAAACTGCAGAAGCTTCCACCTCTCTAGAAAAGATCTTTGCGCTATGGGATTCACCTACAGCAATTCTAGGAGATATGTCCTGGTTCCGTATTTTTGAGCAATTAATTCTCACCAGCAATCCTGAGATGGCCAAGCAGAAGGAGCGTATTCTGGCTTTCTTGGAAAAGCATAATTATTGGAATGAGAGTGTATGGAAGGCGGTCCTGAAACACTGGAAAGTCGGTGATCGTCGCAGCGATCAATCCGTAGTTGCCCTCAACACCTCACAAGTCCCTACACTTCGCAAAACCACCATTTGGATACAAAAGGGTCTGGATATGAAGGATTTCTGGGAATATGAATGGCTCAATTCCCTATTTCCCAATGGAATTGAGTGGCGTCCATGTGAATTCTTGGACGAAATTGGCACAGGTGATCCTCTTCCAGTAATCCTCTATTTCAATCCACATGGATTTTGTATGGCCAAAGCACTTGGAGGAATATTGGATAACCAGGCTGCCCAAGGAAAACAGGCGATTCTCCTTCACATTAGCGATGAATTCGCTGCGAATGACATTAGTGTATATGCTCATGCAGCTGTAAAGGCCGTTTTCCGCAATTATTGGCGTCCTGGGCTTTCCGACAAAGTCACGGTACTCCCTCTCGGATATGCGAAGGGCCGAAGTGCCACGGGTTTGGGAGAATCCCCTGCATTTGGCGAGCGCGCCCATATCTGGAGTTTTGCGGGATCGCTGGATCGCGAGGGACGCACGGAAATCCTGAATTCCCTACAAACGATTAAACCGCACCGGTTTGCTACGATGGAGCGGTGGGGCGACCCTCTCGCCCTGCAACCGCGTGACTATTGTGAGATGGTGCGGCAGACTCAATTTGTGCCCTGTCTGCGTGGAGCAAGGGCACTGGAATCCTTCCGCATCTATGAGGCACTGGAGCACGGGGCGATTCCCGTGTACGTGCCCGCAGACTCTCATCAGACGGCGGATGAAATGCGGGCCATGTATGGTGCTGACCTCCCCTTCCTGGCGATTCCTACATGGTCCGAGGCTCCCAACATCCTCCCCAAACTCGCTGCGAATGTGGCGGTTATGGAGGCACATCGGCGGAAGGTGTTGGAATGGTGGAACGCGAAGAAGGCCGAGGTACGCTCTAGCATAAAGGCGGCTCTTGGTATCTAACACTATTATGGCTATGGCCGATTATAGTATATTGCAATCTCTTCTTGCGAGTGTGGATGTTTACACTCCCAAGAAGCCCCGTAAATTTCTACTTGTAAGCACACATGCCCAACAGACCACTGGATATAGCAAGGTTTCCCACAATATCGTCCAACAGATCGCGGCGGATGGACGCATTGAGCTCCATCATTTTGGATTTCAGCGATTTTTTGAAATCGGTGTGGGATATCGTCCGTATCCTGCCGGTGTAACTGTATATGATCCTGCAGCGCGTGAGAAGGAGGAGGGTGTGCCGAAAGAGCAGGGATTCGGATATTCACAGCTACCGGATATAGTTCGCAAAGTTCAACCGGATGTTGTTCTCATTTACAATGATGCAGGAGTCATTTGCCATTTCCTGGATAAACTGGCGGCCGCCTTTCCAAAACCCGAGGATCGCTGTTATAAGCTGATTATTTACTTTGACCAGGTGTACACCATACAGCGGCCCGATCTTCTGGCACGCATTGAAAAGGAGGCGGATGCCTATTTTGCATTTACGGAATATTGGCGCCGATGTCTGCAGGAGCAGGGAATCAAGAAACCCATCCATATTTTGCGCCACGGATTTGATGCGGAAACCTATAAACCCATGGATCGCCTAGCTCTGCGCCGAAAACACAATATTGCTGAAAATCTGTTTTTAATGGTCAATGTGAACCGAAATACCCCTCGGAAGCGCTATGATTTATTGGTGACTGCCTTTGCGGAGCTCGTAGCCCGATATCCGCAAAAACCGATTGCCCTGCTATGTGTATGTGATGCGGGCGAACAAGGAGGGTTTCCCCTCTATGAAATTTACACACGAGAGCTGATCAAACGAAAAGTGCCCGTGGAACAGAACCTGGGAAAACTCCTGATTACCAAGACTGCCCTGAATTACACGGATGAAACCATTAATGAACTGTATTGTATGGCAGATTGTGGTGTAACCGCGGCGGAGGGAGAGGGATTCGGTCTCTGCCAGTTTGAGGCTATGGGCTGCGGCGTGCCACAGGTCGTACCTGATGTGGGCGGATTCAAGGACTTCTGCCGGCCCGACAATTCCGTTCTCGTAAAACCTGAACGGGCCTATTATATCCCATATTCCTATTCTTCCATGGGCGGCATCGCAGAAGTTGTAAATCCTGCAGATTTGTGTCTAGGAATGGAGGAATATCTGTTGGATTCGGAGCTACGCGAAAAACATGGTAAGGCGGCGCGTGAGACAGTGTTGGAGTACCGGTGGGCCACAGAAGTGAAGGAACTGATTCGTGTTGTGTTGGAAATTTAGGTAGGTTCTAATACATTTTGGACTTGCCAGGTTTTACCAGAACTTCACCTGGTTTGCTACCCCTCTTGACCCATTGCACCTGTGCATAAATACACTGAGCCCCCTTGGGGGCTTTTGGTGTCTGATCCAGAATAAGTTGTCGGGCATAGGCAAGTTCCTCGCTCACCAGATCCCCATCGGTCTCCACAATGACATGGGCAGAAGGATAGTCATCTAAATGGACCCACCAGTGATCCTTTTCCGCACTTGAGAGCAGAGTCCAGTTCTCAAGTGCCGAAGTTCCTACACGGAAAGTAAGATTGTTGTATTGAAAGGATTTCATTTGGGATTTAGTAGGAATGTGTTGGAATTGCGGGACTTCCTACATATATCCTCCACGATTGCGTTTCACTTTTTTGCGCCGTGTGCGCCTTTTGCCACCCGTATAGACTGTAGGCATTTTTTGATACTCTGCAGGCAATGAAGGAAAATCTTCCCGTAAGAATGTCAAGAAATTGCGAGAATTATGCATATTCTTTTCATATTTTTGCCACATTTTATACATATTACATTCAAACTGAGAAGCAAATTGATAAGGTGTATATCCCGCTCTTCTATATGCATCTATAATTGATTTTGTGAGTTTCTGTGGCAGCTTCGGCATCAAAGATTCATCCGTGTACCGGACAATTGTGGCACCTCCATTGGCCCACAACGGTTCCAAAAAGGCCTTGTAATATTCTGTTGGAGGTTTAGCCACCTCAATGGCTTGCGCTTCCTGAGCTGCACTATATTCATGCACAATATCTTTCATGAAAGTGCCCGATTCAAAATTAAATACTACTTCTACTTCGTAAGGTTTCCGGGTAACCTGCACTTCTCCTGCAGCATATACAATCGGTTGACCTGCATCGTAATATAGATCACGATGTTTTGACCCAATTTCATATTCCGTAAATGCCTTGCTTCCTATTATCTCAAACCGATCTCCTCCTGGACCTGTGACCTTTGTAAGAATCCATGTATAGATGCCACTTTCACGTAGAATATCTGATACGGACATTGCTATTTGTTTTGGAAGCATTGAGAGATTGTGGACATGTGTATGATCCAAATATACATAGTGTGGTCCATCTGTAGCAAAACAGTGGGGAATTTGGAAACGAGGCATGGGCCCACTGGTTAATTCACGACCCTTGATTCCAAGGGCGTTTGGTGGCAAGTTCTTTTTATTAGATCGCAAAGTCTGCGTTCTTGTGCCATCCATTCCTACAATATGTTGGGAATTTAAAGCCGTCCCAGTGCAACCAACACTGCTGCGCAGCGCTCCTCCACTGCCTTCTTTTCCGCAGCCGGCTTGCGTTCCCAAAACGCGACCTGGGCGGCCATGCGGTAATTTTTGCGGAGCAGGGGGCCCAGGCGTGCCACGGTGCCCCAATACAGGGCATCCCAGTCCGCCACCCAATCGCCGCGTGGATAATCCGACATCCGCAGCACATATGCGGAGGAAGATATGTAGGGTTTCGTGGTAATTGCATCGGAAGTCCATTGACTCATGTAATATACATTTCCCACCATAACCCAGTCCCAGGAATCCGCAAACATCTCCATAAACCATCGGTAGACCTCGGCAGGCTGGATTTCGCAGAGAAACATGGCATTCCCTACAATCATCAGACGCTCAATGTGGTGCAAATAGGCGTTCTTGTTTGTGCGATTGATAGCAGTATCCACAGGCAGGAGACCTGTTGTGCCGTCATACCAGGCATCGCTAAGTTTACGGCGATGGGCAAGGCGGTTGGGAGGAAGTGTTGGAAATCGGAGATACACGGCGCGCATATATTCGCGCCATCCAAGGATCTGGGCTACAAAACCTTCCAGGGATTCTAGGGGAATTTTGTGGGCATTGGCATATTTCATGGTGGCTTCTAGAACCTCGGCAGGTGTAAGGAGTCCTGCATTCATAGGAGCACTGATTACGCTGTGAAAATGAAAGTCATTCTCGGCGTTTGTTCCGGCAGTAATCGCATCCTGGTAGGGTCCAAAGTTATTGAGACGCGTTTTCAGGAAGCGTTGAAGGGCGGCGTCGGCACCTTCATAGGTTGTAGGAAACACCAGGGAGCCGGTCCATTCGCCTATACCTCCTCCTTCTTTCTCAATTTGTTTCACGGCCTCCAACACATACTTGGATTGACGCGTTCGGATCTCCTTTTCCCAATCGGGTAGAGAGATACCTTTACCAATCTTGAGACGATTTTCACTATCAAATCGGAGTTTACCACCCTCAGGTTTGCCCGCCTTGGTCATGAGAATGCCTGTGCGTCTGCGCATTTCCCCGTAAAATCCCTGGTGGCTCAGATGTTCCTTTGTTCCCAACATGGCGGCTGCATCCTCCTTGGTAAGGAGGAAGGCAGGTGTAGGGAGCATGGTGGCCTTGGGACATCGGCGATGGATCTCGGCTTCCAACATATGGTCTACGGGATCTATGCATTCGCATGGAGTTTTGGTGCCCCAGGCCTTGTTGCGAGGGACTACCTTGATCGTGAGATCCTTGCGTGTGGCTTTCATGTGGTCTAGCCACGCGAGTTCGGCGGCTCGCAGGAAAATCTTGCGTGCCACATGAAAATCAGGGACTGTTGTATGTTTGCCACCATATCCAATATCGTGGCGAATAAACTGGACGTGTGTCCAATGTTCGGGTATGGTCTGGAAACACTGGTGCGGAAACAGGAATCCCAACATATCACTCTATCTGCGGTTACAGCTTTTCCGTTGCTGGATTTTCCGTCAGGACTAGCCAGTTCCAAACCCCTAATAATTAGTGGTTTGGATAATGGCTAGTTAGTCAGGACTAAGGATAAATCCAGTAAAAACAACAATTCCCAAGAATAACCTGAATGATTCCGCTTCGCATCGGTATTTGGTTTAATCCGACGACCACCGCATATGGTGGGCCCGCGCAAGTATTGATTGGGACTATGTTGGGATTCCTGCAAAAATCGGATGATGTCGTGCTTCGTCTGAATGAACCAGGGGATGTAAATTGGATTGTGGATCCGCCTGAGCGATTTCACGAGGTGGATTGGGGAACCCGTGGACTCCGACGCGCTGTTGGACCGCTCGTGTTTTCTCACGCTGATATACTTGTCCAGGATCCCAACACATCCCCTGTTTGGCGCCTGGGTTCCCATCAGCTTACGCTCTATCTAGCGCCCTCCCTGTGGTTCGGCAAATGGATATCGCATGGTCTGCCCTTTTACGATTTAGCCCATCACAGGCCGATGATCGTGTGGGGAGCAGGAGTAAACACGGACTGGTTTCGGCCCTTGGCCGTGGGTTCAAAGAGCCATACATACTTCATATACTTCAAATCCCAGAACTGGTCGGATTTGCGGGCTATCCATGAATACCTCTTTGCCAATTATTTCCGGTTTCATGGACCAGTGCTGATGTATTACTTTTATTCGCACGAGGAACTCAGGGCTGCAGCAACGGGCGCCGAATTCTGTATTTACTTGGATGCCGCGGAAACGCAGGGACTCGCGGCCCTGGAAATTATGGCCTGTGGGTGTCCCCTATTTATCCTTGATTGCGCGGAATACAGTGGGCATGGGTTCAGTACGCGCGAGGCGACCTCGGTAACCTGTTGGTCACCGCGGTGTGGCATGAAATCCTCGGTATCCCAGATGGCCGAGGACTTTCCTCGGTTTTTGGCGGCATTGGATGCAGGAGACTATGCACCCCGTGACTTTGTGGTGGCCGAGTACTCGTGGCTAGCCGCTGCTGGCAAGTTACGGCGCATGTTGGAGACACTGCCTTGAATTTGGAGCCTTTCAATTATGTAGGGAATCCGGAATTTCCAACATAATTCTAAATTGATATGCTATTGCTAATCTCGCGGGAACATCATGAGTCCCAACATAACTAGGAAAAAGAGCACGGAGTTGAAAAAGAGGCCAAGGGGGGTCGGGCAACCGGTGGGACTTGACAGATTCATCCAACTCAGGACTTTATGGATGAGTTTGTAGGTTTCGGGATTGGCACAGAGGAAAAACACCAATGTGCTGTAAAAGCTGTACTTCGCTTTCAGGAGGAGGTTCATTCTATTTACGGCGATGACTATAAATCTTGCGAGTACGGGATTTCCTGGTTCCTATACGAATTACTTTACGCTTGCGAGTGCCTCCTCGTGAACTTGCTGTTTTTTTTCCTTTTCCATGATTTGCCATTATTGTAAATAGAGTTTGCAGATCTTTAATATAATCCAACTTATTCCAGTTATATGCGTTATGAAATGGATTTTTTGAGTCGGATACAAGTGTATTGGCAAAACTAACAATACTAGGTATTTTCTCATTTATGAAATTTATCAATTTATTGAATTCCTCAATAATTGTAGCTTTTTTAATTTCGTCTGTTATTGATTCATTGGGTGTAATCATTTCTTTTGTTGTTTGAAAGGATTTATCAATTAATTGTTTGATTGCATCAATTGTCTCAGACTGTAAGGCTTTGGCTGCATTATTTAGTGCAATAGTATTTGGATTTTTTAGTTTTTTATTTTGTACAAGATATTGTATCAATGATTCCTTGAAGTTATTGGGATCTGTATTATAAAGAATTTCTGGGGCTTCGGGTGCAGGTGCAAATGTAGACACTTGTGGGTTTCTTCCAGGTTGGAATAATGGTTCATCACCTAAAACATGTCCTTCTGGTGGCGGCAGAGGTGCTTGCGCACGGCGTGTTCTATTGGAAGAGCCTGAAAAACGATTGGATCTTGTGGGTTGCTGCGGCAGTTGCTGTGGGAGTTGCTGTGGGAGTTGCTGTGGGAGTTGCTGTGGGAGTTGCTGTGGAGGTTGAAATCTGCCAATAAAAGCAAGTTGTTTATCAAACTTTGTAAAAATAGGAGATATATATTTATCTTCCAAAAAATTATAATCTTTTTTAAATTCCTTTATTAATTTCTCTTTTTCACTTATCCACTCATTAATAGTATGTCGCGTAATAAGCTTGGACCAGTCAATTGTATTAAAGTCATTTGGCAGGATGTCCCTAATGTGAGTAAACTTGTTTTGTGCTATCCTATATTTGTACATTGCATCATTAAACTTCTTCCGCTCTGTCTCTTCTGTAGGTCCAGATTGTGATATTTTCTGTGTCGGGTTTGATCCAAGATTGGGTGATGCAAGAGATCCTGTAAATGTTGATGCAGGTGTGGGAACTCCAGCACTATTTTGCGAAGATTCTTTATCATTCGTGAAATTTCCATAGATAGGCATAGTGGGTGAAAACAAAGACTGTCTTATTGCAGGCAATGCAGTGGCAGCAGCTGTTGGGAATCCGGAACTTGATGAGGATGTAGAACTATTGCCAGACGCAGTAGACCGCCCTGGCGGTGGGAGTGCAGCAGCTGTTGGGAATCCGGAACTACTTGACGAAGAGAATCCGGAACTTGATGAGGATGCGGAATCAGAAGCTGTTGAAGATCCAGAACTTGACGAAGATGAGGAACTTGCAGAACCATTGCCATTCTCAGAACCATCACCAGGTCCAAACCTCGCCGAGGATCCCGCAGATCCCTGTTGTAATTGGGCAAGTTGCTCCTTAGCCTTTTCAAGCTCTTCTTTCAATCTGTTACATTCATCTAATTGCCTTTCTTGTTCCTCAGACTTGCTTGATAATTCCGCAAGTTCCTCGGTTTTGCGGCGTATAGCAGCATCTGCAGCTGCAAGCTGTGCCTGCATTGCGTTCAATGCAGCTTGATGTTCTTGAGATATTCTATCCAAGTCGCTTCTCTGCTTATCTTGTGATAAGAGTAATTGTTCTAATGTAGAAGCAAGTTGTTGTTGAGCTTCTTGTTGGGATAGTTGTTGAGCTTCTCGCGCTGCAGCAAGTTCTTGTTGAACTTGTTCCAACTCTGTGTGAGCTTGTTGCAATTGTTCAGCAGTTTCTCGCCCTTGTGCTTGTTGTGCTTCTAATTCTGCAATGCGCGCTAGAGCTTGATTTCGGTTTTGTTCTGCATTCCCTACACGCTGATTTGCTGCTTCCAGCTCCGTTTGTAGTTGCACCTGGCGTGCAGCTGCTTCTGCCTGCTGTTCCTGCAACTGCTGCAATGCATCTTGAGCTGCTTGGAGTTCAGCATTTGCAGTTTGAATTTGTACTGCATAGAGTGCAGCATCTTGTTCTGCAGTCTGCTGTGTTGTATTTAACCTTTCTTGTGCTAAGCGAAGAGCATTTTCGGCATTTTGTTGAGCTCGCTCTGCATCAGCCTGCGCTTCATCTAAGGCTGCTTGCGCCTGTCTAGCCGCAGCCTGAGCTTCATTAATAGCAGCCTCATGTTGTGCAGCTTGTGCATCCCTTTCCTGCATAAGTTGATCAAGTCTTCTTTGTGCTGCCGCACGCGCACCTTCTGCAGCACGAAGCGCCCGTGCTCTTGCATCGTCAAGTGCCTTTTCTTTTTTTTCTTCCACTGTTTTCTGAAATGCCTTAAAGTCCTCCAACACTTTCGTAGCCCTCTCCTCAGCACTTTTTAGATCCTCCTTGGTTTTTTCCAACTTCGCCTCCAACTCTGCAATCCGTTTGGTCTTTGCATCCTCATTCCCTGCTGCCTTGGCCTTCTTTAGAGCCTCCAACTCGGCTTCCAATTCCTTACAGCGTTGTAGCCGCGCCACTAATTCTGGATCGTCTTCCTGAATTGCCATGGATGCAGATGCATGCGATGCATGCGCTCCCACACTTTCCGGATCCCCTTCCAATTGTATAGAAACCGAGGACCTACACCCCTCTCCTCCTGCCTGGGTATCTTCCAGCAAAATACGCTCAATTTCCTTGATTTTCAGGAGTTCATAGGATCGCGTGGCATCTGCTGTTCCAAACGATTTTGCGGCCATCCGTAATTGCTGTAAATTATCCTCCAAAATACAGCGTAATATCTGCGGCAAAGGATACTCTTCCGTATTATCCGCAATATAATTCAGGAATATCCGAATTTCCTCAGCTGAGAATGGTTCGTCTTGACTGTTTTTCAAGACAATTGTTCCTGCAGCATCCATAATTCCAAGTTCTTTCAAAATGGGTGTATCACCTTCAATATACCCATTTGGATTCTGATCGCGTTCATAGCGATCCTTTGTTTTGTTTGGAATACGATTTACAAGAGCGGACATTCCTTATTGTAGGTATAGAGTAAATAAATCCTTAATTAAATCTTGTCTGTTTATTGATTTTGCAGGTAGTTTTGTGGACGGTTGCTTAGTGGGTGGTTTTCCTAGCACAGATAGAGGTGGAGCCGTTGGTTTCGGCAGTAAGCTCCTTACATCATATCCAGGGGTGCGAATGCGCAGCAAATTCAATATAAACTTACGAAGCTCGGAATCACCGGGTTTCACTGAAGAAAGCAATGCCTGTTGTTGGAGCAACTCCACATCCGACATAGGTGTTCCAGCATTACTTCCTACAACCTCCTGGGCAGCACTATGCAGCAAAGCATAAATCAAAAAGTAGGATTTGCTGCACTGCTTATTCAACATGACAGCGGTATCTGTTGTACATTCCGGCAATGCCTCAAAAAAGGTAGGAATGTCATCAGCATACTTTACCAAAAAGGACTCCTTGATAAACCCCGTATCCTGCAAAATTGCGATTTCATCTGCATATAAGTGTCCCAGAGCAGCCTTATAGTTTTCCGTAGTTCTATTGGCAGCCAATGCAGCAAAGAGTTCTTTACGGAATTCAATATCTCCCTTTCCTGTTGGTAAATTATAGGTTCTTGGCCCTAATTGAATGGTTGTAAATTCACTGGGAGGTCTTACGGAAGGCATGGGTTGTTGTGGTTGTGGTTGAAGTGCTGCGGCAGCAACTGTTCCTGATGCTGCTGCGGCTACTGCAGCGGCTGCTCCTATGGATCCAGTGGCTACTTCTAAAGCCAACTTATAATCTGGCAAGTGATTGATTCCTTTCTTATTGTTTGAATCAAGTCCATCAATATTAATTTTCTTAATTTTTTCATCATCAGTTATGTTGTTCATAATATCGTAAATACTTTTACAAAACTCATTTTGTGTATGGGTTTTGTTCAAATATGTCCGAAATTCTTTGTTATCTTTATATTTTTTACACTTTTCAACTATGCAATTCTTTATAATTGACTTATCTGATTGACCTTCTAAGCAGGACTGGTAATCAACAATAATCCGCGACATTCTCTTATAAATATCATCTGCATTCCCACTTAATGAAGATGGAAGACTCAAACTGGGATTTTTTGTAAACACAGGCAAATAAGCCTTGTGATTTGTTTTGTTGGATTTAAGGTATTCTGTTAAATCTTTTATGCATTCTTCAGTTGGTCCAATTGAATTGATATACATGCCTTGTGCATCCTTGCATTTAGATGATTTTTTTTTGATACATGTCCAATGAATTCCTTTTGATGTTGCAGAACCTTGGTTAATTAAAACCCCAATACAGTTGTCATTATTGTAATATTTTTCAACAAACTTTTGCAATATCTCATCTGTAATTGTTGACTTATCTGCCATTTGTGTTGTAACTAATTCATCGTATGCAAAATGCCCAACAGCTTTTATAGCTTCAATCATTTGCTGATCTGTATACCATTCATTATTCTCACTACATTTTGTCATTTCTCCACTATCATTTTTATGTTGAGTACAAAAATATGTCATATTAATTTTAATATCGTCTCCATTTTTTTCAACCTTTTTGTTTTCAGAATTTATATATAGTGATTCTCCATTATCTAGTTTAACAAACTTCTCTTTATTAAACAAATGATTTAATGCATACAAACCACACAATGCATCCCCAGATTGTTTTTTTATATAGTTTGAGTTTGACATCCCCTACTTAAAATGGTCCTGTAAATTGTGTGATAGAATGGACGAGACCACCACAACCACACCAACCACAATCCCAACAGCACCTACGGCAGCACCTTCAGCCCTAGAGCGTCGTGTGTCTACAAGTAAGAATCGTGTGCAGTGCAAACAGGATCTCGTCATTTCATGGCTCCAGGAGTTCTATTCCCATCCGGGTAATCTGGATGCATTTCTCCCCATTTACAAGGGTGAGTCACCCATGAGTCTCCGTCTTATTGACTATTTCGTCACCAACTATGCGAAAAAGAACAATACATCGTATCTCCTGGGTAACCGTCAGTTCCTTGTCTACTTTCAGTACAAGCGTGAACTCAATGCCTATTCCAAGCGTCTCTTTGACCCTTTTTGCCGACGGGAGCGTATTCTCTTTCAGGCCCGTGGTTACGAGGAGGTCACGACGACTGTAGGTCAGCTGAACTTTTTCCGGTGGGCCATTGAAAAGCAGATTCTCCAACATATCGCCGAAAATCGCGAGGCGATTGAGAAGGATATGAATTCCACGCTCAAGGAGCATTACTCGCGGTCTACCAAGTCCAAGTCCACGCGCACCACGACTGCTACGGCTCTTACAGCCACTTCCTATGGTGTCGCTACTCTTCCAGATGCTGTGTTGGGATCTGAGGAGAGTTCGGAAGGTTCAGGATCGTCAAAGGGTAGTCGGAAAAAGCGGTCCGAACTCACCAAGTCAGCCATGAAGAAGGTGAATTTCCATGCATGCGATGTTACTGTGAGCTTTTCCTAGGGCTTCCAACACTTCCAACATATTCATCCTCTTCCTCTTTTGTAAAATAGGATCCTATTCTATTTTGCAAAGCACAAAAGGGGCGCAGCCCCCTTATGAATATCTTCATATGAGGGGGTTAAAGGGGCGCAGCCCCTTCAAAGTATTGTTTGGGTCGTAACAGCTCGTAGGCCTGGAGAGCCGCGGCTTCCTCGGCGACCTGAGGAGGCAACCATCGGTCCGCAAATTGCCTATCCGCCAGGCGTTTTGCGGCTTCCACATCGCGTTCGCGGTTGTCTTCGGTCACTGCATCACGGAACTCGCGCACGATATTGCGTGCATCGGATCCCTCGGCATCCATTCGCTGCAAGAAGGGATTTGTGGAGTTTTTGGCGGGGGGCAAATTATTGTCTGGCATGTAATCTAGTTGGTGTCGGAATTGTCCCGTACTTTTACGGGTGCCCGTGGGATTCATATCCATGTATTTCGGATCTTTACTTTGTTGGAGAGTTTGGGCGGATGTTTGGGTAGGCGGAGTCGCATGGAAATTGTCCCAAAGGCGGCTATTCACAAAGTCGCGACCATTTTGCTCCCGCCGAATCCGGAGGGCCGAACATGTAGGTATCTCCATTTGGGTGGGATCCTGCACGGGGGGGAAATGGTTACCACCTGCCTGGGCCATGGCAGTGGGCTGTAATTCCTCCCATTTGGAGGTTGTGCGGGGAGCCGTGGATTCCACATATTCCGCCGCAGCATAATCGTAATGGGATCCAAAGGCCTCGGCTGCTGAGGCAGCTTCGGATTTTTTGGGATTTCCAACACCTGTCAAAGATTGTCCGAATGCTGTATCCCAACTCATCTAAACCAGGCTTTACTAAAGAAACAGTAAGAAAACTTCTAAAAATACCTTGAAATGTTTAAAGTTGTGAAGAATACAAGACGAAATCGGCGTTCACCTTCACCTCCTATAGGAGGTAGTAACACTTCTGCTAGCGCATCCGCTCCAGGCACCATGGATACTGCCATGACATCGTTTTTTACGGCTGAATCGGCATCGGCATTTCTGAAACCGTGGCTACGATTGGAACGCGGTCTTCGTTTGCAACGATTTCGCGTATTTGCAGAAGAATATCCTGATATTACTCCTGAAGAAAGGGAAATACTTTATAAAGCTCTCGTAAAGTTAAATGATGCTAAGGTTCTTAATACAAAACAACAGATTCAATATGAGGAGGGGAAGATTGTAGGGATTCGGGGATTAAAGATGGTCCGTGGAGAGAATGGAACAGTATTTAAAATAGATGTGTCTCGTCCTACAAAGCGAAAAGGACATAAGGATGATTCAGAGGTGGTGGAAAAAATTGAAGGATTGACCAAGGAGTGAATGGGGGGATTGTGGCTTCTTTCGTTCTTTCCTTAGTTTCTTTCCTTTCCGTACTTTCCTTTCTATTCCAAAATGTCCCAAGTTTCCAACACATCCCTTGCCTTCCTCGCAGGTCTCCTGCTGAAGATGCATGAAAAGCAGTCCTGGACTGCAGAGGAGCTGTCTTCTCTGCAGTCCATGGTTAAGGCGCCTGAGGTGGCTGAGATGGCGCCTGCAGCGCCTGAGGTGGCTGAGATGGCGCCTGCAGCGCCTGAGGTGGCTGAGAAGGCACCAGAGGTGGCCAAGGTGGTGCCTGAGGTGGCTGAGAAGCCACCAGCACCTGAGCCAGAGGCTCTTAAGCACGAGGCACCTAAGAAGGTGAAGAAGGTGAAGAAGGTTGCAAGTGAGGAGAGTATTGCTCCTGCTCCTGCGCCTGCACCTGTTGCTAATCCAGTGCCCACCGAGGTGATTCCTGCAGCACCCAAGGAGCCTGAGGTGATTCCTGTAGCAGCTGCACCGGAGCTCGTAATTAGTCCCACGCACTGCCTTGCTCGTATGGTGCAGAAGACCAAGGTTATCCCAGGCACAGAGGCGAATAAGGTCTATGAGGCCAAGCAGTGCATTCGCAAGCGTGCCAAGGGCGAGCTACTCTGCCCCAAGTGTGAAGAGTTCTACACGGCCTACAAGGAGAAGTCCAAGGGTAAGGCCAACTGGGAGGGCTTCATCAATGAGAAGCCTCTGGACAACCTGCACATTGTAGGGTCCAAGTGGTTCCAGGAGAATTATCCCGCTGGATTGCCAACTGGCATGCCTTCTGTGGCGACTCCTGCATTCCCCACATCTGCCCCTAGTGATCCTGAGAAGGAGACGATTCTGGCCGAGAATGCACCAATTGTGGAGGTGAGCTGGACCCGCATCAAGATTGGCGGCATTCACTACATCTACAACTCTGCTGACCGTCGCACTTACCGCGCGGATATCAGCAAGGAGGGTGAGGATCAGATCATTTGGGACTCCTATTGCGGCAAGTACATCAATGGGAAGATTGATAGCTATGCCCCAGAGAGCGAGGATGTACCTGAGGAGAACTAAACCTGCCCTAAACTCCCAACAGTCCCAACATACCCCTAAAATCCCCTGACCCCCTAACTATAAAACACTAAACACACTAAAAACCAAAGACACCCAAGGTGTTTTTGGTTTTTTGTCCATTTGTGCCCAAAAAATTGACATACCTTTGTCGTCTATGTTGGCATCTTTGTGCAAATATATCCTTTCCTTTCCGCATATTCTTGAAATGGGCACTCGTTCACGCATTCTTCTTCGTCGTACTTCCAAGGCACCTATTTATCTCTGGATGCACTGGGACGGGTATTTCAGTGGCCAGGGTGACGAGATTTGTATCCAGCTTGCCCGTCTTCTTTCCAAATATTCCCATATTTCCCTACAGGCCAAGATTGATGAGCTTGCCATTGAGGAGCTCGCCGATGACGAGTCCCAAAACTTCTCCGCCGAGTTTCTGGAGGACTTTGTGGAGGGACAAACTTCCTACAAAAGCGATTCCTGTGATGATGTAGAATACGAGTACATTGTTGATTCCAAGGCCGGTGTGCTTCTGGCAAAACACTATGGTCATTGCTATGTTGTTCACTTTGCTTCCATTCAGAATGGATACAAAGTGAGTGAACTGGATGAGTTAGATCAGTATTTGAATGAATATTAATGTTTATAGCGTCTAGTAAATTGTTTTTGAGTGACGAGCCGTGGTGTACCACGGCACTTGAACTTTTTCAGGGTCCGTCCGTGGCTCTGCAGCACAGATTTTACGCATATCGCAATGGCCCGTCCCTCTTCCTTGGTTTTTAGTCGGGATTGGACCGACTTAATGCAGCTACAGAATGTATTGGCTTTCGTTCTGCGTGTCTTAGGCATTCGTTCTACTATTCCGATCGGAAAAACCCTCACAAACAGATAGAAGGATGAGTACCAGAAACAATCTGGAATTGGAGAATCTCTTCATCCGCAACCTTAATTTTAAGGATGTGGGGGGGTTTCCGATTCCACCCAATAAAATCCTATTTTCGCGCGGGGATGGCGGTACATACTGGGCAGATTTACCACTCCCCTGTCTTTCCTCCGTCCTTCGTGCTTTTAACGAGGTTCGTGCCGGTTCCAATATTACCTTAACCACCTCCAATTCCTACAATCGTCTATGGTTTGAACCCGGTGCAGGCATTGACTTCTATAAACTCAATGAAGGCGGTCAAGATAAAATCTACATTTACGCCATTGCACCGGATGCAATACAGGTGGTCGGCGGGGATACCCTGAATTTCGTGGACATTCCCACCACTCCTGAGGGTCGCACACTCAAATACGCCGCAATCGGGGACATATCCATTTCAGTTTCCACTGATACCGTATTTTTCCAGACACAATTCAATTCTTCCTACACACTCCTTGAATCCACACTCAGTACCGTGATAGCACTCCAAGATCAACAGGAACTCGTGATTCAACAACAATCCACGCTCACCTCACAACTCCAGTCCACTATTAATAATGTGGATATCCTCCTTACTTCTACAGGCACGGCCGCACTTCAATCTACAATTAGCGATGTGGATACCACCGTGCAGTATATCTCCACTTTCCTGTTTCGCGACAACTTTCAATTTGTAAATACAAGTACAAACGAGTATATTTTGCGTGTGAGTTCACTGGAAACCCATAACTTCCGTTCCGATGAATACAATGTAGGAAGCAATACTCTTACCGACACATCCTTGACACCCATTGGTGGCCGTAATTTTGATGTAATTACCAACAATGGTGTAGTGAGTACACTCACCAATTACTTTTTTGTATCAGATAACTTCTCAGAGCAGCAGTACACTGTGAAGAAGGAGAAGCTGTATTCCATTTCTACGGTGGGTCCCGTGGTATACACGACATATGGTGCAAATGTGGAGACGGGCTGGGTTCCCAACATCTCTACCCTCGGTGATCCCTATGCCCCCTCACTCCGTGACCAATTCTACCCCATTTTGCAACAAATGCAGATTTGGGAACAACTCTCCACCTCATCCGGAAATACAACCCTTAATTACCTCCTGAAAAATACGGGTCGGTTTGACACCATTTGCGCCCCTGCAACCCTCACAATCAACACCTCATCCCTCTATGTGAGTTCTATTCGGTCCGATATGTCATATAGCACGGGATACCTGACCTACAATCCCTCTACAAATGAGATTACCTATGCACCCATTGGTTCGGTGGGACAGGGTGCTACAGGTGCAACGGGTCCCACGGGCTATATGGGTATGGATGGTCCTACAGGTCCCACCGGCCAAGGCGCCACGGGTCCTACAGGTATTCCTGGTGAGGCGACAAATACAGGTGCTACAGGTCCCGCCGGTGATCGCTACAACACTCAGACCACTTTTGACCAATCCTTGGATCCCACATCTGAGCCTGTAACCATTTTCATTGAACCCAATCTCGCCTATATTGAGGGAAATGCCGTGCTCGTCATTGAGGCCGCGGATCCCACCAATTATTTCACAGGTCGTGTGGCTGCCTACAATCGCGTGACGGGTCAGCTCACAATTACGAGCATTGATACAATTGTTGGGAGTTTTGGTGCAACTACAGAATACAATGTAAACTTGAACGGTATTTCGGGACCTACAGGTCCCACAGGCTGGACTGGTCCCACGGGATTCGGTGACCGCTATGCTACTTACACAACTTCGGCTGTGCTCCTGGATCCCTACACTCCTCCTCTAACCTTCACGGTGGCCGCGGATCTCGCCTATATTGGGGGAAATCGCGTAGTTGTGGTAAATGCCACGGATAGCGGGAATTCCTTCCAGGCCTATGTGACTGCCTACAATTCCAACACGGGTTCCATGACTGTTGCGAGCCCCGTAAATATTCAGGGCGTCTTTACATCCGCGGCAATATATAATGTAAATCTGGATGGAACTGTTGGGGCGACCGGATATACAGGGTATACGGGTCCTACCGGCTGGACAGGTGCCACAGGTGTAACGGGTCCCACAGGTCCTACGGGTCGCACAGGTGCTACGGGTGCCACGGGTCCTACAGGTTCCATAGTCTATACATCATTCTATCCATATACTGCAGGTGTTGGCACTGTAGCATATGGCAGCAATGATGTCGTGATTTTTACGCAGAATTCCGTGGCATCCCCTGGATTTTTTACGAATCAGGTCATTCCTGCTGGAACCGGATTCTCCTTTACCTTCACGATCCCTGCGTTTTCCTTCTCACAAATCTATGCGGCCCTTCGGTCTACCCCCGCTTCCTACACATCCCTCCTCATCATGCAGCGCGCCACAGCCTCCACTGGCACGCTTTACTGGTATGGTGGATCTACATCCGTTGGATCCTATGCTGTGGGAGATACAATTACCATAACGCATAGTGGTCTGGCGGGGACAAATCTATATTTATTGAAAAATGGTACACAAATTGCCACGGATTCCGTGGCTCTGGCCAATTATTATTATGAGATCTGGTTCAATGCGGTAATTGCAGGATATCCCCAAACGGTAACTTTTACGAATCTGCGGTTGTCCTCAGGTGCTGTAGGTGCTACGGGTGCCACAGGTCCCACTGGAGCTACGGGACCCACCGGTATTGCCGGTGCAGCGGGAGATCGCTATCGTTCGGTAGCATCCACGGGTGCCGTAGATCCCTCAGGTGGGGTCGTGGATCTCGTGATTGCACCTGATTTGGCATATATTGCGGGAAATTCTATTTTAGTGGTGGATTCGGCGGATTACGCGAACCGTTTTACGGGTCTCGTAAGTTCCTACAATGCAGCAACGGGAGATGTGAGAATCGTGGAACCTGCTGCTGTTTACGGATCCTTCGGCGCAAGCACAATATACAATGTCAATTTAACGGGTATTCCTGGTGCAACTGGACCCACTGGAACTGGAAGTGGTAGTGGCACAGGCGGCACAGGATATACAGGTCCTACAGGACCTGGAAATGCGATCTATGATGATGCCTGGATTCAGCGGTATTTCATTGATCCTCCGCCCTATGTTGTGATGGAATCCACGACCACAACTTCCACAGAAATCTTTGTGCCATGGATATATCCTACACAGATTCCCATTGGTTTGACGGATTACCGCGTTCCCCACATCCAAACCTTTTCCGCCTTTTTCAATGCTCAGCTTTCCACAATAGGTCCCGTGCAATCCACGCTAGTTACAGGCATTAGCACAAATTATGTGAATTACTACAATAGCACAGCCTATGTTACAGGATTCGTACTTTCTAAGATTGCCTCCACAAGTGGAATTCAGACACGACTTTTCCCAGGTGAATCCACGCCACGCACCACTTATGTATATTATAATCCTCTATTGGCGGATTTGTTGGCCGATTCTTCAACCAATAAGGTGAGTGTATGGTATGCAAACGCAAATCCGCAAAGCAATGTGGCCTCTACATTTTATGTGCCGTATGTGTCGGCGGGACCTCCCTCGGCCCCCCAGAACTTGAGCGGATCTGCCATCACTTCCAACAGTCTCACCTTTGCGTATACGCAGCCGGCGCAAATTGATACCACGGATCCAACAACAACGGCAAGTATTGCGGATTATCGTGTTGCATATGTAACATCTGCATCTACGCGCCGGTATGGTACACCGGTCTATGCCTCTACGCTGGGTATAAGCCGTGGAACGGCGCTGAACTGGGCTGCAAGTGGCCTGAATCCCGACACAGTCCATGAATTCCGTGCGGAGGCGAAGAATACTGTATTTAGCGGATATGGTGCAACGGCTTCCACCTATTTGAGCACAACTGCCCTGGCTCAATCGGCTGTGCTGAGTGGAAACTTATCATTCCCTGCACGATACTATACAAATGGCACAATCAAAAATATCAAAACGGGGGCAACTACAACAACCCTTGTAAATGTATCCACAAATTGGCAAAGCGATCCATTCCGTTCCCCCATCCATACTACAGCGACCCGCGGCTCCACGAGCGGGACCTTGGCCACTATGCTCATAGCCCTGTCAGGTGCTCTGAATGTCACGGGTCCCACAATTTCCTACAATGGGTTCCCCGCCTCTTCGCCCCTACCTATCACTGTAAATGCACTGAATATTAGCACACTAGTCTATGATAAGTATTCTACACCCACGGCGTGGACCGGATTTTACCTGGATTCCATGAACAGGGCACAAATCAATTCCAATCATTTCGTGCCTTCCTCGGCCACCTACACCCTTACAGCCTCCCAGTCCATCGCCAACGTGGGTTCGGCCACATTTTCATACCAATTTGATCCCATATTAACTGCAGGACCAGGTGTGTCGCTGCTTTCTACGAACTTGTTATCCAACGCCTGGACGAATGTTACGGGTGTCAAGGTCATTTATGGAACACCCACATACGGTGTATCCTCCGTGACGAGCAATTTGGGTCTGAACTTTTACCGCTCACCTTGGCTCACTACCTCCATTGTCGCCGGCTCTGTAACGACGACCAATAACCAGACTGATTTTACCTATGCAACTGCTGGATATAATTCCGTTACAGGTCAGCTCTCTAACTCAGTTACTGCAGCGGTGCCTGTGACCTCGGCATCCTTGGCAGCAGCCTATGCATCTACGATTATCGCGACAGCCGTGGCCAATAATGCACTTACGGCCTCTGCCACGGCGACCGCGAATCCGATTGTGGGGATTGTGGATGGGCCCTCTGCGACCTTGGTGCTCTCCACAATACCGGCAACACCATCGGCGTTAGCGAGTGCTGTTGCAACTGTAGGTGCGCGTGTATATACCGGTATTGCACAGGGGGGATCATCCAATCCCTATGTCCCGCCTTTCCTGTACACTGGTGGTTCCTACAGCAGTGCCCAATATGCCACAATTCCCTACAATCATGCATGGGATCTCACGAATTCCACTATTAGTGGAATTACACCGGATACAACTGAGGAACTCCAGATTTTCAACGGCAAGCATTATACACGCGGATCCACCGTGAGTGGGTATTATGATTACCGCCCATTTTATTACACGCAGACGGCCCTAAATACCGTGAATTATTCTGGTATTGCGGCGAGCGGATATCGTTACGCAACATATTGTTGGAGTGTGACGGCACTCGGCGGTATTACCCAGTATTCGGCCTTGACATTCACTCTATTTTCCACAAGCCCTACACCAGCTATAGTGACAAATTCGGCGTATGTGGGAGGTCAGAAGATGCTCCTGTATTACCGATTTGAGGATTCGGCATCGCCGGTGCCGACTACGGCGGATTCCTTGTCATCTATCTGGTTGGATGCAAATACCCAGGGTGCTACGGTAACATCCGGTAATTTCTTCAATCCCACTGATAACTCGGCTACTCGGCCAGGATTGATTCTGGATCCTGTAAATAGCGGTGGAAACACGACATTTACGGTGGCGGTGCCGAAACCATTCCAGGCGGGTGTTGGAACAGTATATGTGTATTTACGCGTTGGTCTGCCCATGTCGGTGAATTTCTCGTATTCCTATGTGTCGGCAACGCTAACAGCGGCGTAATTTCATTTGATTTTTGCTTTCAACATATTCTTTTAGCAAAAGCTTATGTTGTTATGAAAATGTATTCGTAAGACCGGTAATGGATATAACCACGGCAAACAGTAGAATGGCGACGGGCACGCAACAGACGGAGCTCTTATTTAAGAAGTACCTTGGTGTCGCGGATGCGCAACCAGGATTGGCCTTCTATCAAGAGGGCCTTGGTAGTTCCCGACCCCGTATTATTCCATCACAGCAGTTGTTGCAAGAGCCCATACCCGCTGTGGCACCCGTAGATCTAACACAAGATTTGTCATTTACCCATGGTCGTCGCTACACTTCGGCATCCTATCCACATATTGTAAAATATGAGAATGTAACTCTGCGGGCACTAAAACCTGGATTTTCCTATTATTATTCCGAGGCGACCCAGGCCACCATTGAGCTCAACATTCTTACCAATGCAATTCCCTTTAATTTTGATCCTTATGGATCTTACAATATTGTAGTATATGATTCTACGGGAACTGTAATTCCACCAGGCAGTCAGAACTATCCGTGGATTTTTGATCCAGATGTTGGATATTTGACCTTTTTTGGAACGACCCCACTTTCCGCCGCACCTACAGTCAGCTTCTGGCGCTATGAAGGTCGTTTTGGATTTACGGGACTCACGGGTTTGGGTGGGACAGGTGCTACAGGTGCTACAGGATTTGGTGCAACGGGTCCTACAGGTGTTGCCGGTCCAACCGGTGCAGATGGTGCGACGGGTGCAACCGGATTTGGTGCCACGGGTCCCACTGGTTCCCAGGGCCCCCCTGGTCAATCCGCATCCTACTACGAATACCAAATCAATACCTCTGCTACGAGTGGTGATCCTGGTGCTGGTTATTTGCTTTATAACAATGCCAGCCAAACCAGTGCTACCCAGATTAATATTGATCATCTTACTGGAACAAATGTGGATATTGATATATTTCTGGAATTACTGAAACCAGGTGATACATTTATTATTCAGGATGCGCTGAATTCCAGCAACAATCAGGTATGGCAAGTTACTTCTGCAGAAACCGTAATTCCCAACAATTATGTTGAAATTCCATGCACACTGGTATCTTCAAATGGTACGGGTTCCTCGGGATTTGCCAATGATTTGCCCGTAATTGTTGTGCTGATAAGCTCAGGTCAAACAGGAGCTACTGGATCTGTTGGTGCTACGGGTTCTACGGGAGCGACTGGGTCTACAGGAGCGACTGGTGCAACAGGTGCTACAGGCGCCACAGGGGCTACAGGCGCCACAGGCGCCACAGGAGCAACAGGATCTACGGGTCCTACTGGACAATTTGGTGTAGGAACGAGTGTCTTCACACCTGTAAGTGGTACTGCTAAACAATTGGATTCCTCCTCTTTCTTTTTCCCAACAGGTGCCGTATTTCAGGAAATTGATTCAGTGCACGGATACGGTGTTACGAATCAGGGATTTTATGCGCAATTCGTGGCTCCCAACATTGGTGTCGGTATGTTTGGTTCCAACGGATTCTATTTCAATTTATACAATAACGGGAATGATTATTTTGCGATTCAGCTACAAAGTTCCAATGTGGTTATTAATGGATTTACAAATGCCACACCAATTACGGGTGTAACTGTGCCATATACTACAGGTGATGTATTTTCAGTATTTTTCAATGGTGAAACTATTTATGCATACCAGAATGGTACGCTGCGTGTTTCAGCACAGTTCCGATATGCTGGTTATATCCTGAAAATGTACACAAATAATATTGCCATACCGGATTTAACTATAATAGATGTATTATATTATGCAACAAGCATTATTGGTGCCACGGGTACGACAGGAGCAACAGGAGCTACTGGTGCTGAGGGAGCTACAGGTGCAACAGGCCCTACAGGATATGTGGGTGTAGATGGTGCTACAGGAGCAACAGGTGCAACCGGTGCAACAGGACTTCTTTCAATAGCAGGTCAGGCGTATTCTGATTATATTTTTTGGAATTCTGCTACATCTGAATGGTCCACAGAGGGATCCACAATTCATATAGGATCCTGGGCGGGGTACCAGACACAAAGTCAGTATGGTATTGCTCTAGGAACTGAGGCAGGTTGGTCCTATCAGGGAACAGCGGCAGAAGCCTATCCTGCCTACAGTAGTCCCGCAATTGCAATAGGATATCAGGCGGGTTATTCAAGTCAACAATATGGAGCAATTGCTATAGGAACTTCGGCCGGTTATTCCTCGCAGGGCATGGTGGCTGTAGCGATTGGTGATTATGCGGGCAAGGATTATCAGGGGATTGGCGCAGTAGCTGTGGGTCCTTCGGCGGGTCTCAGTTTCCAGGGCAAGGGGGCCGTAGCCATTGGTGACACGGCTGCCGTAATCAATCAGGGTTCTAACAGCGTGGCCATTGGTCCTCTTGCCGGTTATGAGGCCCAGGGTTCCTCGGCTGTTGCGATTGGTGATGGGGCTGGCAGGTCTTCCCAAGGCTACCAGGCCGTGGCTGTGGGTTCCGCGGCAGGTTACTATTTGCAGAGTTCCTACACGGTTGCTGTAGGTGCAAATGCGGGTTTTTGGGATCAGGGAGCGCGTGCAACTGCTGTAGGTAATTCGGCAGGTTTCTCATCACAGGGCGATTATGCGGCGGCTGTAGGTCAGGGCGCCGGTTATTGGCAACAGGGTGAGGCCGCAGTTGCATTCGGTAATGTGGCCGGTTACTCCTCACAAGGTGCGGAAGCTGTGGCCATCGGTTTGGAGGCGGGCATGAGCAACCAGGGAGCCAATGCGATAGCCATTGGTGCCAAGGCGGGTCAGGAAAACCAGGCTCCCAACACGATTGTCCTCAATGCCTCTGGCGTGGCGCTGAATGGCGACACAGCCTCAGCACTCTACATTGATCCTGTGCGTCTGGATAATTCGGCACTTGTGGGATTTATGGTGTATAATTCTACTACTAAGGAAGTTACCTATACTACCCAAGATGCCATTGGTGCCACGGGTCCTACAGGTCCTGTAGCGCCGTTTATATTTGATGGAGGTGACCCTGGAACCACTTTTTATGTCGGTCCAGCATTTGATGCAGGTTCCGCGGAGCCCGGTGATCTCAACATTCAACTCCAGTTTCGTCGTGGTCCAGCGGCCCAATGGACCACCTACGATCCCGTGCTCGCGGAGGGTGAGATGGGTATTGAGACGGATACGGACTTATTCAAGATCGGTGATGGAGTAACGCCGTGGTCCCTGCTAACCTATGGTGGTTTACGGGGTTCCACCGGTCCTACAGGTCCCTCAGGCACTGTTGTGCCTTATATCTTTGATGGCGGTGCACCAGGCACAACCTTTTATGTAGGACCTGCATTTGATGCCGGTTCCGCGGAGCCCGGTGATCTCAATATTCAACTCCAATTCCGTCGTGGTCCTACTAGTCAATGGACCACCTACGATCCGGTGCTTGCCGAGGGTGAAATGGGTATTGAAACGGATACGGAGCTATTTAAGATTGGTGATGGTGTGACGCCGTGGTCCTTGCTGCCCTATGGCGGTTTAAGGGGAGCCACAGGTGTCACGGGTCCTACAGGTGCCGTAGTTCCCTACATATTTGATGGCGGTGACCCTGGTACTACCTTTTATGTGGGTCCTGCATTTGATGCCGGTTCCGCGGAGCCCGGTGATCTCAATATTCAACTCCAGTTCCGTCGCGGTCTGGCGGCCCAATGGACTACCTACGATCCGGTGCTCGCGGAGGGTGAAATGGGCATTGAGACTGACACTTCGTTGTTTAAGATTGGTGACGGAGTAACCATGTGGTCTCTCTTACCGTATGGCGGTATTCAAGGATTGAATGGTGCCACGGGTGCCACGGGTCCCACAGGTGTTGTAGCTTCCTACATATTTGATGGCGGTGGCCCTGGAAATACCTATACCGTGGGACCAGCGTTTGATGCGGGTGCGGTCGCCCCTGGAACCCTAAACTTGCAGTTGCAACTGCGGCGTGGCACTGCTGCAGATTGGACTTCCAACGATCCGGTGTTAGCAGAGGGCGAGATTGGATTAGAGACGGACGGCGGTCTTTTTAAGATAGGAGATGGAGTGACGGCATGGAGCCTGTTGGGATATGGGGGATTTACGGGTAGCATGGGTCCAACGGGAGCTACAGGATATGTAGGAGTAGATGGAGCTACAGGTCCTACAGGCGCCGCCGCAGATCTAACAGGAATACCAACTGGATCGGTAGTATTTGTGGGAAGCAGTGGTGTTACCGGATCAGCCGCATTTTACATAAGTTCGGCGACAGAATTTGTAGTAGATGGGAAATTAACAGTAACGGGTCTTATTGATCCTACTGGATTAGTTTTGACACCACAACCGGTGCATCCCTTGTCCGAATCAGATCCATATTACACAACAACCCTCTGGTTTTCCCAGTCCACAAATACCCTGAATATTGGTGCATCTTCCATAAATGCATTAGCAAGTGCGACAGGGCCTACAGGGTACACTGGAGCTACAGGACCAACGGGATCTGTTGGAAGTACAGGAGCTACAGGACCAACGGGATCTGTTGGAAGTACAGGAGCTACAGGACCAACGGGTGTGAGTGCTACGGGTGTAACAGGTCCCACAGGATCTGTAGGAAGCACAGGTGCCACAGGGCCTACAGGAAGAACAGGTGCCACGGGTGCAACTGGCTTTACTGGTCTAACAGGACCAACAGGATCTGTTGGAAGCACCGGATTTACAGGACCTACAGGGTTTGGTGCTACAGGCCCCACGGGGGCTACAGGAGCTACAGGACCTACAGGGTTTGGTGCTACAGGACCCACGGGCGCTACAGGAAACACTGGTGCTACAGGCGCAACTGGTGCAACAGGAATAGCTGGACCTACTGGTGGAACCTTGCCCGGTGGAACAACTGGTGCATATGGTTCCGTAGTTATATATGATCCCAACACACTTCCGAACTACTTTTATAATTCCTCGCTTGAAGTGAGTGTCTCAAGCATTCGTGTAAATAACAATTTACTTCCCCCCATTTCATCGGCCTATTCTATTGGATCTGCGACAAATCCATGGGGTTCCCTCTTTGTAACTTCTACCGGTGAAACGGTTTCCACAATTACAAATGCAAATGGAACGGTAAATCATGATTGGAATACAGGATCCGTATTCTATCATTCATCCATTACTGCCAACTTTACAACAAATATAACAAACCTTCCGAGCACCAACAATCGGTCCTATGTTATTGTGTTGAATTTGGAACAAAATGCGACGGGACGGTTTTCTAGCACCTTGCAAATCAATGGAGCAGCTGCCTCCATAAACTGGATTAACGGTACAGTTCCAACACCCACAGCAAATAAATACGAAATGGAGTCACTTACATTGTATCGTGTGTTTAATGCCTGGCGTGTATTTGGGCAGTATGCAAGTTTTGGTTAGAAACCCCGGTATATAGTTAATGTATTACAGTGAAATTCAATGTAATAGATTGAGAATGAGGAAGATTAGGACCTATTAATGATCGTAAGATATTATAGAACAGGGCCATGCCGTTTATTCAGTTGCAATTTCGGCGCGGCACAGCTGCACAATGGACTGGTGCCAACCCGGTTTTAGCGGCTGGTGAGTTGGCAATTGAGTCGGATACGCAAAGATTCAAAATAGGTGATGGTATTTTATCCTGGAACTCCCTTCCATATGGTGGTATGATGGGTCCAACGGGTCCCGCTGGCGGTCCTACAGGCGCTACAGGAGCAACGGGTGCAACTGGAATGGGGGCTACAGGAGCAACGGGAGCAACGGGATCTGCAGGAACGACCGGTGCTACTGGACCCACTGGCATGGGAACAACTGGAGCTACAGGTGCTCAAGGAGCAACAGGATTTACCGGTGCTACAGGCGCTGGTGTAACCGGATCCACGGGTGCTACGGGATCCACTGGTGCAACCGGTGCTAATGGTGCAACAGGTCCTACAGGAACTACTGGTGCTACTGGTGCAGAGGGTGCTACAGGTGCCACAGGAGCAACAGGTCCTACAGGAACTACTGGTTCCATAGGTCAAACAGGTGCAACAGGAGCAACAGGTGCAACTGGTTTTGGAGCCACAGGTCCTACAGGTGTGACAGGTGCAACAGGCTCCATAGGTCAAACTGGTGCAACTGGCTTTGGTGCAACTGGTCCTACAGGTTTAGCAGGTGATAAATATAGTACTCTATCCGCATCCGCAACTATTACACCTGTGAATGGTGGTTTTGTATCGCTAACTGTTGATACAAATCTAGCGTATATAACCGGTAATTCGGTGCTTGTTGTACGATTTAGTGATGCAACGGCCTATTTTGAGGGAACAATTACTTCCTACACATCCGGATCAGGTGCAATTGTAATAAGTGGAATTACGAATATAGGCCCAGGTTCCTTTTCCGGATCTGATTCGTACTATGTAAATTTGGATGGTGTAGATGGCCCTACAGGTCCCACAGGTCCTGCAGGAACTGCCAGCAATACTGGTGCAACGGGACCTACAGGTGTTACCGGCGCAACTGGTACTACAGGTTCTACAGGTCCTACAGGCGCTACAGGATTTGGAGCGACGGGTCCTACTGGTGTGACTGGTTCTACGGGTACCGATGGTTCTACAGGTGCTACAGGTCCTACAGGGTTTGGAGCAACTGGAGCTACGGGATCAACCGGTCCAACCGGTATGACTGGTGCCACAGGAGCAACTGGATTTGGCGCAACAGGTTCTACTGGAGCTACGGGATCAACCGGCCCAACTGGTATGACTGGAGCTACTGGTGCAACCGGTGATACAGGTTTACAAGGTCCAACTGGTATGACAGGAGCTACAGGCATTGATGGTGCAACAGGGCCTACTGGCATGACTGGTGCCACTGGTAGCACAGGTATGACTGGTGCAACCGGCATGACCGGCGCGGATGGTCCCACAGGAATGACAGGTGCAACTGGATTTGGTGCAACAGGTGTTACAGGTCCCACGGGTGCACAAGGTCCAGCAGGACAGTCAGCATCCTATTATAACTACCAAATTAATACTGGTGCAACAGGAAGCGATCCTGGTTCCGGATTCATTATATACAATAATGCAACGCAAACAAGTGCAACACAAATTAATATTGATCATTTGACATCGGATAATGTTGATATTGACATATTTTTGGCTCTCTTGAAACCTGGCGATACATTCATTATTCAGGATGCTGCTGACTCGGATAATAACCAGATATGGCGTGTAACCGGAGATGAAACCATTATTTCCAACAATTATGTTGAAGTTCCTTGTACTATTGTATCTTCTGAAGGAACGGGTGCTACAGGATTTGCAAATAACTTGAATGTCATTTTAGTGATTATTTCTAGTGGTAGCACTGGTGCTACCGGTGTTGCTGGTGCTACTGGTGCTACTGGTGCTACTGGTGCCACTGGTGCAGAGGGAGCCACAGGTGCAGAGGGAGCCACAGGTGCTACAGGTGCAGAGGGAGCAACAGGAGCTACAGGTGCAGAGGGAGCAACAGGAGCTACTGGTGCTGAGGGAGCAACAGGTGCTACTGGTGCTGAAGGTGCCACAGGTGCCACTGGTGCCACAGGTGCTACTGGTGCTGAAGGTGCTACAGGTGCTGAAGGTGCCACAGGTGCCACAGGTGCTGAAGGTGCCACAGGTGCCACAGGTGCTGAAGGTGCCACAGGTGCTACTGGTGCTGAAGGTGCCACAGGTGCAACTGGAGCAACTGGAGCCACTGGGTTTGGTGCAACAGGTCCTACAGGCAGTCAAGGTATGACTGGTACTACAGGTGCAACAGGAGCAACTGGATTTGGAGCAACAGGTGCAACGGGCCCTACTGGTGTGACAGGTTCCACTGGTGCAACTGGCTTTGGTGCAACAGGGCCTACAGGCCCTGCAGGAGGACCTACTGGTCCTACAGGTCCTACCGGATTTACAGGCATGACTGGTCCCACAGGTGCAACCGGTGTTGGACAAACCGGTCCTACTGGTGCTACAGGTGTTACAGGTCCTACCGGTCATTTTGGCGCTAGTTCCGACCAACTCCTCAGTATTACACGCACTAATAACTCATCCTACACATCCATAAAAACCGATGCCTTCTTGGGTGCAACGATTACCAACAATACAGCTCAATTGGGTGTATCATTTAACTCTGTAAATGGTCGGTTCACTGTTTCTGAAGACGGATTTTACATGTTTAATCCCATGTTAATTGTAGATCCCCAACAAACAGCTCAAGTTGTTACATTTACAATTGAACGCAATGGCACATCAGTATATTCTTATGATATGCGTATTTATGGTTCAAATACTGTTGCACCTGCCCCTGTTCCTTTGCCTATTTTCCTGCAAATGACAGTAGGACAGTATGTGAATGTATTTTATACAGCATCTGCGGGAACTCGTGTGAATGCCGGCACAACTATGAATATTTCTCGGCTCTCCACAGGTCCTACAGGTCCCACAGGTGGTGGCACTGGTGCCGGTATCGGTGCAACTGGTGCATATTACTCTGATTACCTTTATTGGAGTGGAACGGAGTGGACTGTTGGAAGTTCCACAATTCACATTGGTTCCGAGGCGGGTTTAACAGCCCAGGAAACTTCGGCGATTGCAATTGGTTACCAGGCTGGCTATGATCATCAGGGAACATCTAATACAGTCTATCCTAATTACAGTTCTCCTACAATTGCAATTGGTTACCAGGCCGGTTACTCTAGTCAACAGGTAGGTGCTGTTGCAATTGGTACCTCAGCTGGTTATTCCTCGCAAGGCATGGTGGCCGTGGCCATCGGTGATTATGCGGCTAAAGATTTTCAGGGAATTGGCGCAGTGGCTGTAGGGCCTTCGGCCGGTCTCAGTTTCCAGGGGAAGGGATCCGTAGCCATTGGTGATACGACAGCAATTTATAATCAGGGTTCCAACAGTGTGGCAATTGGTCCTCTTGCGGCGTATTTTTCCCAAGAATCATCGGCTGTTGCCATCGGTGATGGGGCTGGCAGGTCCTCACAAGGGTACCAGTCAGTAGCAGTAGGTTCTGCGGCGGGCTATTACCTACAGAGTTCCTACAGTGTGGCTGTGGGTGCCAATGCGGGTTTCTGGGATCAGGGAGCTCGTGCAACCGCAGTGGGTAATTCGGCAGGCTTTTCCTCCCAATCCGAATATGCGGTTGCTGTTGGACAAGGTGCTGGTGCTTGGTATCAGGCTGAGGCTGCCATTGCCCTCGGTAATACTGCCGGTTATTCCTCACAAGGGTTTGAGGCCATAGCAATTGGTGTTGAGGCGGGTATGAGCAATCAGGGTTCCAATGCCATTGCGATTGGTTCCAGGGCGGGCATGGAAAGCCAGGCTCCCAACAGTATCGTCCTGAATGCATCGGATATAGCTCTCAATGGCGCTACTGCATCAGCCTTGTACATTAATCCTATTCGGATTGACAATGCGTATGGAAGTGGATATCTGACATGGAATTCAACTACCAAGGAAGTTACATGGAATTCAAGTGGATCTGGAGGTGCTACTGGACCAACTGGACCAACTGGTGAAGCTGGTGTTACTGGACCAACTGGTGAAGCTGGTGTTACTGGACCAACTGGTGAAGCTGGTGTTACTGGACCAACTGGTGAAGTTGGTGCTACTGGACCAACTGGTGAAGTTGGTGCTACTGGACCAACTGGTGAAGTTGGTGCTACTGGACCAACTGGTGAAGCTGGTGCTACTGGACCAACTGGTGAAGCTGGTGTTACTGGACCAACTGGTGAAGTTGGTGCTACTGGCGAAACAGGTGCTACTGGACTAACTGGTGAAGTTGGTGCTACTGGACCTACTGGAGCAAATGGATTAAACGGTGCATTTACTGTTGGATGGACTTATGCAAATGATCCTATAACTGCTAATGAAACATTTTCCGCAAACACTAGCAATGTAAATAGCATATCTTCTTTTGATTTTGCATACACATCTTACCAAGGAATTAATAGCGAGTTTTTCTTCAATAAATTAACTGATTGGGTTCTTACACAAGGAAATGTTGCAACATTAACATTCACTGATGTGAGTAATGCGGTTATTTATGGAACATATTCGGTTACAAGCATAACATATTCAGGATCTCCCTTACAAAAATATACTGTTGCAGTTAGCTTTGTGTCTGGAAGTGCGGGATCACTTACTATTGGCAATAATTGTGTGTTTTCTTTTGCATTCAATGGACCAACAGGAGCTACTGGAGATGTAGGAACAACAGGTGCTACAGGTCCAATAGGTGAAGTAGGAGCTACTGGTGCTGAGGGTGTAACAGGACCTACTGGGGAAGTCGGTGCAACTGGTGCTACAGGACCTACAGGTCTCCTTTCAATTTCAGGCCAACAATACAGTGATTACATTTTCTGGGATGACATTAACTCAGTATGGGCAACGGAAGGATCTACAATTCACATTGGTCAATATGCCGGTGTGAATGGGCAAGGTCTAGGAGCCGTAGCCATTGGCTCCGATGCAGGCAATTACTATCAATCCACTTATTGTATTGCAATTGGTCAAGAGGCCGGTTTTGAATACCAGGGTGCCTACAATCCCGTCTATCCTAACTATAGCTCTCCCACAATTGCAATTGGTTACCAGGCGGGGTATTCTAGTCAGCACACGGGAGCTGTGGCAATAGGTACCTCGGCCGGTTATTCCTCACAGGGTATGGTGGCCGTTGCAATTGGTGATTATGCAGGCAAGGATTTCCAGGGCACTGGTGCTGTAGCCATCGGTCCTTCTGCCGGTCTGAGTTTCCAAGGCAAGGGCTCCGTGGCCATCGGTGATACGACTGCCATCATGTTCCAGGGTTCCAACAGTGTGGCTATTGGTCCTCTAGCTGGCTTTGAGTCTCAGGGTTCCTCTGCTGTTGCGATCGGTGATGGTGCAGGCCGCTCATCCCAGGGCTATCAGAATGTGGCAATTGGTTCGGCAGCAGGCTATTATCTCCAGAGTTCCTATAGTGTGGCTGTGGGTGCTAATGCGGGTTTCTGGGATCAAGGTGCTCGCGCCACTGCTGTAGGTAACTCAGCTGGCTTTTCCTCCCAATCGGAATATGCGGTTGCTGTTGGACAAGGTGCTGGTGCCTGGTATCAGGCTGAGGCTGCCATTGCCCTCGGTAATACAGCTGGTTATTCCTCACAAGGGTTTGAGGCCATAGCAATTGGTGTAGAAGCGGGTATGAGTAACCAGGGTTCCAATGCAATTGCCATTGGTTCCAGAGCTGGTATGACTGGCCAAGCTGCCAACAGTATTGTGCTGAATGCCAGCGATATCGCCTTGAATGGCACAACTGCCTCAGCACTCTACATCAATCCCATTCGTGTGGATAATGCTTTTGCGGATGGTTACTTGACCTACAATTCCACGACAAAGGAGGTAATCTACAACGCCGGTGGATCCATTGCAAGCAGTGACCCTGCTGTGCTTCTATATTCTCTTAGTACAACCACCGGTATGCAATATGGCGGAAGCACCTACACACTGGCCTGCACAGAGGCCGAGGAATCTCTGGGTGGTCTAACGGGATATGATGCAGCAACTGGCCGATTCACAAATACTACCTCGCGGATTATGTCGGTGCTTGTGGAGGCCCAGATTGCCGCTGAACAGGGCAACTGGTCCGTGGACTTCCGTAAATACAATGGGACAGTGGATGCCTCCGCCTGGACTTCCTACATCAATGGAACAAACTATGTGAATTCCTTCACTCATTCTGTAATTCTGCGGCCGGCCGATTATGTGTATGTGAATTACGCGATCATAGGACCTTCCACATTTACCCTGAGCTCCCAACAAACTCAACTCCAATTTACGAGGCTCTAAATAGAAAAGTATGGCCGATCCGGCAATTTATGCAAACAGTTTTACAGTTATAGGACCAACAGGCGAACATGTTGGTGCTATGACATCCCTTAATGGGAAAGTGATAATAACGAACTTTGACGGCTCTTCCGGCTCAACAGGACCGACTGGTGATATGGGATCAACTGGAAATAGTGGATCCACTGGTGCAACTGCCCATCACCTATTTTGGCATTGTATATGCAGGTGATAACTCCACAACTTACACAATCACCTTACAGGACTCCGCGAATACGGTCGTGCATACTTTTTCAATAGGAACACCGGCACTTTCCAACACGAAATATCTTTATGAATTAGTGTTGGGAACACCGATTACTAAGAGCTCCTAGCGTCTCTTAAGCGGTGTATTAGGAACTAATCCTACTAACAAAACTATGACTGTATATACTATTATGATTGGATGTAATTAAAATAGCATGGAAGGAATAGAAACTTCATGTCTACTTTCTATGCACAAGAGTTTAATGTCCTCGGACCAACAGGCGACCTTGTTGGTACGATAACAACTAGTGGAAACAAAATAAATATAACTAACTTTGATGGTCCTTCCGGCGCAACTGGACCTACAGGTCCTGCTGGATCGGCATCTGGCACAGGGGCCACTGGGCCTACTGGTCCTGAATTTCTAACAACCGGTTCAGCATATGGTGATTACCTGTTTTGGAGTACAAACACCTGGATTGCAGGGACTTCCGAAGTAAACATTGGTGCAGATGCGGGCAAAGTGAATGGAGGTGCTCGTAGAATTGCAATTGGTGTGCAAGCGGGTGAAAGCAATCAGGGTGGTTCTGCAATCGCCATTGGATTCAATGCGGGTAGAACAGATCAAACTGCGTTAGCTGTTGCAATGGGCATAAGTGCCGGTGAATCCACACTCGGTAATAGTGCCATAGCCATTGGTGCCTATGCTGGTCAGTATGGAAAAAATGCAACAGGGAATATTGCAATCGGTTGGTATGCTGGAAATGCAATGCAATCCCAGAGTGGCATTGCAATTGGCCAAGAAGCTGCCTACATTGAGCAACAGCAATTTGCAACAGCCCTTGGGTTTCAGGCTGGTAATTCTAACCAGGGAGCCAATGCCGTTGCTATCGGATTCCAGGCAGGTGCTAGTAGCCAACATGCCAATACAATTGTAATAAATGCCCAAAACACCGAACTAAATACTACACAGTCTGACAGTGTATTTATGGCTCCTGTGCGTGCCGATGCAACACCATTAACTGTTTTATTTTACAATTCAATAACGAAGGAGATAACATATGGTGCAGGAGGTGCTGGAGCTACAGGAGCTACAGGAGCCAATGGATCAACAGGGGCTACTGGCCCGACAGGAGCTACAGGTTCCACAGGAAGTATAGGTTCTGCTGGAGCTACAGGACCCACAGGACCCACAGGCAGTTCAGGTGCTACTGGAGCTGCAGGCGATACAGGTGCTGAGGGAGCAACAGGCACAGCGGGCATTAATGGGGCCATTTCCTCTCGTTGGAGCTTCAGTGCAGGAAGTGTGCCCCCACAAGCTAATAATTTTTATTCTCAAAATAGCGGATTTTCTACAGAAACCAGCACTCCCAACATTACTGTTATACAATTTAATGATACCGATCAATTTGGAAATAATACAAATGGCCTAGCACAAGTGCTTGATACTGCCATTTCTGGCAGTAAAATATATGTAAGTGTAAGTGACCAAGCAAATGCAGCCAATACATATTTATACGAAGTTACGGATGTAAATGTGGGTAGTGGTTCGTGGGATATTGCTGTAACACCTCTGGCAGGTGCAACATATGATGTGTCTGTGCCGGATCAAATTGTATTTAGTTTTTCTATTGGAGGAGGTGCAACAGGAGCAACTGGCATCGGTTTTGCGCCGCGCACATTTACATCCGATGATGTACCTACAAATCTTGTAGTTGGCGACGGTCCTACACAATTTGGTGTAAACTCAGATCCTCAGGCATGGGCAGATGGTCAATATGTAACTTTCTCGGACCAAAACTCGGATGTTGTATATACAGGTCAGCTATATACTGTATTTATTACAGCAAATATTTGGGCGTTTGGATTAACACAAATTACAGCTGTATCCGGTAGTTCAGTGGCTCCACTATCCTCCAATTGGCTTATGGAGTTTGCAGCAGCACCAGCGGGACCTACAGGACCTACAGGTGATCAAGGTCCTCAAGGAGATACTGGTCCACAAGGGGATCCAGGCCCACAGGGTGATCCTGGTTTGCAGGGAGATCCAGGTCCACAGGGACTACAAGGCGATGCTGGTCCACAGGGACCACAAGGAGATCCTGGTGTGCAAGGAGTGGATGGTGCAACCGGACCCACTGGACCCACTGCCCAAATTTCCAACATATCCTCTACCCGCGTCTTAACCGCCGTAGATGACGGAACAGTCCTTGCCGAGACGAATCTGACCTTTGATGGATCCACGCTCTTCGCGGCAGCCAACATCGTGCCTACTACTGATAACATCTACACACTCGGAACTTCCACACAACGCTGGAATCACCTCTTTGTCGGCCCAGGTTCCATAAGCATTGGTGATGCCGTGTTGGGAGCTACTGGAACCGCCATCACTGTATCCGGAAGTATTTTGCCACCTGCAAATGGTGAGTACAGTCTTGGAGCCACTGGAACACGATGGAAAGATATCTACGTGGAATCGGGATCACTGAAGATCGCTGGACCTACTGGCGCCACACAAGATGCTACACTCGGATCCGATCTTGCTGGAATTGCCTATACAGAACTCGGATTTGCATCCCCCTTCGTGAATGTTGGACCCGCGATTAGCACAACGCAAGCAGTCGGTGGCTGGAAAATAGGACCCACTGGAACTGTTGGGACTACCGGATTTGATTTAATTGTTCAAGAAAATACCTTTGCAGGCCCTACAGGTCCCGCCTACTCCCTCATCAAAAATCCGGTTGCCAAAGCACTTGGTCATGTTCTCACAGTTGATATTGTAAATGGAAGCGATTCCACAGCTGCCACATATCCCTACACATATCCATTCCAAACGATAACAAATGCGCTGGCTACTGCCATAAGTGGTGATACAGTATTTGTATATCCTGGCACCTATAATGAATCCATTGCCATTCCTTCAGGAGTGGCCCTGCGTGGAATCAATGTACATACAGTCATTGTGCAAAAAACCGGTGTTACTACAAACACAACACTTGTGACTCTCAATTCCAATTGTCGCATTGAAGATCTTACAATGAACCTAACATCAGCGACGAATGGAGTTGTTCTTAAAGGCATTGATGTTGTTGGAGATGCCGCAAAAACCTCCAAGATTCGCACCGCCGTTGTTAATGTATCCTCTACCGCAACAGGCACAGCATCCGTGTATGGTATATATTCTGCTGGCACTTCTGTAATCACATATGGCAGTTCTGACACAATTCGGTCATGCACAGTAAATGTAGGATATTCTGGAACTGGTGGGATAGCCCGTGGCATTTATGTAGCCGGTGCAAATAGATTCTGCACTCGTGATGTAAATATTTATGTGCATGATACCATATTTCCAACAAATGAAAACATAATAGGTGTGGAGACGGCACATGCATCCGCAATTGCACAATTGAAAACCACTTCTGTATACGGAGCAAAGGCGGATATATCCCAGACTCTGGGCACAATTATAATTGGAAGTGGTGTAGATTTAGTCAATAATAGCGCAAATAGTCGTGGATTTACGGTAGATTCCAATCCTGCAACAATTACCTTTGGAGCAGTTGGAAATTTTAAATCCAATGTGCTTACACCGAATGGATATTTACTACCAGGGACATTGCCAACCTCTGCAGTCGTTTCTGATATTTGTCACATTCCCTTCTATAAAACTACTATTGTGCATGCATGCGATTTCGCAACAACTATTCCTTTTACAGGCGGCGATCATACACATATAACCATTGTGAAATATAACTCGTCATACACAACCTCAACACAAATGTACACCGTGGAATTAAATGCAACAAGTAGTCTTGTTTATGTGGATGGTGTATCATCTTTTACATTTTATGAAGGAGATAATTTATCTGTGAATTTATCCACGAATGTAACGACAACAAATGTCAATGCAGTTCAGGCAAAACTCTATCTTTATTAGAATGGCGGCACAGATCTATGCATCTAATATTGCAATACTTGGTCCTACAGGCATTGTAGGGACTATTTCAGGTTCGGCGGATCATATTATGATTCCGAACCTGCTTGGAGGGGCTACAGGACCTACAGGTGCTCTGGGTCCCACGGGACCCTACGGATTTACAGGATTTACGGGTCCAACTGGTGAACAAGGTCCCACAGGTCCCACAGGTCCCACAGGTGCGATTGGCATACAAGGATCTACTGGTTCTGTTGGCTCCACAGGTCCCACAGGAAACCAAGGAGCAACAGGCACCATGGGTCCAACAGGTGCCACCGGCACCCAAGGCCATACTGGTCCCACGGGCAGCCAAGGACCCACAGGGACAGGCGCCAATGCTGCCGCAACCGTCTATGCCAACTCCATCAATAGTGTTGTCGTTATCACAATCCTTACAGCCTCCTCCGCAATCTATGGCGGATCCGGCAATTTCGTAGCCATTCCCGAGTCCACCAATTACAATCCTTCAGCTTACGGATATGTTCTGACCGCTGCCCATGTGGTAGTGGATCCAGGCACAAACCAGATATGCAATGACATTTGGATCCATACCACTTATCCAACCAACATTTCCTACAAAGTCAATGGCACCTCTGTGCGCGTTATGGGTGTAGATAAAATTGCCGATGTGGCCCTGTTACGCATTGACGGTGCCTCCTTTCCCCCGCTATCCTATAAAGACTCCCGCAATGCCCTATCCGTTGGGGATCCTATCAATATTATTGGTTACCCCCTACTGGATGACATACAGTCTATAACCCGTGGTGTTGTTCGCGACTACAAGTTTTCTGATAGTTCCACACCCGAGTCTATTTTTACAGATGCCTCCATTTATGGCGGTAACAGTGGTGGTCCCGTAATTGCGGATGATGGATATCAAGTCGGTATATTGTCATGGGGTCTCAGTGGACTTGAAAATATGAATGGCGCAGTTGCCTCTTACTTGTTTAAGCCCATAATACAATATTTTTGCGATAATTATGCTGGATCCCCCGTAAATTTTCCCAAAGGATATCTAGGCATCAATTACGCCTATGTGGATGCAACACTTCCCATGTTTTATAGCAATCGCGTGATTGAGGGTATTCGCATAACTGGATTTGATCCGACTGTGCCCAAAAACTTCAATTTCTATGACATAATTACCCAGATAGGTGCCGAACGAATTGGACAACTCAACTCGCAATATCCTTTCTTCACGGCGGTACATCTCACGCGCCCAACATCCACCCTGCAAGTTAAATATATTTCTTTCGTGAGTTCCACAAATTCCTACAATGCAACCGAAAGTTCCACTATTGTAACGGCATCGGTATTCAATCCGGCAGCGGATGTCCTATTTTCATCCTATCATTCCAAACCGCTCCCGTGGCCTGAGGGTGTTTCATTCCCTACAAACTCTTCCACCTAATCAAACGCCCATTCACCATGGAGTATCCCCGGCCGAATTGGACAGCATCCATAGCTTCCAACATTGATATCTCAGGTGCTCCCTCTCTTGCCGTAGGGCCCGCCGACGAAGTGTATTTTGCCGTGGCCGCAACAGGCACATTCGGCACTCTGGTACCCACAAGCACCTATGATATAGTTGTAGGATGTTATGGTGGTGACGGAACGCTCCAATGGTTATTTCGCGACTCCTCACTTGTGAGCGGGTCCAATGATTCACAGCCCCAGTTAGTTCTCGGACTCAGTGGTGAAGCTTATCTCGCTTTTGTTACCCCTGGGGCGATTCCAGGTCGCAGTAACGGTGCCGATGTTCCCAGTCTATGTGGGAATTGTGGGGCTACCGCGGGACGCCAAGACATTGTCTTAGCACGCCTGGATGGCGTAACAACCGCCACCCCTTCCTCGCTTCCAACAGTTGCCTGGCGCGTCCAAGATGCTTACCTGAATTCGTGTAATAACGAGACGGCTCTTCGTCTGCATTTTGATCGTGTTGGAAATCAACTATTCATTGTATATCAAACAAGTGGCGCAACACTCTGTAATGTGGCTGTGGGTACACCGAATGTAGTTGTGGTAGCCTTTGCACCTGCAGGGTTTTTAACCTGGTCCTATCAGGATGCTCTTATGAATTCCACGGGTTCCAACACAGCTCCTGCTATCGCCACCGATTCCTTGGGGGGTGTGTATATGGCCTATGAACATACTGCCGCGGTGGCGGGCGGAGGTGCTATGCAGGGAGCCAAGGATGTAGAGGTCGTGCGGCTTCGGTTGGAGGGGTCGCCTGTGCGTGTGGTGCGCGACTGGATCCTTTCAGCCACGGTGAACATTAATTCCACGGGCACAAATGCACAACCGGCACTTGCCTGCGACATTTCCCGAAATATTGTGTATTTAGCATTTACGGCGACGGCCGCCGTTCCTGGCGGCCAAAAAACCGCCACAGGTTCCGATATTGTGTTTGCGTCTATCAACAGGAACGGAACCCTGAATTGGCTTCTGCAACAACCGGAATATAATGAGGTTACCTACAGGTATTCCTCTATTGATGCGCCCCTTTTATCGCTTGATGAGTATGGCAATGTATTTATGGCGGCCCATGCAGTCAATGAAATCACCGGAAATGACCAGATTGTTATGATAAAAATAAATCCAGGCACAGAGACTGGTTGGTATTTTCGCATAGATTTGGCGAATGTCTATCGCTCCTACATCCCCGCCGCGGATTATGAGACGCCGTTTCAGGCTGTGTTGGCAACCTCGGCGTATTCGGTGCCAGGAATCACTATTTATGCGGGCCAGCTATATGTTGGATTTGTGCGATATGCTACAGCAACCCTGTATATTGTGGGACTTGCGCAACCCCTCAACTATCTGGAATACAATGCACAAGAATATATGCGATCCTTTACGGGTATTTGTTCCTCGGTGCGGTCCGTGTAAAAAACGGGACTATTTACGATTCACGACTCACGATTACTGCCAACGGTCCATAATTTCGCAAAGAGTTGCGAGCAAACGGGCACCGGAATCCTCCCAACTCGTGCCAAACACCACAACACTTACATACTCCTCCACCAAGAATGGAAAGATCTCGTCGCATGTTTGAAACATCTGACAAGGTCCACTTACTTCCGGAATGTGCTGAATTCCGAGGCCACCAGAACGGGCTAGCCAATACAGATTCGCCTTCTTGAGACCCTCAATCTCCTCATAGGATCGTTCGCGCTCCAATGGCACAATGCAGATTTGGTCACCCATCCGAATGTAGGCCTCGCGCACAAACTGTGTTAGGAAACGACGGGGGACAATGCCCTCTACAAAGAATCGCTTCTCCACTTGTTTTGTTGTTCCACCGACCTGACATGCCGTTGGAATGAAACCAATACGATTTAATTGAAGAAGGTGGTCCAAGAATGCGGTTGGTAGCTCAGGCAAGGAGCCGAAATTATAGGCGGTGGCCGTAAGATCTCCGCGAAGAAAGGCTTCCGTGGCATCCTGTAATTCCTGAATCGTCTTCACCTTCTCAAAGGTGTTATGAGATGCTTGCATGTAGGCAACTTCGGAACTCGTGGCAGACACACCACTCTGGGTGCTCTCAAAAGTCTCAACGCGATGAAAGGGCATTTTGGATGATTATGCCAAAAAACACAGGGAAGTTGTCGTCAATTTTCGGGTTTGGTAATCTAGGAATAAAAGACCCGTCGCAACCCATAACACCGAATACACTTCTCCAAATGCCGCTTACACTCATAACATGGCTCCGAATTCTTCAAATCTCCCGTTCTACCAACACGAATCACGACGAGCGTTGCACCCTGTAATTTCCGAATATCTCCCACTGCCTTGAGTGCCGCCCTCTCAGCATGAATCATGCATCCAGAGAATCCTGCACCCAGGGATCGTGATCCTACTTTATTGATGGCCATGGCCAATAATGTTTGACGGGGTCCAAACACAAATGCCATATGCACATGTGTTTTATGCCGCTTGTAAAGCGACTTGGACATATCCTCTGCATAATGCGCGAAATCCTCGCGCGTAAAAGGCGGCATTGGAAAGAAAGGAAGTTACTGAAAGACGGACATAACGGACTTTAGACCACACGGCTGCCTGAAATGGCCAAGAGTTCTCTTCAATTTTTGAAGAGATGGAACATCCCATAGGAAATCCCCGCTCCCAACATACCTCCTCCTAGTGTCTGCGCGAGCGTGTGGCATCGTTTATGCATTCGTGCCCATATCATTGCTGCCGTGGCAATTCCACCCATAATTGCCGTAAGGGGATGCGGCCATAGTATGTATGCACCCATCCAGAATGCCACTGTTGTGGCAGTATGTCCAGACGGAAATCCTGGGGTGCCTTCCTGTGGACCGTTGCGATTCCAGGTGTCACAATCCCGCGCTCCCGCGGGTCTTGCGCACCAATCCAGCATGCCAAGGGCGACCGTGGTGCGTTTCAGGAGTTCCGCGGTCATTGGTGTGACCAGAACGGCTGCAATCCATGTAGCGGTCTCCTTGGTGGGTGAAATGAAAAACGCTACAACTGGGACAATAGAATATGCAACAACTATCATGCTTAGGGCATTTGCAACAGACAAGAATAAAAATTGATTCATTGTGAGTGCTGTGCCCCTCTTATAAAGACCTTCGTTAATTCATTCATTGCACTGCAAATGGCATCATCCGTTCCTTCCGTTACGATTTATCACAATTCCGCCGTTATGGTGGGCCATATTCCACCGAGAGGTGCAGCTGTAGAAGAGCCCGCGCGTATTGTTGGGATTGAGGCTCTTCTGAAGGGTCATCCTGTACTTCCTACAGTTAGTACCTGGCGCGCCACGGGTGTTCTGGATATTCCTGCACTTGCGGGATCCATTTGGTCGTCCTGTCGGAGCGTGCTTGTGGAGGACAGTCTCACAGATGCTGCCGTGGAGGGCGAGTATGGTGAGAAGGCCGTGCGTTCGGCGCATTACAAAACACCCGTGCGCGGGTCTAAGATTGATCCGGCTTGTGGCGATATTTATTGGTCTGTGGGGACATGGAAGGCGGCCAAGACGGCTGCGGGGGCCTCGGTGCTGGCGGCGGACGAGGTGCTCGCTGGCCGTGCCGGTCATTCCTTCTGTATTGTGCGCCCCCCAGGACACCATTGTTTCTCGGTTCCTGCAGGATTCTGTATTCTCAACAATGTGGTAATGGCTGCACGGCGTTTCTTGGCTGCGGGGAAGCGCGTGGCCATTCTGGATTGGGATTACCATTTTGGGGATGGAACCGCCGCGGCTCTGTGGGGTGAGGATAAGTGCATGTTTGTGAGCATGCATGCTCAGCGCACACGCAGCGGATCCCCTACCTATCCTGCGCCTACAGGACGCAATTTCAAGGGTGCTGAACTCCGTCAGGCCACGCAAGGACGGTGTTTCAATGTGCAATGGAGTGTGGATGATGCCGATGATGCGGCTTGTGCATATGCCTTCAAAGAGTTGATTCTGCCGGCATTCCAACAGTTCGCCCCTGATGTTGTCATCGTTTCGGCGGGATACGATGCCACAAAAGGCGATACGCTTGCGGGCATGGAAATGACACCGGCGGCCTTTGGGTTTATGAGTGCGGCCTTGACGGGCCTCGGCAAGCCGGTAATTTGTGTGCTGGAGGGAGGATATGATGTGAAACTGTTGGCGGAGGGAGTGGCCGAGACGATCCGTGGACTCCAATGCGCGCCACCGTATTCTGGTGCCGCGCTGGAGGCCTGGTTAGCACAGGAGCCGGCCAATGAACACCGTGAAGTTGTGGATGAGGTGCGGAACTATGTGATGGGCAGCAGCAAGTTTATATAATATTGAATGACGTATTCATATTATCATCGTAACATACAACCTGGTCGGCTTGCCGACCAGGTTATAATTAAGGGAGGGGTTAGAGGGGAACCGTAGGTTCCCTCTGGGCTAAACCAGTCCTGCGCTCCCAACATCATATCATGACTGCTAGCGCTACCGCAACCGAAAAGCCTTTTACCCTGGTATTTGAGGGACTGCCACCCACTCTGTTGGCATCTCTGATTGAGGAGGTGAAGACTGCAAAATTCCCTGTATTCGCCGGTTTTTCACATGTGGAAGTGCTGCGTCATCCAGTGGGTCTCGTGTTTCGCCTGGAACAGGGGAAGGCGGGATATTCGTTTTGCCGATCTGTTGGGGGTGCGAATGATGTGGAAACATTCCGGCGCTTCCTACAGGATCCCATCCAGACTCTGTATATGCCGATTGCCTATGAAGTGAAAGCGGCTAGCGAGGATGTTGTCCAGGGAATTCTGGAAAAATACGAGCGCTATGGAGTTGCCCATGCAGCCAAAATAGACTGGATTTGGTATGAATCACGGGCAGGCAAGCATCTGCTGATTATGCGGATTCCCAAGGAAATCGTGCGCGGTATGATGTACCGCGAGGGGGGAGTGTTATCTACTCAGGTGCGCGGACCAGTTGCGGCCATTCGTCAGCTTCCTGTGCTCGCCAAAATCGTGCCAGAGGATGCCAAGGATGGCGAGGTCATGCATCGCGCATTCGTAACTCCCTACACAGGTGCTGAACAGTATGAGCACTGTGTGGCGATTCATGATGCTGCTTTTCGTGAAGTAGTGGGTGCCGGTCCTATGGGAATTTCCATTGGACCTGTGGCGGCCTGGACGCCATGAAAAAATGACACAGAATGGGGGAGATAAATCTTTTGTGCGCTACAATTTCCTTTGTCCTTTGTCCTTATCCTTTCCAAAATGTCCTACAGCAATCCTTCCATAAATCCTGATCATGTTGGTAAGATCGTGGAGTTTCAGAATAAGTTCATGAGACTTGTCATTTGCAAGGCCGAAGACATGGCGAAGCCTGGCATTGAGAACAAGTTTATTCTGAAGGTGGGTCCAACAACTGTAACTCATGTATATGATCTGCATTGTAATGGGTTGAAGTATGCAACAACTGCAGAGAAGGCCAAGGAGCATATTCTGGCTGCGTTGGAGATTGCCCGTATTTCCAGTTACGGACCCACACATCTCATTGGGATTGATGTGCCGTTTTATCCCTTCCTACAGATGAAGGCGACTGATATTGAGAAGGCACTTGCCGTATTCAAGACTGCAATGGACAACTACTTCTGAGGTGGATGTCCGTTGAAAAATACTTACCTTTTTTTTAGTGTGTTGGTTGTGATTTTAGTTATTGCGGAACTAAGTTTGATATTATAGAGGCGAAGGCTTGCATTGCCTCGCCATGAATAAGATCCCCTCGCAGAGGGGATCACAGCCAATTTGGTGCTTCAGAGGGGAAAGCTCAAAATTGGCTATGCCAATTTTGAGCCTGACCCCTCGGCAGCTACGCTGCCGAGGGGAACCATTGGTTCCCTCAATCCATGTATTTTATATTTGGCATTCCATTGGCGAATTGCATCCAGTTGGTCCCAACAGCCCACACGAGTACCTCCCATTCCTTATCCACAGCACCCGTAGAATCTGTGGGCTGTGTGACCTCCAAATTCAACCGCATATCTACGCGGCTGGCATTGACGGTACCCCGTGGATCAAAGGCATCAGGACGATCCGTGAAATTCCAACAATACACATAATTTCCATAGGCGCGTATGCCTCCTGCAATAGGTAGCGCACCCACCTGGCGCACCACGGACTCCGCCTCATCAAACCAGACGGCCGTGCCCACCAAGAGTTGGGCTTTTTTGAGCAAGGGACCACGGGGATTCCATGTAGGATCTTCGGTGCCGTCCAGAGTTGCCGAGTAATTGCCCCAATCTGCCCGCAACCCAACAGCCTTCCGTCGGATTACCCAAACGAGTTGGCGTATCGGACCGTTCAACGCATCCAAAGGCAAGCCAATCGTAACACTTGCACCATCCGGAACACCTACAGTATACTTGAGCGGTTCACCAAACCGCATTTCCGTAACGGGATTCATGAGGAGTTCATGTTGGTAATCGCGGTATGCCTTACGCAAGTCCCCGTCAATCAGGGCTGTTCCACATACCATCTCCGCCACTTCCATGGTCGGTACACTGTATCCCACTGTCACTGTTCGGAGATACCGGAATGGCACCGAAAGATCAAGAATCTGAAAACTTGTGCCAAGGGGTGTTTGATCACAGGAGGTCTTGTTCTGGGATACCATGCGCACAACCTCGTGAAAAGGTCGCAGTGTAATATGAATACGCACAGGGCGATCCGCGGAAATCAAGGGATAAGATACATTGATGTGTCGTGAAAACCAAAAAGGAAGGTAGCAGTACACCGAGCCATCGGGTGTGCCTCCCACAGGTCCCAACACACTATCGTCCCATCCGATACCTTTGCCACAATCCAGAGCGATCCGGCTCCACGCGGTAATCCAGTCGCCACTCCATTGTTCCACGGTAACTCCATCTATTTCCAGCTCAGCATGGGCAATAGCCACGGAGCCAAGGGATTTGGCCCAGATCCATTCTCGGGTAGGATCCATGTAGGTCCAGTCTTTTTTGATATAGAGATGGGCGTAGGCATCGGCGGGCAGCCAATGGGAGGGCTTGATGCGCAGGGCAACCCAGGAAAGCAAATCAGTTTCCCAGGGCTGGGGCACAGTAAATGTAATTCGCTTGCCCCATTCGGCAGAGCCTGTAAAGGGCCATATATGTACATCCGTTGTAAAAGGATGATATGGCTGGAAGGTAGGTTGATAGAGTGTAGCCTTTTCCTCTTGGGGATATACGAGTTGGTCAAAAGCCCCACGGTCCACGAGGGAAACCAGTTTTTTCATAGACCCCAAAGGTTGTGATTGTGTAGCCATCCTTAATAAGTGTATGGAATCCGTGTCAATGCATTAAACTAGGTATTCAATCCTTTCGGAAAAAAATGAAAGACGGCTGGTGGTCACGGAAGGTCTGTGGCCCCCGTTTCGTTCTTTCCTTTCCTCGCTTCGCAACCTTTCCTTCCCTTCCTTTCCCTTCCGTATTCATTCCTTTCCTTTCCTTACAACCATGGCTTCCTACACTTCCAACATGTCTGATGAATGGACGCCTGTTATTTCCCCTAAAGATCGCAAAGAGGCCAAACGCCTACAGAAGAAATGGGCTGAAGAGGCCAAGCGTCAAGAGGAGAGATTAGCAGAAGCAGAGCGTTTCGTGAATTCTGCGCTTGAGATCGTCAAGAGCAAGAATGTGTATTTCAATGCACTTGTGGATATGCCAAAGGCGTTCGTGAACAACAATCCTTGTGGAACTATGCGACCAGTTACAGTAAGCTGGCCCGCAGTCACAAAGCAGTCATCCTACCTTCTGTCAGAATGTGTGGGATCTACCGCAGGCAAGGATTTGCTTCCACATACATACATGGATGAGTATGCAAAGTTCGCCGAACTCGTGAAGAACTACCCTGTGCCTATCTATCACATTGACTACAAGACTCATGAAGATATGGGGTACGATCACACGGGATGCCGTGCTCCCTACATAGACAGTTACACAATCCATATATGGACTTATGCTGCAGATCAGGTGCCAGTTGTGCATAAGTATGATCTGAATGTAGATGGCTATAAAAAGCAGGAGGCACCCTGTTATTACAGACACTCGTATTCCCCTGTGGATATGCTTTCACGATGCAAGGAGGAGAACTATGAGGCCTTTGATGCACCGGATCTCTTGGAGATCACACGGCGCATGATGGAGTTGGCAAAGTAAAAAAGAGGGGTTAAGGGATGTGTTAGGAGTGCAGGTGAGTGGCAAAAAAACAGGTAAGTTTTTTAACTAGTCCACTGCTGCCTACAAGTTGTACAGATATACTGGAACTTCAGATTGGTCGGGTCCGTCTTAATGTAAATTACATCGCGTTTCGCCTCGTTGGAACGGGACTCGCACTCCGCATTCGGACACCGCAGTGTATTTACATGGGGGAGTGTTGGGTCATGGAGAGTGTATTCATTGATAACGATTCCGGAAGCGGCTCCTGCGGCAGAGGAGCCCGAACGGAAGGAAGTCTCCAAAATCAGCGCCTCCTCCTTGGACTTTGGCTGAAGGAGTTCACGATGCCCACAATTCCTACATTGATAGCTCACCGCTTTTTCCTCCGAGGCATCCAGGTAAAGGAAATAGGAACACTTAGGACAGAAGCGCATTCTTTCTATTGATTGTGGGGGTTGTAATGGTTCTGGGATTTTGCCGAATGTCTGTGTCAACTTTGTAGATCCATGAATAGAATGAGCCTTTCCTTCGCATTTTGGAACAATGGGGTAACTTCCTATTATGGGTTAGGAGCTGATAATCAATATTCAGTAGTAAATACAGTAATTTCTGACAGATCCGCGATAGATGCCCAAATTGCCGCCATTTCCAACATGGACTTCTGTAACTTCGCGGTAAGCCCTCACTATGTGCGTGATAATTTGAAGAAAAACCATCTTCTCGTTGTTATGGCAAAGGATGCGAACCTCATTGGATTTATCATGGCAAACCGAAAAGCCGATGGGGGCGTATATTTGGATGTAATTTGTGCCAAAGAAAATGGCCAGCATCTTCTCCAATTTTTCATGCAGTTCTGTGAACATACAGTGCATGCACCGTATATTGAATTAAGCTCCATAATGAATGTTCTGGCATTTTATCCACGCTTTGGATTCCAACATCGCCGTGATTGTGGTGCAGGACCCATTACGGGCATGTCACCAGAATTTGCGGCCTATTTGAAAGAAAAATCAGTAAAAGGCATTCTCAAAGAGCAGGAGGATTTCTATAATGATCCCTATGTGCTGAATCATATTATGCAACTCTACTCCCGTGGATTATCACAGACACGGAAACCACCATCGTGCGCAAAAAAGACCCTGAGCGCTGCGCGTTTCCGACAATTCAAATGTGCACGAGATGGATTTGTCATGCGGAAGTGTTTTGGTGATGATAGAGGAGCCAATACAATTATTCCAATGGCGCCACTCATTTTGAATCCTGCTGAAATTGAGGAAGCCAAAGCAAATGCCAAAGCAAATGCCAAAACTGTGCCAGAACCATCGCTTGCAAGAGGAACACCCCTTCAAAAAAGGAAAATGCTAACTTTACCACCTGTTGAACCACATGTGCGAATGACACGGTATCAAACACGAGGCCGCAATAAAAATGCCAAAACAAAACGCGCACCTAAATCTATTCAAAAAATTCTCGCAAAGTATCCAACAATTCTGACAAGTCGTCGTACAAAAAAGAAGGGAGAACAATACATTTAGGAAGAGCACATGAGACATTCGGCTTGCGCAGCAGATGGTACTGTTGGCACCGCAGCAGCGCCGGTTTTGAGCAGATTCGGATCCACGGTAAATTTCTGGGCCGCCGCGGCTGCCCTGGTCCGCAGATAATAAATCCCCGTTTTCAGACCCCGCCTCCACGCATAGAAATGCATAGAGGTGAGTTTCCGATAATCCGCATCCGCCAAGAATAAGTTGAGGGATTGGGATTGGCAAATGTAGGGACCGCGGTCCGCCGCCATATCAATCAGCGTTTTCTGTTTGATTTCCCACACGGTCTTGAATACGCGCTGAATTTCCTCGGGCACTTCGGCCAATCCCTGCACCGATCCATTGTTTGCAATAATCATATCTTTGAGTGTCTCACTCCATACACCCGCCGCCTGCAACGCCTTCACAAGATGGCGATTGATCACAATAAACTCACCCGCCAAAGTGCGGCGTGTGAAGATATGGGTGGCATAGGGCTCAAAGCACTCACAGTTCCCCAGGATTTGGCTAGTAGAGGCTGTGGGCATTGGGGCGACCAACAGGGAATTCCGCATTCCAATCCGCCGTATGGCATTCGCCAAACCATCCCAATCTAGATCGGCATCGCGTTCCGGTTCCTGTCCCCATAGATCAAACTGAAGTTGTCCTTTCTGGGCGGGGGATCCCCACCAAGTCTCATAGGGTCCCTCCTTTGCCGCGAGATCGCAGGATGCCTCACATGCCGCATAATACATATGTGCAAAGATGCGCCGATTCAAATCCGCAGCGGCCTTGTCCTCCCAGGCCAAGCCCAACATCGCAAAGACATCGGCTAACCCTTGCACACCGAGACCAATTGGCCGATGCCGCAGATTAGACCGCTCCGCCTCCGGAATCGGATAATAGTTGGCATCAATCACGCGATTCAAGTTTGTCGTGGCTACTTTCACGGTTTTACGGAAATCAGTGAAATCAAATACACCCTCCTTCACAAAAGCCGGCAAGGAAAGAGATGCCAAATTACATACTGCCGTTTCCTCTGGTGAAGAGAACTCAATAATTTCCGTACAATTTCCCGTAAGGATTCCATTGAATACACCAGTATGATTCAGGGGCTCATTGAAACAGTAGGTATCACAATGGCGTCCCTCGTCAATCACATCCCATACCACAGCTTCCAACATAACGCCCGTAGGATCCCGCCATTCCATAAGAATATCTCCCCGCCGCAAATCCTTCGCCTCTGCGCGTGGTGCATTCCTGTAATCCCGTTTTTCATATGGATTAGGATGCCTCCATTCACGATGAATGAGGAATTTATGATAGGGTGTGCATTCTAGACGATGATGCTGGAAATGCACAGTGCCCCTATGATTACGAATTCCTACAGTCACATCCACAGTAATTACACGCTGATTGCGACCCGTTTGCTGAACTTGTGTGCGCGACCAGCGATCCCCATTCCATACCTCCACTTCCTCACCACATAGAGTTTCAATAGGGAATTCACCCTCGCGTGTAAGAACCAGGGTTTCCGGTGCCACACACAAATTAGACGACTTGATTGTGCCGAGATTCTGTTGGTTGCTTTTGCGATTGGCGGCATCCTTGTATAATAGATAGGGAGTGCCCGTCTCAATCTGGGAATCCAGAATGCGGAACCAGAGATCCTGGGCTTTGACAACGCGCCGACCACGACCCTCGGCTTCGTAGCGTTCATAGAGGGCCTTAAAGGCTGGACCCACTGCATCAGCGAGTCCTGGTGCCTCATTGGGGCAAAACAGGGTCCAGTCGCCGCCGGCATCTACGCGCTCCATGAAGAGATCCGGCACCCACAGGCCATAAAAGAGATCACGTGCCCGCTCCTCCTCTGCCCCCGTATTCTTCTTCATTTCCAGGAAATCCTCCACATCGGCGTGCCATGGCTCTAGATACATTGCAAAGGATCCATTCCGCTTGCCACCGCCATTGTGGGCAATTCCCAGACCAATCACATGATAATCATGGGGCTCATCCACTTCAAAGTCATACACCTTACCCTCATATGTGGTGTCTTCAATGACTTCAATAGAATGGAATGAGAGAGATGCAGGATTGTCTTCGGTAGCCTGGCGAGGCGAGGCAATCAGATCTCCAACACGCAGTGCCCCCACTTCAATGTAATCTATATCTACGAGTCCGGCGCGATACTTTGCTTCTAACACGGTGGCCTCATCACCTCCCGTATTCTGTAGGGCAAGTACGGGATGTTCGGCGGTAACTTGCACCGTAAGCTGTGCAGTGCCACCAGGGGTTTCCTGGTGCATAGTTACGCGAAGCATAGGACCAGACCAGTCATGTTCCACCAGGGCATTCACGCGCTGGAGACCCTTGCTTGTCTGTATGCGTTCACCCGCCTTGACATCCTTAATAGGTTTGGCACCCTCCTCTGCAGCCACAAGTGTCTCGGGTACAAAGCACTGATCCACATAACGGGCGGTATTGTTATAGACGCGCAACATGGGCATAATGCCATTAGATGTGCCGCCGGTGCCGCGAATCAAGGAACCGCGGGCACGGATGTTGGACATGTGGATACCGATGCCACCCCCATATTGGCTAATGAGTGCGCAGTCCTTCAGGGTATCGTATATGCCATGTATCGAATCGCCCTTCATTGCTAGAAGAAAACAACTACTGAGCTGGGGCCGCTTGGTACCGGCATTAAACAGTGTGGGTGTGGCATGGGTATATTTCTTCTGCGACATCATATCATACATTTCAAAGGCTCGCGGCAGGTCATGGGGCCAGATACCGAGTGCCACGCGCATCCAGAGATGTTGGGGCCGTTCCACGACCTTGCGCGCCGTATCGCGCAGCAGATAAGCCCGTTCTAGGGTTTTGAAGCCGAAGAAATCCAACAGATAGTCGCGTCCGTAATCAATGCGGGCCTCAATGGCCGCGGCATTCTCGCGTACAGTGGCAACAAACACGGGATCCAAGAGGGATGCCGGTTTGCCCGTGCGATCCAGAACGGCATCCAATGTATTCACAACTTCCAACATAGTCGCGGGTGTATTGCGTTGATGGTTACTGACGGCAATACGAGCGGCGAGTGTGGCATAATCGGGATTCGTAGTAGACCAAGAGAACGCCAGATTGGCGGCAATAGTATCCAATTCAGTGGTTGTAATGCCATCAATGATGCGTGTAAGAACGCCTTGGGCCACCTTGACCGCATTGACGGCCAAACCGTCGGCCGCCTTTGTAATACGATCTTGGACCGTCTCAAATGCCACGGGCTCCTTGGCACCGGTGCGCTTAATAACGAACATGGTAGTAGTCTCTATCATTTATGTCGGGGGAAAGGAATGTGCTTGATCCGCACCAAATCCATCGCAGGGAGAATTCAATTTTGTGGATCGTTAAGTAAGAGGAAATGGAATTTGGAGCGTATTTTTATTTAGTGGTGCTACTCGTAGGCACAATGGCTGTTCTGGCATACGCGGGTGAGGACAAATTTAAGGCGCTAGAGACCTTTGTAGGTCTCAGTGGCAAAGATGCCTGGATGCCTACAGCCTCGGGTCGCAATCCTGAAGGTGTACCCGTCGGCGCTGCGGCAACTTTAGAGGGTGCACCGGTCAAAACGGTTGCAACCGAAAAACTCCTGACTTCCGACAGGCTCATTCCCCAATCTGCCGAAGAGGCGGATCAGAATTGGGGCAAACTCACTTCAGAACGGTGTTATCGCACTGATATGGGTGAGGTTCTCAAGCCAACCCGGAACTTCCTACAACGCACCAATAATTACCGGCGCAGCCACCCCGATTCCTGCTCGGCACCGAACCATGAAATGATCGGAACCTTTTATCGTCCGCACGAGGGTGTAGGAGCTACACCTGCGTCTGGATTGCCTTATCCCAAGGGCGCACTTTTGGAGAATTGTTAGGATTCAGGTGCCCCTCCCTTTTGACTAAACGCAAAGGCAAAACACACCAACATTCCCAACACAGGCCACGGATTCATATCCCAAAAATAGGGGTGCCAAAACGCTCCATGACGAAACGGAGCAATCGCGGTAGCCCATATTCCCCAGGGACAAAACTCCTTTGATCCCTCAGCACCTTGGCGCCACCAAATATTTCCAAGAGATGGCGAAAGTTCCAAGTATGCCAACCATCCTAGAATATACAGGATACCAAAATACACCAGATATCTAAACATTTCCTACACTCTCCTCAATATCTTATATTGTGAAGAATGACTCTTGATAAAATGGTATTATACAGTTTCGGGGGATTTCTTATCCTGTACTTGCTCATCAACTGGAGCATTATTCTGTTTCAGTTTTTCTAGAACGCCCTCAAATACCAACAGTTGCTCCATAAATCCATCATTTGGATCTACGATTTTACGACGAGATGTAATATGTTCAATGGCCTGTTTACGACTCCACCCATGCTCCCACATTAAATACGCGGCAATAAGTGTAGGACTGCGGCTAATTCCGCCGGCACAATGAACAAGGACAGGATGTCCCTGTTTGCGTGCACCATCAATGAATTGGATAACCTGTAGGAAATGCTGGGAAATATCTTCCTGCCAGTCATCATCCACGGGTACATGAAGCCATTGGCGACCTGCTACTTTTTCCTGAATACGATTTTCGGCCACCTCCACGGGCAACATGGCGGTCACGATGGCCTGAAACCTGTTGTTGTACTCAGGATATTCGTAGGTAAACTTGTCACCTAACCAAAGATGCTCTTCCATGCGATCTGCGACATTGCCCATTTTTCTAAATCAAAAACAGTCCATGCTTCTTAGACTTGATGCAATTTATATTTTCTATACAGCCTCCTCATCCTCCTCACCCTCCTCATAATGCACCATAACGCGATTATTACGCACGGAAATGACTCCGAGATCTGTCGGATCCTCGCCCTCCCATTGGACTGCTCCATTCAGCTGGACACCCCATGGCGCAAAGAAGTGCTCAATCAGATATTCCAGCCATTCCACATACGAGTAGAACTTCTCCCCGCCATCCCACTCAAGAGAGGTAGGATAGGCTTTCCACTGGCACCAAAGACTCGGTTGGCCTTTAGGAGGCTGATTGTGATCTGCAATTGCAGGATGCCCATAGGGCAACTCCTTGACAAAGTATGCGCCCTCTTCACCATAAGGATTGCCAGGTGTGAAGATATTCCCGTGCTTGCCCTTGAACTTCTCTTGCAGCAGGTCAACATTCAGACGCATACGCCGATTCAAAGTAAAAGAAGTGAGGAAGGCGTGTTCGGCATCTGTGAGAGTCCGTGAAAACGCAAAGGAACCGAGGAAAGTAGTAGTGTAACCCATTGTATTGGAAAGTAATGAACGAAAGACTATTGACAGGCTGACAAAACTGTGTGAGCAGCAATTCATTCATTTTTTCACGCACCATCCGCCGCCTGGATCATACGCATGCGATGGATTTCCGTAGTCTGCTGTTCAAGAATAGAGGATGCCAAGGCTTTGATGTGAGGAGCTGTGGTTTTTGCCAGGATGGCCTTGGAGGTATGGACTGCCATGGAATGATGCGGGATCATATCGCGCACCCAGGCTTTATTACCCACCCACCATTGGCCTCGGGCGGCCTTATAACATACAAAGATTCCCAACAAAGCGACGAACCAGGCCCAGGAAGGCATGGGGTGCATAAGTCCTTCTACACATACCATGGCCAGACTCATTGCCACGGCGACATAGAGCTGATTGTTGGAAATTTGGAAATCGGCCCAGGAATTCAACATGAGTGCCGGCATTCCCCACACATGCAGAACCATCATGGATACGAACATGAGGAGATGTGGCCACATCATTGTATGAATCTTATAGTGTATTGGGATTTTCCATAACCATATAAGAAGGACTAATGCGAACACGCAAGTATAGATCAAGAAATCAACACGGAAAGATACGGAAAACAAGAAGAATTAGGAAATAAACTAATCCATGAATTATGTTGGAAATCCTGAACTCCCAACATAATTCAAAATAATTTTGAGCCGTTTAGTGCTTACGGCTAGCCTTGCGATTGCTGCGGCTCTTGCGGCTACCCTTACGATGAGTCTTGCGACTGGCTTTACGGTTCGCCTTGCGTCCCTTGTAGCTCTTGCGTCTGCGGCCACCAATTGCAGGGGCAGGGGGTGCATGGAAGTTAGGATTCACCAGGTTCTCCTGCTCCCACTGGGGGCTCAGGTAAGCGGCCTTGTAATCCTCGGGACGCAGGAGCATATCAGGGGCATCCACAGGGGAGCTACCGAGAGCACCACCTCGTTTGGTGCGACGGCTTTTACGAGCACCGCCATTGTGGTTAGGCAGGAACTGCTTCAGCTGGTCAATGGCTGCATCTAGCACAGAAGTGCCGGCCTTCTCATGGAGACCAGCCTCGGGCATAGAAAATGCATCGGCCAGGGAAGCAGAACCACCGCGCTGTCTGCGAAGTGAACCACCCGTCTGGGGAGCAAACTTACTCAGTTCAGCAATGGCCTGGTCTAGCACGGCAGTTCCAGCCTGCTGGTGCAGCTCTGCAGGCATAGGCTCAAATGCCTGGGTCAGATCTGCAGCACCTCCACGCTGGTGTTTACGATAGCGCTTACCACCATGGAAAGGAGCAGTCCTTTCCGCAAAAGTTTCACCCTGAGACAGTGAGGAGTCCGCAGAAAAGGCTGCAGCGCAGGCCTCACCGGTTTCACATGCGCCACCTCTAACGCTACCACGCTTCTTTGTGCTGCGGCGTGTCTTGCGCTTTCCACCCTGCATACCGAATAAACTCTTCAAATAGTCCATATTTCCTACAAAGGATCAGGAAACTTTTAGTCATCCCTTAAGCACTTGGGGGAGTGATAGTGCGCTTCTTGATGTTCTTGCTCACAATGTAAATGCTGTTCTCGGTAATTACAATGAACTCATCCTCCACCTTGAAAATCTTGGCGATCGGAGAAGTGTACTCCTCCTCGGAACGCACCAGCATCTTATCCTTAGTAGCGGAGTCCTCACCCAGGAATGCCTTGCCATCCCGAGTGTCGGAATAATAGTCCAGCATAATGGGCATATCCTTCTCCAGGGCCAGGCGGGCGGCATAGACCATGGTCTTTGCGGAAGGAGTCTCCAGTTCGGGGGCAGTTACTGCGCTCTCTGCTGACATTTTGTTGTTCTGGTCCGGAGAAGGAATGTTTTTTCCCCAAATAAACGTAGAGAAATGGCGGATGCGGGAAACAACAGAAACAACAGAACCAACCGTAATCGCACAAGGCGGGTCCGATTTCCCAACATGCTGCCAATACATAAATTAACACCGGAAGAACACCAATATATACAAGTCATTAAAGCAGAATATAATGATCCGGCAATTCAACAGGAATATGCCAATTCTCTCAATGTTTCCAACAATAGCAAAAAACGGATCAAAATTGCGCTATCATCCTTTAATAATCCCGCAAATATAAATCAGAATCGCACTCGCAACTTACGGAATTCCCGTAAATCTATCGTGGAGTCCATGAATCGCGCGAATTATCCTCTATTACACTATCTGCGTGCAAGACATGCAACAGTTCCCAACATGCAAGCTGAGTTGAATACATTGGCACTGTCACAGCCCAAAAAGAATGCAATTATGCGGCGTCTTAAGGAAAGTGTCGGTCGCCAACACTTTGGTGTTCGCAATTCCCATATTCTTGCGAAGGCTATGGCTAGCTCAAATGATCCTTTAGAAATAATTGACTATATTAGCAAACTGGATGATGTACCCATTAGTACACAAAATCGGCTTATTGCCCAAGTATTTTATTTCCTTGAAGAGGGAATGACACCCCAGGAAGCCATTGCATTTAGACAAAAAGTAGCAAATTCCTCCAAACCGTTTCCAATTACATCAGCTGTTCTAGCAAACTCGG
>JACCDZ011672566.1_pt1 | contig 62131 bp, 52 predicted proteins | sample 7449551 | NCBI WGS metagenome assembly JACCDZ01 (sample SAMN15323452, study PRJNA562643) | freshwater metagenome | isolation source: river surface water | place: USA:Blue River Watershed | collected 2017-08-18 | reverse complement strand
CGCCGCTGATATTGCGAGCCGTTCCTTTGTTGCGGTTGCAAAGGCGATTGCGATCTCGGCTGGACTCATCGTCATCGGACTATTGATTGGAACCTTGCGCCAAGGCCAGGGTGTTGGCCGGGCTTGGCAGACCTTTATCAAAGGCCAATCGAAATGGCCCTGGCGTTCGCTTGCCCTCACCGCACTAGGGCTGATTATGGTCTGCGCCTGGGTGATGGAGCTCTCGGCGGTGTATCACGTCTTTGGTACCGACCGGACTGGAAACTCGGTACTCGTCGTCGCGTTAAAGAGTGTTCGAACGGCACTGGTCATCGGTAGCCTGACGACCTTAGTGGTGTTGCCCTTAGCGATTACGCTTGGGGTAATCGCTGGGTATTTCCGCGGCTGGGTGGATGAAGTCATTCAATACATCTACACCCTATTGGCCTCGATTCCCGATGTGCTGCTGATTGCGGCAACAGTGTTGATGCTGCAGGTATTTATTGACACGAATCCAGCACTTTTTGAGACCGCGCTTGAACGGTCTGATGCACGGCTTTTTTTCTTGTGCCTGATTCTTGGAATTACTTCCTTTACAGGGTTGTGTCGTCTTGTACGAGGAGAGACCTTAAAGCTCCGAGAGCTGGATTACATTCAGGGTGCACAGGCTTTTGGGGTATCCACGCCGCGCATCCTCGCCCGCCATATCGTCCCCAATCTGATGCACCTCGTGTTGATTAATATGGTGATGCAGTTTTCTGCGTTTGTGCTTGCGGAAGCAGTCTTGTCTTATGTAGGGGTTGGTGTCGATCCCAACACGGCAAGTTTCGGTGTCATGATTAATACGGCCCGCTCTGAGCTTGCCGCAACACCAATTGTCTGGTGGACGCTGGCAACTGCGTTTGCCTTCATGGTCATGATTGTGCTGTCGACGAATCTATTGGCGGATGCGATTCGTGACGCTTTTGACCCCAGAGCACGTCTAATGAGGCGGCCCACATGATGCGTGATATCCAAGTCCATGATCTGAGTGTTGAGCTCACGACGGAAGCCGGCATCGCCCGTGCGGTGGATGCGCTCAGCCTGTCGATCGACCGCGGAGAGACATTTGCGCTGGTCGGAGAGTCTGGCTGTGGCAAGTCGATGACAGCCATGGCCCTGATGCGACTGCTCCCCGATAACGGAGCGGTGGTGAACGGTCGAGTCCAGCTGCGAGATCTAGAGCTCCTGAGTCTGTCGGAGTCGCAGATGCAGTCGGTCCGTGGACGTCGGCTCTCGATCGTTTTCCAAGAACCGGCAACGAGCTTGAATCCGGTGATGACCGTGGGCAAGCAGATCATCGAGGTGATCGAGCGACATACCGATGTCAAGGGAGCGGCCGCTCGCGAGAAGGCGCTGGAATGGCTGGAGCGGGTCGGTCTTCCGGAGCCTCGCCGACGTCTTGATGCCTATCCATTTGAGCTTTCTGGCGGTCAAATCCAACGGGTCATGATCGCCTTAGCACTGGCGGCGGAGCCAGACCTGCTGATTGCGGATGAGCCGACGACGGCGCTCGATGTGACGATTCAGGCACAAATTCTCGATCTGATGAAGTCGCTGCAGCAGGAACGGGGTATGGCGATTCTGCTGATCACTCATGATCTTGCTGTGGTCAGTGATATGGCCCACCAGGTGGCGCTGCTGTACGCCGGTCAGATCGTTGAGCTGGCGAGCGTGAAAGACTTCTTTAAGAATCCTGGTCATCCGTATGCCCAGTTATTGCTTCAGGCCTTGCCGGGTGAGGATCGCCGAAACCAGTCGCTTGCCGCAATTGAAGGGACGGTGCCTGAACTGACCCATCGTTTTCTAGGCTGCCGTTTCGCTAGCCGTTGCCCGTGGGTGCAGGATGGCTGTACCCAGCAAGATCTTGCGCTGACTGATCACGCAGCACCCGCTGACGCAACACCTGCCGCGGCGACTCGTCATCTCGTTCGTTGTGCCAGAGCAGGACAGATCGACTTTACTGCCGGTGTGATGACGACGGCTCCCACGGCACGACCTGCGACATCGACGTCGCTACCATCGACTCAAGGGCTTTCGGGCGAACTCTTGAAGGTGCAAGACCTGACAGTGCGGTATCGATTGGGCGGCGGTTTCTTTGAACGACAGCGGTACTTCGACGCCGTGCGGGGTATTTCATTTGATCTGCCGCAGGGCCAGACGCTGGCCTTAGTGGGGGAATCGGGGTGTGGCAAGACCACTACCGGCAAGGCCATCATGAATATCCTGGGGCCCAAGGCGGTCGTGGGTGGTCAGATTCTCTTAAATGGCACGGACCTGGTCACCGCGAACAAACAGGCATTGCATCGCGCTCGTCAGACGGTCCAGATCATTTTCCAGAATCCTTTTTCTTCTTTGAACCCTCGCCAGCGTATTCGGGAGGTGTTGGAAGAGGGCATGCGCAGCCTACACCCAGAGTGGTCTGCGGATGAGCGGGCAGCGAAGCTCATGCGTCTGATGGAGAGTGTTGGCCTTAACCCGAAGGCCTTAGATCGTTATCCCCACGAGTTCTCGGGCGGTCAGCGTCAGCGGATCGCGATCGCTCGCGCCTTGGCGGTGGAGCCCAAGCTGATTGTCTGTGATGAACCTACATCGGCATTGGATGTCTCTGTCCAGGCACAGATCTTGAATCTTCTGCGGTCGCTGCAGCGCGAGCTATCGGTGAGCTATCTTTTTATTACGCATAACATTGGCGTCGTGTCTTATCTGAGCGACCGCGTTGCGGTGATGCATGAGGGTCAGATCGTTGAGTCGGGGTCCGTTGATCAGGTACTCGGCAGTCCTGAGATGCCGTATACCAAGACACTGCTGAGCGCTGTTCCCCAGTTAAAGCAGTTTTAACTTTTTCACTAAGGGTTTCTTATGATGCGTTTCGCTTTGATTCGGAGCACCTGTGTCTCCCTATTTGCTAGCCTGTTGACGGTTCCTGCTTATGCGCAGCTTGCGCCAGTCCCCGCGGGATTAAAGGGCCAGGTCGTTCCGCTGCTCTCACCAGACGACATCAAGACCCAGTGCCCCGCAATGTTGGCCACGGTTCGGCAAAAGGTGCAGGCCTTGGAGAAGCGGCAGGATCTTAAAGATGCTCGAGCCGTATTCTCAGAGTGGAATGCCATTTCGGTCACGATGGAAGATCTTGCGGGCCCAATTTATCTCGCCAATAGCCTATCGCCCAATCCTCAGGTACGGAGCGCAGCCGAGGGCTGCATTATCGAGATTGGAAAGATTGGCACTGAGATGATGCAGAGCCTGGCGCTCTATGCACTGGTCAAGGACGCAAAGACCGCAGACCCCATTGACGAGCGACTCAAAGCCGAATTTCTGATGAGCTTTGAAGATAGTGGCGTGACCGGCACCACAGAGGTTCGCGCAAAATTGAAAAGTATTCGTGAGCGCCTAAGCAAACTGTCCTTGGAATTCGCAAAGACGGTGCGCGAGAACAAAGACAAAGTGGCGTTTACGGAAGCGGAAGTCAAGGGAGTTCCTGCCGGAGTCCTTGCGCGTCTGAAAAAAGATGCCGAGGGTCGTTATTTGTTTGGGTTTAGCAGTACTGAATACATTCCGTTCATGGAGTATGCGGACGATGACAATGCCCGTCGTCGATACCAGGCGGCCTATGTGAATCGTGGGTCTGCACGAAACCTGGAGGTGTTGAAAGAGATTCTTGCCCTACGTGATGAGGCTGCAAAGATCACAGGGTACAAGACCTTTGCCCACTATCAGGTTCGTAACCGGATGGCCAAGACCCCTGATCGGATCAACACGTTTCTTGCAGATGTCCGTCAGACCGCAGAGGAAATCGAAAAACGTGAACTTGACGAGATTCGTGCCTACATGAAATCTCAGGGGGCAAAGACTGACCTCGTACGTTGGAATGTCGCCTATTGGCAGCGCCGCTTGGAGGATGCCCGCTATCAGGTTGACCAAGAAAAGTTGCGCGCCTATTTCCCGACCCAGGCGGCGGTGAGCTGGGCGTTAGACATTTCATCGAAGCTTTACGGTCTGAAGTTCACGTTCATCGATGCTCCGGTCTGGCATGAGTCTGTGCGTGCGATTGCCGTGCAAGACGCATCATCAGGTGCCGATGTGGGATTAATCTATTTAGATCTCTTCCCTCGCGAGGGAAAGTATGGTCACGCGGCAGCGTTTGGGACCCGTCGGCCGAGTACCCTTCTGGGACGGATGCCCACCAGCGTCTTGGTTGCCAATTTCAACCCCACAGGTCTTGGCCATCAGGAACTGGTGACGCTGATGCATGAGTTTGGGCACATCTTTCATGGCGTTCTGTCAAAGACACGATATGTCATGAAAGGCGGCACTGCAGTCGAGCGTGACTTTGTCGAAGTCCCCAGTCAGATGTATGAGGAATGGGCGCGAGAGTTCGAGACATTGTCGCTACTGTCATCGCACTGCGCACCGAACTGCCCCAAGATTGATCAAGACTTGATGAAACGGATTACCGCTGCGAACAACTTTGGTCGTGGCCTGCGTTATGCGCGACAGGCCCTATATGCCCGCTATGACATGCGCCTACACACCGCGACATCGGGTGGCGTCGATCCCATGGCGGTCTGGGCGGAAATGGAAGCTGCAACTGCGCTCGGTTATGTCCCGCAGACCCAGTTCCCGGGACAGTTTGGACACATTGCTGGTGGCTATGCCGCAGGCTATTACAGCTATCTTTGGTCAGAGGTATTAGCCTTCGATATGTTTAGTCAGTTCAAAGGAAAGATGCTGAGCCCCGAGATCGGCCGCCGATATCGCGAGCAGGTACTCTCTCGCGGGGGTGAAGTGGATGGCGACACGATGGCCAAAAGCTTCCTTGGCCGTGACCCAAGTCCGGATGCCTTTAATCGTCATCTGAAGATGGGAGTGACGCGATAACACGGTCGACCCGTTCTATCGACTCGGTATCGCATGTTCAGACGATTTGAAAAGCTAGTTCACCCCTATCCCCCTGCTGCACCAGCGGTGGCCCCAGAGACACTTGGGGCCTTTTTGGTCTATGCCAGTAAGGGGGTGCGTCGGTACTTTGTCATCCTTGCATTGCTAACAGCGCTTATCGGCTCGTTCGAGGCGTTTCTGTTTGCCTTGCTGGGCATGGTCGTTGACTGGCTTGCGGCAACACCTCCGGCCGAGTTCTTTGCTACGAAGGCGATGGAACTCTGGCTGGTCGGCGGCTTTCTAGTCTTTAGTATTGTCTTGGTGGTCCTTGCCGATCTGGTCAAGTATCAGGCGCTCTTTGGCAACTTCCCGATGCGGCTACGCTGGCGCTTCCATCGCCTGATGCTCTCCCAGAGCATGTCTTTTTACCAAGAGGAATTTGCGGGTCGGATCGCCACTAAGGTGATGCAGACATCGCTCGCAGTGCGGGATGTGCTGATGACCGTCGGAGACATCTTGGTCTATGTCCTGGTCTATCTGATCACGATGGCCTCGATCATGGCGAGTTTTGACCTGCTGCTATTGATTCCGTTTGCACTCTGGGTGGTGGGCTATTCACTGGTGCTCTGGTTCTTCGTACCCCGGATTGCCCATGTCGGTAAGCGACAGGCCGATGCACGAAGCATGATGACAGGCCGTATCACCGATGCCTATACAAACTTTGCGACCGTAAAACTCTTCTCGCATACCGAGCGCGAGGCGCTCTACGCCCGCCAGTCGATGGACGAATTTATGGGAACCGTCTATCCCCAGAACCGTCTCGTGAGTAGTTTTGAGATCGTCAACCACACCCTGAGCGTCTTATTGATTCTGGGGACAGGTGGGCTGGTGCTCATGCTCTGGTCGAATGAGCAGCTTGGTCCTGGCGCTGCCGCTGCAGCACTCGCGATGGCTTTTCGAGTGATGGGTGTCTCGCACTGGATCATGTACGAGATGGCGAGTCTGTTTGAGAACATCGGAACGGTGCGCGATGGCATCAAAATGTTCGCGAGACGACAGGCGGTTGTGGATCACCCGCAGGCCGAAGAACTCAAGGTAAAGACTGGTGAGATTCGATTTGAGCGGGTCCGATTTGCTTACAGTCAGACCCAGTCTGTTCTAGAAGACTTTGATCTTGTGATTCGACCGGGTGAGAAAGTGGGTCTCGTCGGCCCAAGTGGCGCTGGCAAGAGCACGCTCACCAATCTGCTGTTGCGGCTCTACGATATTCAGGGTGGGCGGATTCTGATCGATGACCAGGATATCGCGCGCGTCAGTCAGACGAGTCTGCGCGCTACGATTGGCATGGTGACGCAAGACACATCATTGCTCCATCGTTCTGTTCGCGAGAACCTGCTCTATGGCAGGCCATCAGCCACCGATGAAGAGGTTCGTCTTGCAATTCAAAAGGCGCATGCGGATGGATTTATTGATGACCTGAAAGATCTCTCCGGTCGATCAGGGTTGGATGCCCATGTGGGCGAGCGTGGTGTGAAGCTCAGTGGCGGTCAGCGCCAGCGAATCGCCATAGCCCGCGTAATCCTGAAGAACGCCCCGATTCTGGTGCTTGATGAAGCGACCAGTGCCCTAGACAGTGAGATTGAAGCGGCGATTCAGGAAAGCTTGGTGGATCTGATGGAAGGTAAGACAGTGGTTGCGATTGCCCATCGACTCAGCACCATTGCTGCGATGGATCGGCTGATCGTGATGGATCACGGCAAGATTGTCGAGCAGGGCACGCACCAGCAGCTTTTGGCAAAGGGTGGGCTTTATGCGCGGCTGTGGGATCGTCAGGTTGGCGGCTTCTTGGCAAGCTCGATCGAATCCAACGACTAATTGAGCGACGGCAGGCAGGCGCCCCCCTGCCTTTGGCCGTTCGCTAATTCAATCCTGTCTTGAGAACAGGGAAGATCTCATAGAGTCCCCGTGCCACATATTCCACGGCAAGTGCAGCAAGTACCAGCCCCATCAGGCGTGAGACGAGTCGAACGGCGATTGGACTCACAAATCGCATGATCTGGCTGGCAAAGGCAAAACACAGCCATGTGCTCAGCCCAATACCAACGATCGCCAACAACAAGAGACCTGTCGCAATCGGGTCTACTGTGACACCGGGGCTATTGAGAATTACTGTACTGATTGCTCCTGGGCCGGCGAGCAATGGAACGCCGAGCGGCACGATTGCGGAGACTGGCGAATCATCGGGCGTGTCTGAGCCGCTGTCGGCAGGCAGGGATTCTGGTTCGGAGTTCAACATCGAAATGCCCAGGATCAAGAACAAGATTCCCCCCGCAATCGAAAACGCGGCCAGTCGAATGGAGAAGAACTCCAAGACGACCCGACCGATAATCGCAGCGCCGAGCAAGACCCCCATGACTGTTAGTCCTGTCCACTGTGCGGCACGTTTACGCTTCGCGTCAGAAAACCCTTTAGTGACCGCCAGGAAAAGAACGACATTCCCGATAGGGTCGACAATTACAAACAGACCAACGGCGGCCCGAATGATGCTGTCAGTAACGCTCCACTCCATGACTCGCCCTTCGTTAGAAATCTAAGGCGCTGCAGAAGCAGTGCGCGGTGGGCTGTACTAGTCCGTTTGTCTGTGCCTGACTGGTGAGATCGGCAAGCCATTGCAGGTCTCTCTCAAAATGGGTCATGACCGGAGCGGACGCGCCCGCCATTACCGACAGAAGATCGCTGCGTACCGTCGCGCTCAGGTCTCCTGCAATCTGCCCCAGGAACTTGCCGATGAACCGATCAAATCCGCTGTCACTCTTTCGGAAGTAGCGGGTCTGCACAGAATCACCGAGTTTTGCCTTTTCCGCTGCAAGGCTGATCGCCACATCCAGTCCACCGATCTTGTCGATTAGTCCGTGATCGAGCGCCTGCTGCCCTAACCAGACGCGGCCGCCACCCACTGCATCCACCTTCTTCGGATCCAGCTTTCGTGCGTCGGCAGTCTTGCTAACGAACTCTTCGTAGACCTGCCCTAAGACGCCTTGAAGCATCTGCTGGAATCGGGGGTCAAGCGGTCGGCGAGGATCGTATGCACCACGAAGCCAGGTAGTGCCATAGCCTTCGGTAGTAATCGACAAGTTCTGCATTGCTTTATCAAACGTGGGGAAGATTCCGAACACACCAATCGATCCCGTGATGGTTGCCGCATCTGCGACGACACCATCTGAGGCGAGTGATATCCAGTAACCACCTGATGCAGCCACATCCCCCATGGATACCACCACAGGCTTACCCGCAGCACGTGTCAGTTCAAGTTCGCGTCGGATCAACTCCGAACCAAGGGCGCTCCCGCCGGGGGAGTTCACCCGAAGCACAATGGCTTTGACCCGGTCGTCCTGCCTGGCTTTCTCGATCAGTGCGCTCGTGGATTTGCCGCCGATGGCCCCTGGCTTCTCGATACCGTCGCTAATATTTCCCTGGGCGACGATAACGGCCACCCCACCATCCCATTTGGGCTGCTTTCGTGCCTCGAGATAGTCGCGATAACCGATCTGGCGGAAGGACTTCGATGATTCATCTTCGCCGACTTTCTTTTTAAGAAGATCTTTGAACTCATCGGGCGCCATGATGCCGGTGATGAGCCCGCCTTTCTTGGCGAACTGTGCAAGGTTAAACCCCTCTGCGGGCAGCGTTTTTGGGATCTCATTGATGGCCGTCGTGATGCTGTTGGCGGGTAGCTTCCTTAACCGCTCAATGTCTGCAGTGTAGAGCGACCATAGTCCACCGTAGAGCATCTTGTTGGTCTCTTGGGTTTCTTTCGAAGGACCCTTCGCGAATAGAAACTCTGCCGCATTCTTATGGGTGCCAACCCGGACAACGTTCACCGTGACCCCGAGTCTTGCGAGCGCTGCAGCGTAATAGCTCTGATACCGACCGAAACCTTCGAGCGCCACCATCCCCATCGGATGAAGATAGATCTCATCAGCATGAGCGGCTAAAAAGTACTGTCCTTGATCGAATGACTGGCCGTAGGTCAGGATCGATTTTCCTGATTGTTTGAATGTCTCTAATGCGCGGCCAACTTCTCTTAGACTGGCGAGCCCACCACCTTGGAACGACTGCAGATCGAGAACGAGCGCTTTGATCTTGTCATCCTTCGCTGCTTCACTGATCGCGCGGAGAACATCGCGAAGCTGTACTTCGCTCTGAGACTCGCCTGACGATGAGAGTATCTTCGAGACGGAAACGCTTGACCGTTCCTCAACTAAGCGGCCCTTGAGATCTAGGACCAAGGCGCTGTCATCTTTTACCGATGGCCCAAGAATCCCTGGAAACACGCTGAGGGTCACCGCGCCAATGACAACAACTAGAAGCACTAGCTGCAGCTCAATGATCAGCAGCGTGGTGACAAATCGACTGAGTCGTTGTGCGCCGTTCGAAAACTTATTCCAACCACCGCGGATCGTGGTCCAGGTCTTTTTAAGAGCATTCATGGTAATGAACTCCGTCCTCGTTAAGTGTCACGTGCGATTCGTCTTGTGAACCAATCGTCGTCTAATCAATAAACGTATAACGCCGCGCAATCGGCTGAGGTCTTGCCACTTGGATGGCTTGCGTGGCGAGACCATACACATAACCGGTGCCTTTGGCTAGCCAGAGCGTTCCCGTGGCAAGGGCGATTCCGACAAGACTTAATCCTGCGGCGGGAATCCCTGGCAGGTGCATCACCCCGTTTGCATCTCGGGAGAGCTGCTGGCCGAAGATCCGCATATTGACAGGTAGGCTCGCATCCGAGCTCACGGTAATCCAGTCGAACCAACCGATTCGAATCACGAAACCTTCCGAGACCTGCGGAATCATGGCCAGATCTTTGGGGGCAAGCTCCCAAAGGGGAGCGAGCACCAGCACAAGGGTGACTGCCGCCAGCGTCATGAACAGTGAGAACAGGATAACGATCACGAAGAAGTTGCCCAAAAGATAGGCGAGTGACAGCCAGCTACGGATATCGGTGAGCCAGAACCGAATACGTCGCCAGAAGTTCAACTCTGCTCCGGATCCCCGTAGTACCGGGATAACGACGGGCTGCATTCGGTGGGGCATACGGATGCCGATCATCAGTTCCACGAGCTTTCCCTGAAAAAGGCTGATGACACGAACGGATCCCATTAGGAAGATGAAGAGCGGGATGCCGATCAAGAATGGCGTCATCGCGATGCTGAGACTACCGAGTAACAACACCCATACAAAGCTGGCGAGTGCGATGGCGAATCCTGGCACCAAGAAATAAATCGCCGAACCCCAGGCCCGGGGATCGGCCCAGATCTTAATGATTGGAATCTGACGGAATCGCTTCATGATGGAGGGAGTGCCTTGGGCATCGGGCTCAGGATGGGGTGCAGTCAGTCTCGTACCTGCATCGACCTGGGACGCACTTGCCTGTTGTTCCTCGTCAAAATAGGCCCGCGCGATTTCTTGTGGCGATCCGTAATCGTTGATCGCCTGATCAATTGACACCCCAGACCGAAGCGCTGTACGTAAGTGGTTTTCAGCATCCACCAGGGCATCGTGGATCGTGGCGGCATTGAGCCCTGTCATGGCAGCCTGGAGTTCAGCAAGATATCGCAGCAGTTGCTGATCGGGGTTCATGTCTTGTCCTTTTCTAAGATGCTTGAGACCCATTGCGTGATGTCCTGCCAGGAGGCTGTCCAATGTCTTAGGGTGTCTTGGCCATTTGGTGTAACCGAGAAACACTTCCGGGCGGGGCCTTCGCTGCTCGGAATCAGGATGCTAGAGATCAGGCCTTCCCGTTCCATTGTGCGAAGCAGGGGGTAGAGGGTGCCTTGCTTAAAGCTCATCCCCTCGGGGGATTCCGCTGAAAGTTTTCTGGCGAGCTCATAGCCGTGGATTGGTTCCTCGGCGCGCGCCACTGCAGCGAGGACTACAAGTCTTGTCAGGCCGACGCCAAGGACGGCGGCGATGGAGGGGTGGGTAGTGTCATTCATTTCAGTACTGTATTTTAAACAGTACTAAAATTATGTCAATACTAGTCCCCCGCGACCGCTCCCTCTCGACGAGGATCGGCGCCACCGCGCCATTTGCCAGAGATTCGCTCGAGCACCTGGATGCCGCTCGGCAGGTCAGTCTCGATCGGTGAGTGCCCCCTTACTCTCAGCCAGGCCAGGGACTCGGGGGATCGCTGGGCCTTCTCAAGCTGAAGCTGGCCGTTGGTCGTGGTGACTGAGAAATTGGGCAGGTCAATCGACTGTTGGGCATCCAGGCCCCAGTAGAGCAGTCCGTAGATCGTCTTGGCCACGTAATGAATGATTGAGGCGCCGCCGGGACTGCCTAGCGCCGCGACGAGTGTCTCCTTCTGGTCAGGGTTGCTTTCAAAAATGAGTGTTGGACTCATGGATGACCGTGAGCGTTTGCCCGGCTCAATGCGATTGACCAGTGGGCGACCTTGTCGATCGGTGGCGATGAAGCCGAAATCGGTGAGCTGGTTGTTCAGCATAAATCCGCCGGGTTCACCGGTACTCACCATGAGTCGGGAGCCAAAGACACTCTCGATGGTAGTGGTCATCGCGACTGCATTGCCATAGCGATCAATCACGCTGATGTGGCTCGTTCCAGATTCAACTGGTTCTATGCCTGTTGCGACCTTCAGGCTTGGATCTGCAGGGTCTCCTGCTTGGACGAGGGCCGTGCGATTTGCGCTAATTTCTTGCGAGCGCCGCTCAAGGTAGCGTGGTTGCAATAGGCTTAGCCATCCCCAGGCTGGGGGTGCGACGTAGTCCGGATCCGCAACATAGGCTGCGCGATCAGCGAAGGCTCGTCGTGCTGCTTCCGTGTATGCATGTAGCCATTCGTCTGTGACCCCTTGGTCTTGTGCGATGCCCAGCGAGCGCATCATGGCCATCGTCTGAGCGATGGCGATGGTGCCCGAGCCGGGAGGCGGAAAACCACAGAGTCGGTAGCGTCGTGGGTGGGGCGTTGGCTGGTCGAAGAAGCAGATGGGTTCGCGCTCTTTTGCGCGGTAACCGCGAAGATCGTCGTGCGAGAGCCATCCAGGATTGGTGGGGTGGCCCTGTACAGTCTTGACGATCGCGTCCGCAATTTCGCCCTGATAAAAAGCATCTGGTCCTTCACGAGCGATTTTTTCAAGAATTCTGGCAAGACCGGGATTCTTCAGAATTGACCCAATCGGCTTTGGTTTTCCGTCTTCTTGGTAAAAGTAGCCAAGCGCCTGTGGATCGCGTCGCAGCGATTGATCAAGACGCAGCAGTCGATGGAGCCGTGGGCTCATTGGAAACCCATCGGTCGATAGCCGAACCGCAGGAATAAATAACTTTTCCCACGGCAGTTTTCCGTGTTGCTCGTGCGCCAGCGCGAGCATGCGGATAAGCCCCGGGGTTCCGACTGATCGCCCCCCGACGATGGCCTTGCTCATCGCCATCGGTTTGCCATCCTCTAAGAAAAGATCGATCGGAACCCGACCGGGGGCGGTCTCTCGGCCATCAAACGATTGCACACGCTGTCCATCAAAGTGCATTAAGAAGGCGCCGCCACCAATTCCACTGGACTGGGGTTCCACCAATGTCAGTGCGAGCTGCGCGGCAATGGCCGCATCGACTGCACTGCCGCCCTGTCGAAGGATCTCCAGACCCGCCTGGCTCGCGAGCGGATTAGCGGTCGCGACGGCCTGTCGGTCGAAATAGACGGTGGTCTTGGGGGTCCATCCGGAGGCAGGCTCTGGATGATCGCTGCGCAGGCTCTGCCCGATAGATGGGCCCGATCCAACGATCAGGCCTAGCAGGAGCGCAGATAACTGCCGAACATGGTGGTACGACCGAGGGCGGAGGTGTAGGGGCATGGCCGGCGGGCGCTTAGGAAGGCCTTGAGTACTTTGAAAGATCGCGGCTGGCGAGCTGCGCCATGATGGCCTGTCGCTCGGGCTCGGATAACTGTCCCCAGCGGACGATTTCGTCAATCCGTCGCTTGCAGGTTTGGCAGATCTGACCCGTGGGATCAAGGTTGCAGATGTTCTGACACGGGGAAGAAATCTGTTGGATCATGACCGGCAGTGTAGCGACTTCAGGTGTGCAAGGGGAATCCCTGATGAGCCTTGGTGGTTCGAGGGATGTTCTCGCTTCAAAATACCAATCTTTCGGATTTTGGGCGCGGCCACAGCCCCCTATTTAAAGAGACCAATATGTCTGCAAATACCCTGCTGTCATCCTGGAAAACCCCTTTCGAGATTCCGCCGTTTGAGCAGATTCGTGACGACGAGTTTTTGTCAGCGTTCGCTGAAGCGATGGCGCAGCACTGGTCAGAGATTGAGGTCATTCGATCCTCCGTTGAACCGGCTGATTTTGAGAACACGATCGTAGCGCTGGAGCGTTCAGGGCGTGCGCTCTCACGCGTGAAGTCGGTGTTTTTCAATCTGGTGGGATCGAACAGTAATCCTGCTTTGCAGGCCATTGAGCGGGAAATTGTGCCCAAGCTTGCCGCCCATGACAGTCAGATCCGTTTAGATGGTCAGTTGTTTGCGCGGATCGAGTTGATCTATCAGCAGCGTGCGTCGCTTGGTCTCGATGATGAGAGTCTGCGGCTGATCGAGCGGTATTGGCTCGATTTTCGTTTTGCGGGCGCGCATCTAGCGCCAGAACAGCGATCGCGCATGGCAGACATTTCACAGGCGTTGGCCCGTCGCTACACCGCGTTTTCTCAGAACGTCCTGGCAGACGAGGCTGAATACGCAAAGTTGTTGACGCAGGAATCGGAACTTGCCGGTCTTCCTGACTTTGTTCGTAGTGCTGCCCGCGCGGCGGCACAGGCCAGAGGGCATACAGATCCATCAGCCCATGTGATTACATTGTCACGTTCGTTACTCACGCCCTTCATGACTTTTTCAGAATCGCGGGCGTTACGTCGAGAGCTCTGGCAGGCCTGGTGTCTTCGGGGCGAACGACTCGCTGCGCATGATAATCGCCCATTGATTAAAGAAATTCTTCAACTTCGCCATGAGCGCGCACAGCTACTCGGCTACCCGAGTAGTGCGCATCGCGCACTCGCGGACACGATGGCGGGAACACCCGAGGCGGTTCGTGAGCTCTTGATGACGGTCTGGGCCCCTGCAAAGGCGCGCGCGCAGGCTGAATACAACGAGATGCTCGCGCTCGCGCAGGCAGACCCTCAGCATAGCCTCACGGCGCTCGAGCCATGGGATTGGCATTTCTGGGCCGAGCGGCTTCGCGCTGAGCGGTACGCCCTGGAAGAGTCCGTCGTCAAACCCTATTTTCAGCTGCATAAGATGACGGAGGCGATGTTCTATGTCGCTGGCCAGTTGTTTGGACTCGTCTTTAGGCCGCTCGATCAGTTCCCACGGTATCAACCAGAGCTTTCGGGCTGGGAGGTCTGCTCTAAAGAGGGCGAGCATGTTGGTGTTTTTATAAGCGATAACTTTGCACGACAGAACAAACGTTCAGGGGCCTGGATGAGCACCTTCCGCAATCAGGCGGCGCTGCTTGAACCGAGCCGTCCGATTGTGGTGAATAACAATAATTTCTCGGCGCCTGCGCCTGGGCAATCTGCGTTACTGAGCTTGGATGATGCGCGTACCTTGTTCCACGAATTTGGTCATGGCCTTCACGGGCTGTTATCGAACTGTCGTTACCCGCGGCTTGCGGGTACTCAGGTGCTGCGTGACTTTGTGGAGTTTCCTTCTCAGATCATGGAGAACTGGCTGCTTCAGCCCGAAATTCTTCGACGGTTTGCACTGCATGTCGATACCGGTGAGCCCATGCCGGAGTCATTGATTGATCGGATTCAGAAGGCAAAAGGGTTTAACCAGGGCTTTGCGACGGTCGAGTACCTCTCAAGTGCGATTGTTGATCTCGCGTTACATGAGCAGACTGACTTTACACAGCTGGATCCGATTGCTTTCGAACAGGCGGTATTAAATGAGCTTGGGATGCCCAAGGCGATTGGTATGCGCCATCGACTGCCCCATTTCTTGCATTTGTTTTCCAGCGATGCCTATGCCTCCGCTTACTACGTCTACATGTGGGCCGAGGTCTTAGATGCGGACGGATTTGAAGCCTTCTTGGAGTCAGGCGATATCTTTCAGCCTGATCTTGCCAAGCGACTCAAGGATTTTGTCTATTCCCGGGGTAATTCGATTGCTCCCATGAAGGCCTTTGAAGCGTTTCGTGGACGACTGCCGCAGGTCGCCGCGTTATTGCGCCAACGCGGCCTTGTGTCAGCCTAGTGTCAGATTTTGTTGATGAGATAAGGATGGTTTGATGGCTACTGCCTATCAGTCTTTGCACAGTACTTTTGAGCGGCTTCATCGCTTTCAGCACTTGAAAAACATTGCCGGCTGGGATCAGGCGGCGAATATGCCGGCCAAGGGCAATGAGGCGCGGGCCGCAGCGACTGCCGAGATGGCGGCGTTGATTCACAGTATTCAGACTGACCCAAAGCTTGGGGACTGGATTCGCGCGGCAGAGCTGGAGTCGCTTGACCCAACGCAAAAGGCAAACCTTCGTGAGATTCGTCGCACTTGGTTATCTGCCACAGCGATGCCAGAGGCACTAGTGCGGGCGCAGGAGCTCGCGACCTCCCGTTGTGAACACGCTTGGAGAGCCCAGCGACCTGCGAATGACTGGAAGGGCTTTATTGGGAATTTTGAAGAGGTGCTCATGCTCGCACGTGAGCAGGCGAAACGCCTCTCCGATGTTTTAGGGGTCTCCCCTTATGAGGCGATGATGAGCCTTTATGAGCCGGGATTACGAACCGCGGATCTCGATCGTTGGTTTGGGGATCTGCGCGCCTGGCTGCCGGGCTTAATTAGAGAGGTGATTGAGAAGCAGTCACGCGAGTCTGTTGAGATTCCTCTGGGGCCGTTTGATCTTTCCGCGCAGCGTGATCTCTGCGAAAAGGTGATGCGGGCGCTTGGATTCGATTTTGAAGCGGGTCGCTTAGATGTCAGTACGCATCCCTTTTGTGGTGGTGTGCCCGAAGATGTGCGGATCACCACTCGATTTCGAAGCGATGAGTTTCTGCCAAGTCTTTACGGTACGATTCACGAGACCGGCCATGCCCGCTACGAGCAGAACCTTCCTCGCACGCTTCTGGGCCAGCCGGTAGCGCGCGCCCGTTCAATGGCGCTGCATGAGAGTCAGTCGTTGTTCTTCGAGATGCAATTGGGATGTCATCCGGGATTTGTGCAGCGGCTTGCGCCGATGGTGGCAGCGGCCTTCGGCAAACAGTCCGCTTTTGATGCGGAGAACCTGGTTCGCCTGCTGACGCGTGTGAAGCCGGGCTATATCCGGGTAGATGCAGATGAAGTGACCTATCCGGCACATATCCTGTTGCGCTATGACATCGAGCGCGCGTTGATCGAAGGGCAGATGGAGGCACGAGATATTCCTGAGCGTTGGGATCAGCTGATGCACGAGCTCTTGGGTGTCGATACTCGGGGTAACTACCGAGATGGCCCCTTGCAGGATATCCACTGGCCAGCGGGCTTATTTGGCTATTTCCCTTGCTACACCCTGGGGGCCATGTATGCCGCGCAATGGTTTGCCAGCATGAAGGCGAGCAATCCAGCCATTGATGAGGCAATTGCACGCTGGGAGTTCGATCAGCCTTTTGGCTGGCTACGGGACAATATCTGGTCGCAGGCGAGTCAATGGACGACTGATGAGCTTGCCACTCGAGCAAGCGGTAGCCCGCTAAATCCAGAGCATTTCCGGGCACATTTGACGCGCCGTTATCTCTAACTGCGGTACCCTTAGGTCCGTGTCGACTTTACTACCCAGAATTAGAACCATGACGGTCTCTCTGTCTCATCCGTTATCGATGCGTCTTACCTCGCCTGCTCATTCTTGGATTCGCAGGGCGCTCGCAACTTTGTGCCTCGGCATGGCCGCCACCGCGGTCGCGGCAACGCCGGCGAATCCGAATAAGGTACTGCGCCTGGCGTTTCCGACCCAAGAAACAGGATTTGATCCTGCACGAGTAGGGGACCTGTATTCGAATACGGTGATCTCGGCCATCATGACCCCATTGGTGCGGTATGACTGGCTGGCCAATCCTGCGCGGGTGGTCCCCAATGTCATCGAGGCGATGCCTGAGCTCAGCAAAGACCGTCGGGAATATACCTTCCGCATCAAGCCTGGTTTCTTTTATGCACCAGACCCCGCCTTCAAAGGGCAGAAGCGAGAGCTTCGTGCAGAGGATTTTGTCTACGGTTTCAAGCGGCACGCAGACCCGCGGAGTCGTTCTCCTCAGTTTACGGACGTCGCTGATCGTATTGTTGGGTTTCGAAAGGCTCACGAAGACGCTGTTGCCAATGGCGGAAAGTTTGATTACGCAAAGCCAATCGAGGGCCTCCAGGCAGTCGATCAGTACACCCTCAAGATTCGACTCAACGAGCCAGACACTAATTTCCTTTATCTCATCTCAAGCGCCTATTACAGTGCCGTAGCCCAAGAGGTTGTCGAGCACTACGGTTTTGAGAACATGATGGCCAATCCGGTGGGTGCGGGCCCGTATCGTCTTCAGGAATGGGTTCGTGGGTCGAAGATCGTGCTGACAGCGAACCCGTATTACCCGGGGTTTGTTTGGAATTTCGAAGCCTCGCCAGGGCAAGACCAAGACAAGAAGATTGCTGAGCAGATGCGAGGCCGTCGCATGCCGCAGATTGGTCGAGTGGAGATCAGCATCATTGAAGAGCCACAGTCGCTTTGGCTTGCGTTTAATTCGGGTGCGCTCGATGTATTAGGGGTGCCGACGCCTTTTATCAGCCAGGCGCTCACCCCAAAAAATGAGCTGAAGCCAGATTTTGTTGCGCGAGGCGTCCAGATGTATCGCGCGAAAGAAGCCGATATTCGATTCCAATTTTTCAACCTGCGCGATCCAGTGATTGGCGGGTATTCGAAAGAGAAGATTGCTTTGCGGCGCGCCATCATCATGGCATTTGATGTCGATGAAGAGATCCGTACCATTCGCCAAGGGCAGGCGGTTCGTGCAGAGCAGCTCGTCTCACCCGTCGGGCGCGGACATGATCCTCAGTACCGAAGTCTCAATCGATTTGATCCGGCCTTATCAAATGCATTGCTCGACCAGTTTGGATATAAGCGTGGTCGTGATGGCTGGCGACACAATCCAGATGGAAGTCCTTTGGTCTTTACGATCTATTCTTCGACCTCGACGCTTGATCGCGAGCGCGATGAGCTTTGGAAGAAGTCGATGGATCGCATTGGTATTCGTCTGCAGATCAAGAAAGACCGTTTCCCGGAAATGCTGAAGCAGGGCAAGATGTGCGGCATCTCCTCGTGGGGGCTGGGGTGGACGGGGAGTTTTGACGCGGAATATGCGATGAAGATTCTGTTCTCGGGGGCGATTGGTCAGAACAACTACGCTTGTTTTGAAAATGACGAGTACGACCGACTATTCAAGCTTTTGCGTCGTATTGATGATGGCCCAGAGCGGATGAAGGCGATCCACAACATGCTTCGACTGGTTGAGACCAATGGTGCCATGTTGCTGTCGGCCTCGACCGTATCAACCCGACTCAGCCAGCCATGGGTCGTCGGCTATCGCCGCAACACCTTTGTGTTGTCAGATTGGATGTATCTGGATATCGATCTCGATAAGAAGCCCAAGACATCGGGAGCCACTAAATGAGCGGATACATCGTACGTCGTCTCTGGCAGATGATCCCGACCCTGGCGGGCGTGATTCTGCTGATTTTCTTTTTGTTTAACTGGGTCGGGGGTGATCCCAGTTATGTGATTGCGGGCTTGGTTGCGGACAAGGCGCAGATTGAGAGTATCCGTCGTGAGCTGGGTCTGGATCAGCCGATGGTTGTCCAGCTCTGGATTTTTGTGAAGCAGGCGTTGACCTTTGACTTTGGAACCAGCTGGACGACGGGAGAGCCCGTCAGTCAGATGCTGGCAACACGTATTCCTGCGTCGCTCACGGTGGTGGTGCCACTGTTGATTATCGAAACCATTATCGCGGTGATTGTTGCCATTTGGATCTCTTGGGTGCGCGGTGGCCTACTGGATCGATCGGTGATGGTGGCTTGTACGGTTGGGATGTCGATCAGTATTTTGGTCTTCATTATCCTTGGTCAGTATTTCTTAGCCTATCGTCTGGGCTGGTTCCCTGTTCAGGGATGGGGAACTAGCCTGACGCAGAATCTGCTGGTCTACGCACCGCTTCCCATTCTGCTGGGGTTGGTTGTGAGCCTCGCGCCAAACATCCGACTGTTCCGCAGTTTTGTGGTCGAGGAGATCGATCAGGATTATGTACGCACGGCACGCGCGAAGGGCTTAAGTAACTCGCGCGTGCTCTTCGTTCACGTATTTAGAAACGCGCTCGTGCCAGTCATTACTTTCGTGATCGTGAATCTACCGGGCTTATTGTTGGGGGCGTTTCTACTGGAACGTTTCTTTGGTATCCCAGGGATTGGACGTGAGGTCATTCTGGCAGTGGAGCGTAGTGACTTTCCTGTGATCAAGGCGGTGACGCTGGTGGTGGCCGTCGCTTCAATGGTCTTTAACTTATTGGGGGATCTGTTGTATCGCTACGCTGATCCACGGGTGCAGCTCCGATGACGACACATTCTGAAGGACTCTGGCGGCTTGCGTTTCGTCGTTTCCGCTCGGACCGAGTGGGGATGGCGTCGGCCATTATTGTGGCGGTAAGCCTGGTGATTGTTCTGTTGACCGTTCTCGAGCTTCTGGCGAGCAAATGGGACGAGTCGGTCGCGGTGGGCCATGCGCCTCCTGCCTTTACGGCAGAAGGTCGTGCACTGATTGGCCAGACCTACACACCGGAATATGTTCTTCCCGAAGGCGATCCGACCGTCACAGAAGTTGAAGATCCAATCGGTGCTGAACTTGCAGCAGCTAAGGCGTCGCTTGGGGAGCGAGAGCAGCACGCCAATCCCGCACGGGCACTGACCCTGCCGCTGGGAGCGGATAAGTGGGGTCGAGACATCCTCGATAAGACGATCAAAGGTGCTGAGACGAGTATTCTGGTGGGTCTCTCCGCCGCCTTATTAGCAACGGTCATTGGTACTGCACTTGGCGCAGTGACCGGATGGTTTGGCGGCAAGATTGATGACCTGGGTAACTGGTTTTATAACGTCTTCACAGCGATTCCAGGAATCTTATTGATCCTTGCGATTGCCGCAGTCCTTGGGGGAAGGGGGCTGCTATCGGTGGTCATCATTCTCGGGTTCACGGGGTGGACGGGCGTCTACCGACTGGTTCGTGCGGAATATCTCAAGCATCGCGACCGAGAGTATGTTCGTGGTGCGCAGGCCATTGGCGCATCAAGCATGCGTCGCATGCTGGTGCATATTCTTCCTAACGTCAGTCACTTGGTGCTTGTCCAGTTCTCGTTACTCACCGTCGCCTGTATTAAGGCGGAGGTGATTCTCTCCTTCCTCGGACTTGGTGTACCCGTCGATGGCGTGTCCTGGGGAACGATGCTCAATGAAGCGCAGAATGATCTGATTCTCGGGAAGTGGTGGCAGCTCGTCTCGGCTACCCTTGCTATGGGGGTCTTCGTCACGGCGCTATCGATGCTGACGGATTCCATTCGTGATGCTCTTGATCCAAGGCTAACCCATGACTAACGCCACTCCATTGTTAGACGTCCGACGTTTGAATGTCGCCTTCCGTTCGGGCGCTGGACAGATGGTCCAGGCGGTACGCGATGTGTCATTTCAGGTTGAGCCTGAGTCGACGGTCGCGTTAGTGGGGGAGTCGGGCAGTGGCAAGTCTGTCTCCGCATTGGCGGTGATGGGGCTTTTGCCGGAGCGAAGTGCCCGGGTTTCCGCGGAGGCGCTGCGATTTAAAGACACCTCGCTATTGTCTGATCAGGGGCGGTTGATAAATCCTTATCGAGGCAATCGCATCACGATGGTCTTTCAGGATCCCATGACCTCCTTGAATCCTGTCTACTCAGTGGGTTTTCAGGTTGCTGAGATGCTGCGAGTCCATCGACAGATGAGTCGTAAAGATGCCCAGGCGAAGACGATCTCACTCTTTGAAGAAGTGGGGATCTCCGATCCGGCGTATCGATTTAAAGCCTTCCCGCATGAGCTCTCTGGCGGTCAGCAGCAACGAGTCATGATTGCGATGGCACTGGCCTGCGAGCCGGAGCTACTGATTGCTGACGAGCCGACGACGGCGCTTGATGTGACGGTTCAGAAGCAGATTCTCGACCTCATGGCAGATCTGCGCAGACGCCGTCGAATGGCCATGATCTTTATTTCACACGATCTGTCGCTAGTTGGGCAGATTGCGGATCAGGTCGTTGTGATGCAAAAAGGGGAGGTCTGTGAAAATGCGCCATCACGCCAGATCTTCCAGATGCCAACGCATGTCTACACACGCGCGTTACTGAGTTGCAGGCCGACCGCGGAGTCGAAGGGACGTCGTCTCTTGACCGTCGATGACTGGACGCGCGCAGAGTCCTCGGGTTTGTCAATGGAGCCGCCAGCGATTCGACAAACTGTAAAACCTGGTGATGCGTTTATTAGCGTTCAGAATCTATCAAAGATCTATATGCGCAAGAGCGGCCTGTTCTCTCAGACGCCGTTTCATGCGGTAGACGATGTCTCCTGTGCGATTCGCAAGGGTGAGACGCTTGGTCTGGTGGGTGAGCCGGGGTCTGGGAAGTCAACGATTGGCCTGATGTTGATGCGCCTGATCACGCCGACGGCCGGGAAAATTCTGGTGGATGGCCAGGATCTCGTACAAGTGTCGGAAAAAGAGTTTTCGCCTTATCGCCGTCGATTCCAGGTGGTTTTTCAGAATCCTTATGCATCGCTAAATCCGCGATTTACGATTGGTCAGATCCTTGCAGAACCGATGTGGCTGCATGGGATCGGTCAGACGTCCCAGGATCGCGAGGCGTTAGCAAAGAAACTACTCGATCGAGTGGGTCTTCCTGAGACGGCGTTGAAACGCTATCCGCATGAGTTCTCAGGCGGTCAGCGCCAACGAATCATGATCGCGCGATGCCTGACGGTTTCACCTGATCTGGTGGTCTGTGATGAGGCAGTGTCCGCACTTGATGTGTCAGTGCAGGCCCAGGTATTGAACCTTCTGAAGGATCTTCAGCAAGAGCTTGGGCTCAGCTACCTATTCATCTCTCATGACCTATCGGTCGTTCAGTACATGTCGGATCGCATCATTGTGCTGAAGTCTGGGAAGATTGTGGAAGAGGGAGATACGGACGCTATTTATCAGCGTCCGCGCCACGAATATACCCAGGCACTTCTTCGTGCGGTCCCTACGCTGTCAGCGGTACAACCTTCAGCATAACCAGCACGAAGATTAGCAGCGCGACGGTATTCGCAAAGAGTAGGGCGATTGGCCGCCAGCCAAGAGACTTCATGTCAAACAGGCTGGTCTTGACGCCGAGCCCAGCAATGGCGAGCAGCACAAAAGTTCGAGACGTCTCTTGCGTGAGAATTTGAACTGGCGCAGGGATGCTCACGAGGTTGGCAATTGCGAAAAAGACAAAGAAGAAAATTAAGAAGGTGGGAATTAGTTTTGGCTTTTTTCCGCTGTCTGCTGTCTGATGGGCCTTGCGGAACCAGAGACTTACGCCAAGGACCACTGGCGCTAAGAAAGCGACTCGCAGAAGCTTTACATAGGATGCGGATTCAGCGGTTCCTTCGCCGAAGAGCATCGCGGCGCCAACCACCTGTGCCACGTCATGAATGGTCGCCCCAAAGAGGAGTGCGGCTTCGTACTTCGTGAACTCAAGCGCATAGGCGAGCATGGGGTAGAGCACCATGCAGACGGTCGATAGGGCCGTCACTCCCACGACGACAAAGAGCGTCAGTTTTTCTTTGTGCTGACCTGGCGGGAGTGCTGCGGAGATAGCCATGGCAGCAGAGGCGCCACAGATGGCGACCGCGCCGCCCCCCAGCACGGATTCCTCTTGATTGCGACCGAGTAGCTTGCCGACCACAAGGCTCGTACCAATGGTGAGGGCGACCCCGAGCGCTACCGTCAGCACCGTGCCAGCACCCATTGCAAAGACCGTATCGAGACCAAGACGGAACCCCATAAGCGCCACCCCGGCGCGAAGGATCGTGGTGGTGGTGACCTTGATGCCGGGTTCGAGTCGTGAGCCTTTGAAGAGGCTATTGAAGGCCATTCCCAACAGCAGGGCGTAAAGAAATAGTGGGCCGCCATACGACTGGGAGATCAGGGTGGACGTCGCGCCGATGAGGGCACAGAGCAGCAAGCCGGGGGTAATTTCCCGGGCTTTTTGAAAGGCCTTGGCTACTGGGTTGCTCATGCTGTTGTCGTCTCCCTGTTGTCCTCTGGTCAACCCTATTGACACAGTCAACCAGATAAAATAATGTGTAGTCATTATAACAAGCTAATCGGAGATCTTGTGCAATCTGTTCCCCCTGCCAGACTGCTGCAGCCCCAGTCGCTCTATATGCAGCTCGCGGACCTGATTCGCGAGCAGATTCTTGACGGGACCTACACCTCAGGCGCGCTGTTGCCGTCGGAAAATGACATGCTTGAGATGTACAAGGTCAGCCGCGTGACGGTCCGTCAGGCCCTCGCCCTATTGGATCAAGAGGGCATGGTGAAGCGTATCCAGGGCAAAGGAACGTTTGTTGCGGTTCAGGCTGTGGAGCAGAACTTCCTAAGCCTGCACGACTTCTCAAAAGAGCTCATGGCAAAAGGGCACGTACCGAGCTTTGAGATCCTGAGCCATGAGTGGAAGCCCGCCACGGCCGAGTTCCGAAGCCTGTTTGGGCTTAAGGAAGACAGTGCGCTTCTGGTCATTGAACGCCTAAAAAACAGTGACGGTAGCCCGATCATGCTTGAACGGGTGCTGTTGCCGAAGAATCGGATTCCAAGCTTTCCGCTGAAAGATATTCGGTCCAAGTGGCTCTCTGTCATCTTGCAGGAGTCGTTCAATATTCGTCTGGCGCGCGTTCGCAAATCAATTCAGCCCATCAAGATTGGGCGCGCACAGGCGAATTTGCTGGGTGTGTCGTCCGGAAGTCTGGGGCTACTCGTCGATCGCGTGACCTGGTCGGATCAGGCAGATATGCCACCAATTATGTTCACTCGTGCGATTGTGCCTGCCGAGCATTCTCGTTTCTATGTGGATGTTGATGTAGAGCCAGGTCGCGGTGATCACTAGCCGCTGATCGACGATGACGCAGTCCACGACCTATCTGGCGCAGATCGTTAATCACGCGCGATTAGCCACCGCCACGCCAACGGCAATCACCTGGGCAAAGCTGCGCGTGATGGATTTTATGGCTGCAAGTTGTGATGGGCTGACGAGCGAGACGGTCACGCTTTTTGATCGCTATGTTGAGCGTTCTGGTGGGCATCCAGCGGCCACAGTTCTTGCAACCGGACGTCGATCGACTGCACTGTTGGTGAGTGCTGCGAATGCCGCTGCTGCGCATGCGGCCGAGACAGATGATATTCATGTCGACGTCACCGGCTTGCATGCCGGTGCGGTCGTGATACCGGCTGCATTAGCAGCTGCAGAGGCGAGTCAAACAGATGGTAGACGGTTCCTAGAGGGTGTGATCGCAGGTTACGAGGTTGCCGGTCGTATTGGCGCAGCCATCAGCGCGTCACACCGTGCTCGCGGATTTCATGCAACGGGAACGATTGGTGCGCTGGGTGCCGCCGCGGCCGCATCAGTCGCAGCCGGGGACGCAGACGAGCAGGTTATTTCAAGTGTCGGTCTTGGGTCATCGATGGCGGGGGGTACTTTTTCGATTCTGGCGGGAGGCGCGCAGGCCAAGCATCTTCATCCGGCGCATGCTGCGATGGCGGGTTGTTTTGCGGCAGATCTTGCTCGGCTCGGATTGGATGCCGCGTCAAAAGCGCTAGAGGTCACCGATGGGTTTTTTTCTGCCTATGCAGATGTGGTGGACTGCGAGCGGCTCTTAGCTGAACAGGATGATTTTGAGATCGCCCGAGTGTTAGTCAAGCCGTTGCCCTGTTGTGCCCATGCCTACGGCGCGGTCGAGAGCGCCCTGTCGCTTCGTGGTCAGATCAACCTCGACTCGGTCGAGTTGATTCGCATCCTGACCTATCACGCTGCAGCCGTGCTTGCCAATCGGCACCCAAAAACGCGTGAGGAAGCAAAGCTGAGTCTGCCTTACTGCGTCGTAGCGGCTTTACGCGAGCCGATCTTTGATGAATCCTGTTTTTCTGAGCAGGCGATTGCAAGGATTACGAAGGATCCACTGTTAAGTCGCGTCGTCATGGAGGATTCCAACTGGGCCAATACGGCGTTTCCGGTCAAGCGGCTCACGCGGTTAGGTATCACGGCGGTTTCAGGTGAGGCCGTCACGGTGGACAAAGAGATCTTGCACCGCCCGACAACTGATCCGGCAGTAATTCACCGCAAATTTTTGACGTCTTGTGAGCCTGTGTTTGGTCGTCACACATCAGAACTGCAACACCGAATTGAATCGCTGGACTCGACAGCAAATGCTGTCGTGGACTTGGCCAGTTTTTGTTCAAAAACTGCTTCGGAGTATCGACGCAGATCTTGTTTTATTTAACCCTGAAGGAGTCGTTTCACAATGAAGAAGGAACTAAATTTTCTCCATGGCATTCACACCATTCTGGTCACGCCATTTAAAAAGAACTTTGACCTGGATATTGAGGGCCATAAGAAGAATGTGGACTTTGCTGCAAAGTCGAGCGCCCATGCCTTGGTCTGTCTTGGCACCCAGGGTGAGTTCCACTCGTTGAACTCCGATGAGCAAAAGCAGATCATGAAGGCGACGGTTGAGGCAAACGCTGGCCGGAAACCGATCATCTGTGGCACAGCACATAGCAGTACCTTAGAAGCCGAAGCCCTGACCAAATACGCAAAAGATATTGGCGCGGATGCGGTGCTTATGACACCTCCTTATTACTCCCAGGTGACCTGGAAAGGGGTTCATGATCACTTTGCTCGTATCTCGCAGAACGTCGCGATGCCGATCATTATGTACAACGCACCAGATCGCGTCGGTTTCAACCTCACGGCAGAGCATCTCGTTCAGTTATCAGCGCTTGAGAACGTTGTTGGGGTGAAGCAGGCTTCAAGGAACATCATGGAGCTTGAAGAGTCTGTCTCTCAAGCGGGTTCAAAGCTTGCGGTCTTCGGTGGATCAGAGGCAATGATGTGGCCTTGTATGGCACTAGGAATGGTCGGATCGAGTTCTACGGCCGCTAGTTTTATGCCGCAGTATTTCGTCGATATCTATGACGCCTATAAACAAGGCCGTATGCAAGAGGGCTACGATAAGTTCATGGCGCTTGCCCCCTTCCGTCGTCTGTCCAAGAAACTTGGCCATGCTGCCGTCGTCAAAGCGGCGATGGATCGTATTGGTCTGGTCGGTGGCCCAATGCGTCCTCCTTTGGTCACCCCTGCCGAGGCCGATCTGAAAGACCTTGATGGGATTCTTGCCTCGATTGGAATCAAGTGAGGGGGTAGTACGAGATGAACTAGCGGTTGGAAGCTTGTTTGGATCAATCAAATTATGGAGACAGAAATGCGTAATTACAAAAATCGTTTGATCGCGCTACTTGCTGTTATTAGCACCTTCGGTACTTCCGCGGTGTTGGCCCAAAACTTCCCAACAAAGCCGATTACGATGGTGCTGAGTTCGGGGAGTGGGTCATCGGTTGACATCATGGCTCGGACGTTGGCTCGGGTCGTGGAAAAAGAGCTTGGCCAGCCTGTTGTTGTGTCAAATAAACCGGGTGGTGATGGTGCGGCAGCCATGGCCGATCTTTTGTCTGCGAAGGCGGACGGCTATACCCTTTGGGCGGCTACAAAGACATTTCCTGTGGCACTCAACACGAACCTAAAGCAGTTTAAGGCCTCCGATTTCCAGCCGTTGGTCATGGTTCAGGTCGATCCGTTTGCGCTCGTAGTTCAGGGTAATGCGAAGTGGAAGAATCTGAATGAGTTTCTGACCGATGCCAGAGCCAAACGGGTAAATGTCGGCGGATTTGGCTCGTCATCGCCCCATGGCCTATTTAATTACTTCCTTGCGAAGAATTCGAAGGCTAACCTGAACTGGATTCCGCATCAGTCAGGAAGCAAGGCGCTCACCGCGCTGATGGGCGGGCATCTGGATGCGGTAGTGTCGAATCCATCTTCCATGATGCCGCAGGTCAAAGCGGGAACGCTTCGCATTCTGGCGATTGCAACGCCCGAGCGCCTGAAAGATCTTCCGAATATCCCTACCTTTAAAGAACAGGGCTATGACATGGTGGACTCTCAGTGGCGTGGATTCTTTGTGAAAGCAGGCACTCCGGCTCCGATCATTGCTCGGTTAGACGCCGCTTTCAAGAAGGCAATCGAATCGCCGGAGTTTCAGGATTATCTAATTAAGACTGTGCAGTACAACGGCTACATGGGACCGAAAGAATTCTCGGCATATGTCAAGAAAGAAGTCGATGCAATTGCACCAATTGCGGACGATTTCCTGAAGTCAATCCAGTAGTTTTCCTGAAGGGGCTGTAATGAGAAGAGTCGATTTGCTCTGGTCCGTTGTGATTGTGGTTTTTGCGGCAGCGTATCTTTCTGCTGCATCCGATCTTCCACTGACGACACGACGGGGCGCGCCAGGAGCGGGTGTTTTTCCGCTTTACATGGGCATCTTGTTAGCGATCGCTGGGGCGCTTTATCTTGTCCAGGCGATCTTGGTCGTGATTCGAAAAACACCAGACAACGACTCTTCCTCTGGGCTTCCAAGCCGCCCGGCAATGGTGTTGATGGGCTACATGATTGGCTATGCCATAGCGATGCAGACACTTGGATTTCTCATCGGAACCTTTGTGTTTGGCTTCTTAGTGCTATCGACTTATTTTCGACTGCCGTATCTTCGCTCTCTGATTGTTTCTCTGGGAATGGCGGTCATCGTTCATTTTGGATTTACGATCGGTTTTCAGGTTGAACTCCCGGTCGGTTTGATTTTTTAGGGGCGAATCCATGGAAAGTCTGAATTACCTTATCGATGGATTTGCCTCGGCCTTGTCTCTGACAAACTTGCTTTATGCAACGTTCGGCGTATTTGTTGGGCAGATTATTGGCGTTCTTCCCGGGTTGGGGCCGATTACCGGGCTGTCTCTTTTGGTGCCATTGGTTTTTGGAATGGAACCAACATCAGCACTCATTATGTTGTGTGGGGTCTATTACGGGTCGTTCTTCGGCGGCGCGATCACCTCTATTTTGCTGAATACCCCGGGAGATGCGGCGGCTGTAGTCACGACCTTTGATGGCTATCCGATGGCCCGACAAGGGCATGCAGGTCGTGCGCTGGGCATTGCCGCCTTGAGTAGTTTTATTGGCGGAACGATTTCAGTGTTGGGCTTAACCCTTGTCATGCCCCTGATGTCGAAGGCCGCGTTACTATTTGGTCCCGCCGAATACACGATGTTGATCGTGATGGCTTTTCTTGCGGTCTTGACCTTGTCGAGTACGAGTAAGACGAAGGCAGTCATTTCGGCAGTCGTCGGTTTGGTCTTGGCGACGATTGGTCAAGATCAAATTTCTGGACAACCACGGTTCACTTTCGGGGTGTTTGAACTCTATAACGGCTTTGACTTTGCACTCGTGGCGATTGGATTGTTTGCGATTGGAGAAGTGCTTTTACGGGTCGAGGAGATCCATCATGAAGGAGAGCAAAAGGCAGCGAAATTCTCCAAAGCGCTAGTTACCCTTGAGGATACGAAGCGAATCGCAAAACCGACGATTATTAGCTCTATTCTTGGTTTCTTTATCGGTGTGTTGCCTGGCGCGGGAGCAACGATCTCGGCGTTTATGTCCTATGGTCTCGTAAAGGCCATTTCGAAAAATAAGGATGAGTTTGGTAAGGGTGCGCCAGAGGGGGTGGCGGCACCGGAGGCGGCGAATAATGCGTCTGTAGGTGGCGCGATGGTTCCGATGCTGGCGCTTGGGGTTCCTGGATCCGGATCGACTGCAGTGTTACTCGGCGCGATGATGATACTGGGGTTAAATCCCGGCCCGCTGTTTATGACCGAAAGTCCTGGCGTTGCCTGGGGAGTGATCGCCAGTATGTATATTGGCAATGTGATCTTACTCATCATGAATATCCCAATGATCCGGCTGTTTGCCTCCGTGTTGTACTTACCGTATTCCTACATTGCACTCGGCGTAGTCATTTTGTCGTTCATTGGGGCCTACAGTCTCCAGAACAGCATGTTTGATGTCTACCTGATGCTCGGTTCGGGTCTTGTGGGATATCTAATGAAAAAGAATGACTTTCCTCTGGGCCCACTGATTTTGACGCTTGTATTGGGCAGTTTGTTAGAGGGGAATTTTAGAAAGTCCCTCCTGACATCGGATGGTTCATACGGAATTTTCTTTGGAAGTGTGACAGCGATCTCGATCTGGGCGCTCATTCTCGTGGCGTTGTTGACGCCTACGTTAATGAAGAGAGTTCGCACCATGATGCCAACCTCGAGGTAGAGAAAGCGATGAACTTGGAATTAGAGGGAAAAGTTGCGATTGTCACCGGTGCGAGCCGCGGCATGGGGTTTGCGATTGCGAAGCGACTGGCAGAAGAAGGGGCTCACCTGGCGCTCTGTGCCAGAGATGCATCGGCGCTTGAGAAGGTGGCCGATGAACTTGCGGGGATCACGGGCCGACGCCCCATGGTCATGTCCTGTGATCTGTCGTCAGAATCTCAAGTACGTGCATTTATCGACAAAGTGATGGAAACCTATGGTGGAGTGGATGTCTTGATTTCCAATGTCGGCGGTCCACCACGCAGTTCCTTTATGGAGATCACCGACGAGGTCTGGGACCATTGGTTCCAATTGACTTTTATGAGTTATGTTCGTCTGGTTCGTTTCGTCGTTCCGAGCATGCGGTCAAGGGGTGGCGGTCACATTTTGACGATTGGCTCCAATTCGTCGATCAACCCTATTCGGGAATTTTCCCTTTCGAACGCGCTCAGACTCGGTGTCTGGGGACTTGTCAGGACGCTAACGGATGAACTCGGCAAGGACAATATCCGCGTCACCATGTTGAGTCCCGGGCGTATTGCGACAGAGCGTTACCTCGCGGCAAATCAGCGTCGTGCGGAGAAGTCCGGGCTAAGTCTGGAGGAAGTGGACGCGCGGGCGCGCCGCTCAATTCCTTTGGGGCGGATTGGAGATCCTCAGGAGATTGCCGATGCGGTGGCCTTCATCGTATCGGAGCGAGGACGGTACTTTAGTGGATCAAATTTCACCCTTGATGGCGGGCTGACGAGTTCAGGTCGAGACTCGTAGCTTTTTCTGTTTTGATGAGGAGCTGTAGATGAATCTTGAACTAACTGGTAGAAGGGCACTGGTACTTGGTGGAAGTGGTGGCCTTGGGAAAGCGGTTGCCATGTCACTCGCGGCAGAGGGCGCTATCGTGCTCATTACCGGCCGCACCCCGGAAACGCTGGAGAAGACGGCGAGTGAAATCAAGGCTGCCGGCGGCACCGTAAAGACCATGGTCTGGGATTTAAAAGATATTAACAATGTGACGAACTACCATGCACAGGCCGTCGAGGCACTGGGTGGATCAGTCGAGATTTTGTTTAATAACGGTGGTGGTCCCCCGCCATCGCCTGCCCAAGGGCAACCCGTTGAAAAGTGGCGTGAGCAGTTCGAGTCGATGGTGCTCTCGCTCATTTCGGTGACGGATGCTGTCCTTCCGGGAATGATTGCCGCTAACTGGGGTCGCGTCATTACGAATACCTCATCGGGAGTGATTACCCCCATCCCGAACCTTGCGATGTCCAATAGCCTTCGTAGTTCACTCGTGGGCTGGTCTAAGACGCTGGCGGCAGAGGTTGCGGATAAAGGGATTACCGTCAATATTGTGGTGCCTGGGCGTATTGCAACCGATCGTCTTAAGTTTCTAGACGAGGCCCGTGCCAAGCGGGAGGGCTCAACCCTGGACGAGGTGGAGAAAAAATCTAAGTCGACAATTCCTGCGAAACGCTATGGCAATCCACGAGAGTATGGAGATACCGTCGCTTTTATTGCATCCGCGCGGGCGAGCTACATCACAGGTTCTATGATTCGCGTGGATGGTGGTGTAGTACCGAATGTCTGACCAGACGCCATTACTGTTTACGCCGATTACTCTTGAAGGGGTGGTCGCGCGTAATCGTGTCGTCGTCTCACCCATGTGTCAGTATGACTCTGACGATGGGGCGGCCACGGATTGGCATTTGGTGCATCTCGGGCAGTTCGCGATTGGCGGCGCAGGCATCATCATCTGTGAAGAGACGTCTGTCGAGGAACGCGGTCGAAAGACCTATGGCTGTTCAGGGATCTATCGTGACGATTTGATTCCAAGCTATCGCCGAGTGAATGACTTTTTAAGAAAACATGGATCGATTCCGGCGATGCAGCTTGGTCATGCGGGTCGTGAGGCATCGGGCCTGCCGCCGTGGGAAGGCTACCGAAAGCTTACATCCGAAGATGCCAAGCTTGGCACTCCTCCGTGGGAGACGGTTGGACCAAGTCGTGTCTCGGGGAAGGAGACAACCCCGTTGCCGCGTGCGTTGACGGTCACTGACATTAAAGCGTTGGTTAACACATGGCGAGAGGCAGCCTGCCGTGCCGCAGAGGCAGACTATGACATTGTGGAGATTCATGCGGCACACGGCTATCTGATTCACCAGTTTCTATCGCCGGTCGCTAACCTTCGTGATGATGCCTATGGTGGGGATCAACAAGGCCGCATGCGGTTTTGTCTAGAGATTATTGAAGCGATTCGTGGCGTTTGGCCAAAGAACAAACCGATCTTTCTTCGCGTCTCTGCTGTTGACGGCACAGGGCAGTGGACGCTTGATGACACCGTGGCGCTCTGTAAGGAGGCGAAGGCGCGGGGCGTCAATGTTGTGACGACTTCTTCAGGAGGAATTTCGGGTGCGACGGTCGCCGCGGTAGTGCCGCGTGTTCCAGGCTATCAGGTACCGTTTGCTGAGAGAGTCCGTGCGGAGACGGGGGTGAAGACCATCGCTGTGGGGCTGATTACGGATCCCCACCAGGCAGAACAGATCCTGCAGGACGGTAAGGCGGATCTTGTCGCGTTGGCGCGAGAGATGCTCTGGAACCCTCGATGGGCGGTCAACGCGGCCCAGGCGCTGGGGGTGAAAGACTATCTGGACATGCTCCCACCACTTTACGCTTGGTGGCTCAAGCGACGTGAGGAGATTCGCCGATTGACAGACGGGGATTAGGCTCTGATTCTTGGTCTTAGAGATCACGAAAACTTTTTGTGGATGAGACCTTATGAGCGATTTCCGAATTCCTACCTCGGACCCTGGCGTTGAGATTGTTGGTCGTATTCGTGGCGAAGGCCCGCCGCTGTTGCTCTTGCACGGAAATCCATTGACGCAAAAGAGTTGGGATCGGATTGCCCCAGATCTTGCGCAGCGGTTTACCGTTGTGACGACCGACCTGCGAGGCTATGGCGATAGTTCCAAGCCGATCGGTCTGCCAAATCACGAAAATTATTCGTTTCGACGAATGGCCCTCGATCAAGTCGAGGTGATGGCCCATTTGGGGTTCTCGCAGTTCGCATTAGCCGGCCACGATCGTGGCGCGAGAACTGCCTTTCGTCTGGCGATGGATCATCCTGAGCGGGTACGCCGAGTCGCCTTTCTCGATATTCTTCCCACCCATCGGGTTTTTCAGAACATTGATGCGCAGATGGCGCTTGATCTCTATCACTGGTGGTTTATGGCGCAGCCGAAGGGCTTTCCTGAAACCCTATTGCGCAACAACGAGGAGTACTACATTCGCAATAAGCTGATGAAGCAGGGACCAGGGAAGGGTGGATTTACTGAAGAGGAGATTCAGGAGTACATCCGGGTCTGCACGCCCGAAAATATTCACGGAGTCTGTGAAGACTATCGCGCAGCAGCCACAATTGATCTGCAAATGGACACCGCTGATGTCGAGGCGGGCCGCAAGGTTCAGCCTCCTGCCTTAATCATCTGGGGGCAGCACAGCCACACGGCCCATCATCACGACCCGACGATCGAGTGGCCAAAGTACTGCGCCAATATTGAGCGCATGGTGGCCCTGCCGTGCGGTCATTACCCAACCGAGCAGGCGCCGAAAGAGACGCTAGCGGAATTCCTGGAATTCTTTAGTCGCTACTAGAACTTATCGCAGGGTGGTGTGCACTCAGCTCAAAAAGTTAGATTTCAAAGAAATTTAGCAATTTCGAGGATGTCGTCCTCAAGCATTTCTCGCACTTCAATCAGCACGAGCTTGCCTTTTCGGTCGATTACAAATAGCTGTGGTAGACCACGGCGTTGCTTGTAAATCGCATCCCACTCTGGGGTGACCATCCCCGCCTTAAAAGAATAGCCTCCCTTTTTCATGTACTGCTGCGCTGCGTCCGCTGTCTTATCAAGGCTCACGGTAATGACTTCAAGGCCACGCGCCTGATGTTGCTTGTAGAATCGATCCAGGATCGGGTTCTGGCGAGCGCAGAACGGGCACCAGGATCCCCAGAACTCGAGAATGATGACTTTGCCTTTGAGTGAGTCCCAGTTGACGGGTTGGCCATTGAGCAACGTCAGGGCCGGCAGCCGGATGATGTCGCCCAGTGTCCAGGACGCTGCCTGTGCAACGGCAATCCTAGGCCATAGCGTTAAGGCCAGCAGGCTGAGCATAACGTCTCGGCGGATCATGATGTCAGCTTTTGTACCACGAGGCTGCCGACCATGTCACCTTCGACATTTACCGAGGTTCTTACCGTGTCGAGCAGTCGATCAATTGGTAAGAGCAGGGCAATGGCAGCGGTGGGTAGTCCCACAGACTCAAGCACTAAGACCACGCTCAGCATGCCAACACTTGGCATCCCCGGGGCGCCGATTGCGCCAAGCATGGCGACAAAGAAGACGATGATCTGTTCAGCCACGCTCAGATCGACTCCCGCGAGGCGTGCAACAAAGAGAACCGCAACTGCCTCATACAGCGCGGTTCCATCCATGTTGACTGTCGCTCCGAGTGGCACTACAAAGTCCGCGATCTCTTCTTTAACGCCTAGTTCTTCTTTTGTACATCGAAGCGTGATTGGAAGTGTGGCGTTACTTGAGGATGTGGCAAATGCGGTAATTAACGCTGGCTTTGCACCTCTCCAAAAGGTGAGAGGACCGACGCGAGTGACAAGGTAGAGAATCAGCGGTAGTACAACCACCCCGTGAAACAACGTTGCCCCGATCACTACAACGATTAGCTCGAGAAGCCCCTGGTAAACGCTGCTGTTTTGAGTGGCGACTAGCCGAAGCAGTAAGGCACCCACGCCAATCGGAGCGATCCACATAATCCAGCCCACAATCCTTAGGCAGATATCTTGAAGCTCCTTAAAAAGGTTATGAATGGTCTTATAGCGCTCACCGCCTGCGACCAAAGCAATACCAATTAAGACTGCGGCGATCAGGATTGCAAGAATATCCCCCTGGGCAAGCGCTTTAAACGGGTTCTGAATCATCCCGCGGAGAAGGTGGCTGATGTAGTCCGATAGCGCCATATTGCGCGCTGGCGCGTTCTGGACTGCTTCTGAGAGCATGAGCACCTCAGCGCCTTCGCCTGGCTTAAACAGGCTTGAGGCGCCAAAGCCAATCAGGATGGCGATGCCTGTAGTGGTCATAAAGAATACGAGTGTAATGACCCAGACACGATGCATGCTGTTGTGAGATTGAAGGTTGGCAACTCCCACCACAATCGATGCAAAGACCAACGGGACAACCACCATCCGTAGAAGGTCTAGAAAAAAGTTACTGATCAGTTTCGAGGTGTAGAGCGTGCCTTCTACTCCCGCGGCCTGCGGTCCTACCTGAGTGATCCAAAATCCCAATCCGAGACCAATGAGTGCGCCGATCAAGATCCAGACGTTGAGAGAAAGCTTTTTCATTGTACTGAACCTTTTGAGTGTCTGATTGTTCTCGATTACTTGAATCGCCAAGTTATCCCGAGACCCAATTGTTTCTCGGCATCATCAGGCGTCGTTGTTCGTTGCACGCCGGCGTCCAGATCTAGCGACTCAGTGACGGACCAGATGATTCCCAGGATACCAAAGCGTGTCTTCGTCTTGTGTTCACTTGCGTCGGAGTTGCGTTGACCAATGTCGGCAACTAGATTGACGTTACCTTTTAAAGGGTAAAGCGCGGCTACTGATGTCTGATTAATTCGAGCACGATTTTCTAGTTGCGCATTATTGTGTTTAAACCGATTATGGACGTGCGATTGATTTACTAGAATCGTGACATCGTCCAGGCTAACCTGTCCGATAAGCGCCAGTGAAAAGCGATCTTTCCCGTTGCCTAAACCGCGTGCGGCACTTGCAGTCGCAGGTGTCCATTCCGGCTTAATACCAAAGGAGAACTGGTCTGTATCAAATAGGCGCCATTTGGCGCCGATACTGAGGTCATTAAGTCCAGTGGGCTGTTGTCGGGGCGCGCGGTAGATTCCGGGAAGCGACACAGAGATATCGACCGATTGGGTGATACCCCTGGTGTAAGTAAGCTCTGCTAACTTGGTTTTCCCATGGGCAGTCTTAGCCCAATCTGTGCTGAATTCAATTTGATTTCCTTTGACTCCTTGTGTGCCGGTATCATCGGTCACCAAGGGGTGGGCGGCAAAGATTGGAGACGCTATCAAGAGCGAGATTAAAGCAAAGAAAGCTCTCATTTCAGTTTCTTTCAGAGTTCAGCAACCTGACGGATTGTGCCACCGCCAAGAGAGAAACCCCGCATGGGCGGGGTTTCTTTTTGGGCAATTTGCTGTCTTAGGCCGCAATCAGTGAAAGTGTCTGATTGAAGGTGGGACTTGGCCGCATGATGGCATCTAGCTTGGCTTGGTCTGGTCGATAGTAGCCACCGATGTCCACTTTCTGTCCTTGAACGCTGTTGAGCTCGGAGACGATCTTCTGCTCGTTATCCGCTAAGGCCTTGGCAACTGGTGCAAAGATTTTCGCAAATGCGGGATCCTCTGTCTGCGACGCTAACTCGTGCGTCCAGTAGAGGGTGAGATAGAACTGGCTGCCGCGGTTATCAAGCTCGCCTGTCTTGGGGGAGGGTGACTTGCGGTTATCCAGAAGTCGCTCCGTCGCCTTATCCAGGGTCTTGGCCAGAATTTTGGCGCGCTGATTGCCGGTTTTGATGCCCAGGTCCTCAAGGCTCACCGCCAGAGCAAGAAACTCGCCCAGTGAATCCCAGCGAAGGTGGTTCTCTTCTACCAGTTGTTGGACGTGCTTCGGTGCGGAACCACCTGCACCCGTCTCATACATGCCACCACCGGCCATCAGAGGAACGATGGAGAGCATCTTGGCACTCGTGCCGAGCTCCATGATCGGGAAGAGATCTGTTAGATAGTCTCGTAGGATGTTACCGGTGACCGAAATAGTATCTAGACCACGAACAACACGCTCAAGCGTATAACGCATGGCGCGAACCTGAGACATGATCTGGATGTCTAGGCCTTTGGTGTCGTGCTCTTTCAGGTAGTGCTCGACCTTCTTAATGAGCTCATTTTCGTGTGGGCGATAGGGATCAAGCCAAAAGACGGCGGGCATGCCCGAGTTACGGCAACGGTTGACTGCTAATTTGACCCAATCACGTACCGGCGCATCTTTCACTTCGCACATCCGCCAGATGTCGCCCTGCTCGACATTTTGAGAAAGCAATACCTCCCCTGTTTCGATGTCCGTAATGTTAGCAACGCCATCCTCGGAAATCTCAAACGTCTTGTCATGCGAGCCGTACTCTTCCGCTTGCTGGGCCATCAGGCCCACGTTCGGTACTGTTCCCATGGTGCGGGGGTCGAATGCACCATGCCATTTACAGAAGTTGATCACCTCTTGGTAGATGCGGGCGAAGGTGCTCTCGGGGATGACTGCTTTGACCTCTTTCAGTCGACCGTCCGGTCCATACATCTTGCCGCCGGCGCGGATCATGGCAGGCATGGAAGCGTCCACAATCACATCGCTCGGGGAGTGGAAGTTGGTGATGCCCTTTGCAGAGTCCACCATGGCCAGCTCAGGTCGGTGCTGATGACAGGCGTGGATATCCCGCATGATCTCTTCGCGATCACGATCCGGTAGCTTGGCGATTTTGTTGTACAGATCCACCATTCCGTTATTGACGTTGACACCGAGTTCTGCCAAGACCTTGGCGTGCTTATCAAATGCCTCTTTGTAGAAGACGCGTACACAGTGGCCGAAGACAATCGGATGGGAGACCTTCATCATGGTCGCCTTGACGTGCAGCGAGAACATCACCCCGGTTTTGTGGGCGTCTTCGATCTGCTTTTCGTAGAACTCGCACAAGGCCTTTTTGCTCATGTACATCGAGTCGATGATCTCCCCCTTTGTGACGGCCACTTTGGGCCGAAGCACAATGGTTTTGCCGCTTTTCGTGATCAGTTCCATCTTGACGGTGCGGTCACGGTCAAGCGTCATTGACTTCTCACCGTGATAGAAATCGCCGCCGGTCATGTGCGAGACATGGGTGCGGGATGCGGGAGACCATTCCCCCATGGAATGAGGATTTCGCTTTGCGTACTCCTTGACCGCTCGCGGCGCGCGACGGTCAGAGTTTCCCTCTCGCAGCACCGGATTTACCGCAGAACCCAGGCATTTCGAATACCGTGCTGCGATTGCTTTTTCTTCCTCTGTTTTTGGGTCGTCCGGAAAGTCAGGCACCTTAAAGCCCTTGGACTGTAGCTCTTTGATTGCGGCAACCAGTTGGGGCACAGAGGCACTGATATTCGGCAGCTTGATAATGTTGGCGTCTGGCTCGAGCGTCTTTTTTCCCAGTTCTGTCAGAACATCCGGAACCCGTTGCTCTGGGGTAAGGTAATCGGGAAAGTTACCCAGGATGCGGCCCGCGAGCGAGATGTCGCTCAGCTCAACAGAGACGCCGGCGGGTTTGGTCAGGGCCTTCACCAACGGCAGGAAGGCTTGGGTCGCCAGCATCGGCGCCTCGTCGGTGAGGGTGTAGAAAATAGTGTTTTGACTAGACATAAGCTCCCCTTAGCTGTCAGGTTTAGTTTTTGTATTTTTAACCCGACTATTATCCTCGGGAGCAAAAAAATCCGCCAATGACCGGACCAACGGGCGGGATTTATGCGCCGAGAGGAATATCGCTTAAGGGGGTGTCTCTGACCTGGCGGAAACGAAGCGATCGATAGCCTTGGGAGCGCTCCGGTCTGGTAAGAAGAATCTGCCACAGCTGTCCCTTTTGGGAGCGGAAGTATCCTGCGCAGCTCAGAAGGTAGTACGACCACATCCGAAGAAATCGAGCGTCATATCGTCGAGATAGCGTGGGGAGCGCATTGACGATGTTTCCGTGCCAGGCCATGAGCGTCCTGTCATAGTCTCTGCCGAAGTTCTGCCAGTCTTCGATGACCCACTTGGGCTCAACAGACTGGGTGATTTCTGCCGCAGAGGGAATCTTTCCATTCGGAAATATGTACTTATCGATCCAGGGATCGGTACTTAGCGTGGTGATCCGGCTGCCGATTGTGTGGAGGAGAAACAGACCCTCGGGTTTTAAGGCCTTGTGAACTGCTTGAAAATAGGTAGGGTAGTTTCTCTCCCCCACATGCTCAAACATGCCGACAGAGACGATCTTATCGAATGACTGATCAAGGTCGCGGTAGTCTTGAAGCCGGATATCGATCGGAAGGCCCGCACAGGTTTGCATCGCCTGGGCCTTTTGCTCGCGAGAGACGGTGAGTCCGGTGACCTTGACGCCATAGTGTTGGGCTGCGTGAGCGGCGAGACCACCCCAGCCGCAGCCGATGTCAAGCAGGTGTTCTCCAGGTTGGAGCTCAAGTTTTTGACAGATCAGATCAAGCTTGTCGATCTGGGCCTGCTCCAGTGTTGACGCACGCTCCCAATAGGCGCATGAATAGATCATTCGACTGTCCAGCATATGCCAGAAAAGGTCGTTATCGAGATCGTAGTGACGCTCGGCAACCTGAAACGCTCGGTGCCGACTTTGAAGGTTCATGATCTTTGCACGAAAAAGCATCAAGACCGCTTTGGCGCGCGCCTTCCCGCGGATATCGTCGTCCAGGTTGATACTCAGTAGTCGCGTAATGCATTGATCAAGGGCTTGGCAGTCCCAGTCCCCGTCCATGTAAGACTCGCCCAGGCCCAGAGACCATCGGCTAAGGACTTTATCGAAGAACTGTTGGCGATGAATTCGAATGTCATGCGGACGGCCGCCATTGAGCTGAATGTCGGCCTTGGCGAGGAGTTCTTGAACGAAGCGGTAGGGGGCAGCTGTACTTGCGGACATCATCGTCAGTGGATGGGGCAAACAGTAACAGCATCAGGCTACCTTTCGCGCGGAGACCCATGCACACTCGATGTGTGGAACTTATCGGTAAATTCTGCTGGTATTAAAGGGTAAATTTCTTGCAGCGCCAAGTATTCTGGCTTATTCGAAGCACTCCGGATGCCACGTTAAATTCGATTCGTTTTTGATCGCTGGCGTTTTCGTAGATTCGGACTGCACCTTGTTCCTCAACAAAACGATAGGCCTGTGACTGAAACCGAAGTGATGTTGGCGTCATGAGAAGTTCGTCGGAGTTGTCTTGTTGTTCAATCTTAATGCAGTCAAATGCCTGTTCGCGAACGGCGCAGGCAGGTAGAAGGCTCACAAGAACGATGATCACAGGCATCGCTAGGTATCGCATGGGCTGCATCCCTGCCATTTAGTTAATCCGCTCAATGAACCAATACAGGGCAACCATCGCAATCAGTATCGATCCGCTAAAGACAAATCCCCAGCGATAGATGGCAGTCGCTCTGAGTGCCCACGCCAGCGGAAAGAAGACAGCGACGATGGCGAGCTGGCCGAGTTCTACCCCGACATTAAACCCCAAGAGCGTAGCTGTAAGCTGCTCTGAGGGCAGTCCAAGATCGGCTAAGACACTTGCAAACCCAAACCCATGAATAAGGCCGAAGGCAAAAGCAATTTGCCATCTGAGATGAATCAAAGTTTTCGTCAGATTTCCCAGTGCTGCAAAAATCACGGATGCCGCAATGATCGGCTCAACCAGCCCATCGGGCGGTGTAATGATCTCGAGAACGGTGAGCCCTAGCGTAATGGAATGGGCGACGGTAAAGGCTGTCACCACTGCAACGACGTTCTTTAGCGCGGGCCTGATCTGATTTACGGGGCGCCAATCGCCGAGCGCGGAAGAGTCTCGTAGGAAAACGCATGGCAGCAGCAGGCTGATTAAGAAAAGAATATGGTCGGCACCAATCCAGATATGCCAGATGCCCTCAATCAGGTAAGTGCCTAAGACGGACAGAAAACCTCCCGCCGTCGGGTCTAATCTGTGCTCGGGACGATCGGGGCTCGCCATCGCGCCGATGGCGGACCCTTCCAGAGTAGCCTTGATCAGCCCACGGTGTAAGGCATCTTGATCAAAAAAAAGCGTGTAGCGTATCGATAGGGGTTTATTCGTTGAATCTGACGGGCAGCCCACCGGGCTGATCACGCTGAGGTAGTTCTCCTCGCCGTAGGTTGCAGCCGCCCAGTCCGGATCCTTCAACTGGCATGGTCGTTCACCACGCTGCAGTCGGACACCTTCATGGATCCAAGGTGTAACCAGGTCTCGTTGCGTTTTAATCTCTTGCCATGTCACGGCACCGTCGCGATCCTGGTCAAAGTCAAACCGTAATGCCAGATCTCTCAGGGGAAGATCCAACCGAAGTGTGACCTCACCATTTGAACCCTCTGAAATCGCGATATAGCTCGTACTGCTCGAATGTGACCAGGCGGACGATAGCGGGAGCAAAGTCAGTGCCAGGCAACCCAGCATCGCCCAAATTCGGGAGAGTCTCGCCCGTTGGTAAGCCCCCCGACTCATTGCTTGCCCCTTGCTGAACCCGCCTGTCGAATATCCCCCAAAAGCCGATCAAGTTCCGGCTCTCGATATCCGGTTTCTGACTGCCATCGGAGTAGCGCTGTCGCCTGGTCTGGCATGCCGCTCCTGATCGCGGCAAGGGCATATAAAAGCGCGTCTGCAGGTTCACGTTCGGTCTTCCAGGCGAGTTGGGCCATCCTCAGGGCTTCTTTTGGGTCTTGGTTAATTTCGAGTTTGTACTTAATGATCGGACGCTCGTTGATCGAGTCCCCCCTGGCTGCTTGTTGACTCAGTCGTTGGGAGAACTCTGAAACCAAGGCGGGTTCCTGCCCGTTTCTGAGCGCGCGGGCAGTTTGAATTGCGGCAACCAGTAGCGCATCGGATCGCGGGAGCTTGTCATTGAACTTCCAGGCGTCAAGGTAAGCCCCCTCACGATTCAATAGGTCAATCAGGGCGACGCGCACGCCGTGACTCGCTGTTCCCGCCCTTATATGAGATTCCCAGACCTTTCTGGCGCCCGTGCGATCCCCGGCGACCCGACGCGCCTCACCTCGATGAAAGGCAAGCCACTCCTGGGCGTTTTGCCCCTGATAGTCCGGATGAAGGGAAAGGCGATCGAGCTCTAGAACTGCCTGCGCCGGGTTGCCGGTGCGGTAGAGCAATACAGCGTAACAGCTTGACTGCTCGGCACTGCCAAAGCGCCTGCCGATGGCGGCACACTCTTCCTTTGCCTTGGGAAGCTCCGCTCGAACCATGTAGATCGCAAATCTCCATGCCCAGAACTCGGGCTGCTGCGGGTCCTTGGCGATGGCTGCATTCAAGTCGGCCAGGGCCCCCTCGAAATCATGCTTCCCTTGGCGTATCAAGGCCCTGACAAATTGCGTATCCCCCGGAATTTCCTGACTGGTCCACCAAGGTTCCAGCATCGCCTGGGCGTTCCCTAGCCAGCGGAGGTCCCCGTGCCGGATCGCTGCAAGAATGGCGGTTCTCGCGGTCGATGTGGCGGTCGCGATGTCTTTGGGATTTTCTCGCCACCGCTGCATGGCTTGGCGCAGCGCGCCAGCCTCCCTCTGGGTTGATCCGTCTTTCAACAGTACGGCCGATTCCTGTGGCTGAAAACGCACTTGTGCAAGACCTTTGGCCGGAAACAGGCTGGCGGCCAATAGTGGGGCGACGAGCAGGGGTAGGGCAGAAAACCCCTTGACGGAAGCCCTTATAAATCTCCACAATCCGCTGGCGTTGTGTAGTGATCTCATCTCTTGGGCACTCAGAACGTTCCTCTTAAAGATGTCAACTTTACAGGTGAAAACTGATGAAATCCGTACTGACCGTTGTGGCTTCCGCTCTGATTGCTGTCTCCGCTCCTGCCTTTGCCATGAATCATGGCGGTGGTAAGGCTGATGACAAAAAAGTTGACTGCAAAAAAGCAGAAAACAAAGACAAGAAAGAGTGCAAAGAAGCTCCTAAGAAGTAATTTCTTGTAATCTCAAAACCCTCTGAGCGGAGACTGCTCGGAGGGTTTTTTATTGCGTGGTCAGGGTTGTCGAACGACGCATCAATAGAGACGGCGATGACGAATAAGTAGCAGTAGTGCAGTGCCAAGTACCATCACGACCGCTGCAAAAATGAGTCCGTCGTTATAGGCGCCAGAAACAGCGCCAATCCAGCCGGTCACAGCAGGTCCGAGAATCTGGGCGGATCCATAGGCGAGGGTCATCTTGCCCATCATCTTTGCAGGCTTGGTCGGATAGAACTTTCCCGCCATCGTCAGCACGAGGCTGACCATCCCAATGAAGGTTCCGCCAAAAATAATGGCGCTTAGAATGGCCGCCCAGAATTCGGCCACAACTACCGGCAATGCAATTCCCAGCGTCTGCAGTGACGCGGCAAGCACTAAGGCATTGATCTCACCGGTTCGTCGCGCAATCAAATCCCAGATGATGCAGGCCGGTGCAGCGGCAAGCCCAATGATTAGAAATGCAAGATTTCCCGACCCGGACAGTCCGGGCATTCGATCAATGATGGCCACGGTGAATGTCGCACTCACGACATATCCGATACCAGCGCAAAAGTAGGCGGCGAGTAATAGTCGCATCAATAACGTCGAGGGGGGCTGATCTACCATGGGAAGCCCGGCCTGGGTGTGCTGGCTGCTGTCCGGGGGCGGCAGCCAGGCGAGCGCAGGAATGAGTAGGACACCTGCGATCACTGTGAATAGAAACCACTGGTCTCTCCAGTCGAGCCAAGTGTTCGTCGCCATCACGACCGCAGCGCAGCCAGCGATGCCAAGACCGAGTCCTGAGAAATGAATGCCAAGTTCGCTGCGCTGACCATGTCGAATTAGCCAGTTGAGAATGAGCCCGCTCCCTAAGAGCATGGCGGCGGCGCTACTGAACCCCGCAATGAATCGTGAGATGCCCCACAGGATTGGGTTCGCTGACAAGCCCATCATCAAGGTGCTGATCACGGCCAGGATCATGCCCATGCGATACAGCTTATCTTTTAGCGCGAGTGACTCAATCCGAGAGGCAACAAGTGCGCCCCCGAGATAGCCCATGTAGTTCACAGCGGCGAGCAGTCCTGCGGATGCGATTCCGAGTCCCGCCTGTTCTTGCATGATGGGCAGTAACGGGGTGTACGCAAATCGGGCAACGCCTAGCCCGAGTAACATACTAAAAATGCCTGCGCCGAGAACCTTAAAGCGTTGCATCTGCATGGTGATAAGCGTCACGGGCTTCACAACATCATGCAGATTGAATCGTCACATGGATCGATGCACTAGTCGGCCTGGGCCAAAAGCGGCATCAAGTCCTTGCGGATATCCTTGGCCCCCTGTTGCGGGGCGTAGCGCTCAGTGACCCGACCGCTTCGATCAATGAGGAACTTAGTGAAATTCCACTTGATCGCCTCTGTACCAAAGATGCCCGGTGCCTCCGACTTCAGATGCAGATAAAGCGCGTGCGCATTTGGACCATTGACGTCGGTCTTCTGGAAGATAGGAAACGTGACGGCATAGCGGGTCGAGCAGAATTGTGCGATCTCACTCGCATCACCCGGTTCCTGTGCGCCGAACTGATTGCAGGGGAATCCCAGAATCTCGAAACCGGCCTCCTTGACTTCATCATAGAGCGCCTGTAGCTCCGCGTACTGTGGCGTGAAGCCACATTGACTTGCGACGTTGACGATCAGCAAGACCTTACCAGCGTAGTCTTGAAGGTTTTCGGTGCGGCCATCCAGGCGGGTGAGGGGGATATTAGGGAGCATGGACCTTATGCTAACCGAAGTGCAACGGCGCCTGTAATGATAATCAGGACCGACAGTACGCGTCGTGGCGTTAATGCCTCGTTTAAAAACCAAGTTCCAAAAAGCACCGCAAACAGCACCGATGTCTCACGTAGGGCAGCGACGGCGGCAACGGGTGCAACGGTCATCGCCCATAGTGCGATTGCGTACGAACTCACGGACGCAGCAGCACCACCGAGTCCAATCGCCCAACGCTCTTTGAAATAAGTAACCGCGCGCTGCTTTCGGAGATAAAGCACCCAGAAGGCAAATGCCCATCCATCAAAGGCAAACAACGCGGCGATGTACTGGGCCGCATTCTGGGATGTCCGTACGCCTTTGGCATCGATCAGGGTATAGATCGCAATAATTGCAGAGTTAAGAAGTGCAAAAAGAATTGCCCGTCGATGTTGCAATAGTCCAGCCGACATCCCAAGAATAAGTACACCGATACAGATCAGTGCGACCCCTACCCATCCAAGGAGTGACATACTCGATCCGTCGATAAAGGCGAGTGACCCAATTGCAACCATGAGTGGCGCGACACCGCGCATGAGCGGGTATGTCAGCCCAAGATCGCCATGGTGATAGGCCTGGGCGAGCGCAAAGTAATAGCCAATATGAATGACGACCGATGCTGCGAGATACGGCCAGGACTCTGCGGGGGGAAGCCCCAGCGCCAGGCAGAAGGGAATCGCGATGAACGAGCAGCAGAGGTGAATGAGCGCCGTGTCGAGTGTCTTGTCAGTGCTTGACTTCACCATGACATTCCAGCTGGCATGGAGCATTGCACCGACCAACACGGCCAGCATGACGGTCCAGGTCATGACCGTCCTGTCGTCTGAACGTGCTGAATGTTCATCGCAATGTCTAGAAAGGCACGGATGAGTCGGGCCTCCTTGCGGTCTCGAAGGCAGACCACATGGGCATTGGTATAAATATCCGCGTCTGAAATACGGATCATGGTGATCTCTGGATCTGCGACATATTCGGCCTCCGAAACGATGCTCAGACCAACCCCTTTGATCACGGCTTCGCGTATGGCCTCACGACTGCCAATCTCCATCATTACGCGTGGCTCGACTCCATGTCGTTTGCAGGCGTCTTCAAAAGACTTTCGTGTCGTCGATCCCTCTTCTCGCATGATCATCGGCTCGTGTTGAAGCTTAGACAGTTTGACTGACTTGTATCGGGCAAGTGGGTGGCTCTTGTTGGCAAAAATGACGACTGGATGCTGGCGATAGGGCATAGAGTACAGCAGGGGGTCATCTAAAAAGTGGGCGAGAACCGCAACATCCGTCTCGTAATTGGTCAGGCTGTCTAAAACAGACTGGGAATTACCGACGCGCATGGACACAAAGACGTGGGGAAACTCCCTATTAAACGAGGCAAGCATCTCTGTGACGTGAAAGGGGCTTACGGCACCTACGCGAAGTTGACCTGTTTTCAGTTCACCTGAATCTTCAAGTAAATGGATCAGGTCTTCTTCGAGTGAAAAGATCTTTCGTGTTAAGGCGTAAATCTGCTCACCAATGGGCGTGAGCAATACCTTGTGTCCACGACGATAAAAGAGCTCCACGCCGTAGGTCTCTTCAAGAAATTTCACCTGTGTGGTGACCGTTGGTTGGCTGATATGTAACAACCGTGACGCGCCAGTAAATCCTCCCGCTGTGGCGACAGCATGGAATGATCGAAGCTGCGTAAGTCGCATTGGTTCCTCCTTTGGTGCGTTGCAGAAGAATCTGTCGCTATTCTTTTTTTCAATAGTAATACGATAAAAAATGAATTTGTTGAATAGGAGGAGGAATCCTAGAGTAGCGCTCACTGGGCATACAAGACCTAGCCGTCGTTAGAAAAATAAATTGAGACGTTTCATCACTTAAAGGAGGTTTCACCATGCAGGTAAGGAAAGCAGCTTGGCGCGTCGTCAGTAGCGTTGCGCTTGTGTTATCCGTGCTGAGTGCGCCATTCGCGGTTGCTCAGAAAAAAGAAATTACGGTGGGATTGATTCCGTCAGAGGATTCTCGCGCGATGATTGCGCAGAGCAAACCGATGATGGATAAGCTTTCCCAGGCGTTGGGCATGCCGGTGAAGCCCTTTGTGGCGGCAGACTACAACGGCGTGATTGAAGCGCTGCGTTCAAAGCGTCTCGATGTGGCCTACCTTGGGCCCTTCTCGTACGTTTTAGGTGCAACGGTTGCTCCGATTGAGGCGTTTGCAGTTGCTGAGACTAAGAAAGCGGGCCGCACGTCCTATCAGAGCTACATCATTGCGCACAAGGACAGCGGCATTAAGACGGTTGCTGACCTCAAGGGTAAGAACTTTGCGTTTGTCGATCCTAGTTCAACATCTGGACACCTCTTCCCGAAAGCCGGGCTGATGAAGGCTGGCTTTAATCCCGATAAAGACTTCGGTCGGGTTATCTTCTCCGGGTCTCATGACTCGAGTTCCATCGCTGTTCAAAACAAGAAGATTGATGCCGCAGCAGTCGCCGATCGTATTCTCGAGGCAGCATTCAATAAGGGAATTGCAAAGCGTGAAGATATCGTGATCGTTTGGAAGTCAGATCCTATTCCGGAATCGCCAACGGTATGGCGTAAAGATCTTCCCGAAGATTTGAAAAAGAAAATTCAGGCGGCCTTCATGGAAGTGAAAGATATTCCTTGGTCTGATCAGGGCACGTTAAATGGCTTTCATCCTACAAATGACGCGGCCTACAACGTTATTCGTGATACGGCAAAGGCATTAAATCTTGACCTGAAGAAGATGAAATGATTGAAATCCAGGGTCTAACGAAGCGCTACGGCAATTTTGAAGCCCTGCATGACATTAACCTCCGGGTAGCGCAGGGGGAGTTTCTTGTCGTGCTGGGCCCCTCTGGGGCCGGCAAGTCGACGCTCTTGCGTTGTATCAATCGTCTCGCCGAACCCACGGCCGGGACGATTACCGTCTGCGGAGAAGTCTCTTCCTCAAACGCCAAGGACTTGCGTCGTCTGCGTTGCAAAGTGGCGATGATTTTCCAGCACTACAACGTGGTGCCTCGTTTGACTGTTATTAAGAATGTGATCACGGGGCGACTTGGGTCGCTTCCGTCGATCGCATCCTGGTTTCATATATTTCCGAAAAAAGACATTCAGATTGCGCGGGAGTGTCTGAAACGAGTCGAACTAACGGAGAAGGCGTCTCTGCGGACGGACACCCTTTCGGGTGGCCAGAAGCAGCGTGTTGGAATTGCGCGCGCGCTGGCCCAACAGCCGAAGGTCATCCTTGCGGATGAGCCCGTCGCAAGTTTAGATCCAAAGACCTCTCGCACCGTTTTGAACTATCTGAGGCAGGCGAGTCGTGACCTAGGAATTACGGTCGTTTGTAATCTGCACCAAGTGGACTACGCCAAGGAGTTTGCCGAGCGGATTGTGGGGGTCTCCGCAGGAAGGATTGTCTTTGACGGGCCGCCAGAGAAGCTGACAGAAGAGATCCTTCAAAAAATCTACCCCGATGGCGAAGAGGAAGACGACGTGGAGGACGAGTTGACCAATGCGGTACACCCGGGATCGTCTCCAAGACAAGCAGCCTTAGCGGAGGAGATCTGAGATGCGTTCAGCGGAATATCAATTACTGATGAACCCCCCATCTGGAACACTCGGATGGTGGCGGCATTTCTTCACCCTTGTGATTGTCATCGGAGTCCTTTGGTGGGCTGCTGAAGGCAGTGGCCTTAGTGCTGGTGAACTCATTAAGGGCGCGCCGTGGATTCTCGATTTTCTGACACGAATGCTGCCGCCCAATTGGGCCTTTGCAGAGAATCTGGTGAAGCCTGCGCTCGAGACGATTCAAATCGCGATCTGGGGGACACTGTTAGCGATCCTGATGGCCGTGCCGGTGTGCTTCTTTGCCGCCCGGAACATCACCCCCAGTCTCGTGCTGTTTCACGGGATGCGACAGGTACTGAATATTGCCCGCGGTATTAACGAGATCATCTTGGCATTGATCTTTGTGGCAGCGGTTGGTCTCGGGCCCTTTGCTGGCGTCATCGCACTCGCGATCCATGGCGCGGGTATGTTGGGTAAGTTCTTTGCTGAATCAATCGAAGAGATCGATCAAGGGCCAATAGAGGCATTACGTTCCACCGGCGCCGGCCCCATCCAGGTAATTATTTTTGGCGTCATGCCCCAGGTTGTGACCGCCTGGATTGCGGTGTGCTTGTATCGATTTGAAACAAATCTGCGACAGGCGACGGTGTTGGGGATGGTTGGTGCAGGCGGTATCGGATTTGAGCTTGTTGGCAGTATGAAGCTCTTCCAGTACAAAGATACGGCGATGTGCATTGTCGTGATCATCGTCATGGTGATGGCGGCTGACTATGCCTCGAACCGGATGCGTGCCTGGATTCAGCAGGGTACACGTCACTAATCAGAGGGAGGGTATCGTGAGTTTTCAGTACTACAACCCCGTTGCCTCGACACTTGGATGTGGGGTGGTGGATAAGCTTCCCGAAATTCTTAAGGGTCGCAACGCTTTCCTCGTGACATTTCCGGAAGCCAGAAGCCTAGGATTAATGGATCGTGTTACCTCGGTGCTGGGCAGTCAGCTTGTCGGCACAGAGGAGCAGGTGCAACCCAATCCAGACGTGGCGGAGCTTGCTGAGACATACGCCCAGTTTTGGCGCTATCACAACGATTGTGACGTGATTATTGCCTTGGGGGGCGGTAGCGCAATCGATACTGCAAAAGCCTTGATGGTGGGAACGAAGACCGATCGCTTTGACGACCTGTTAACCCTGCTGTCGACCGGGAAGCCCTTCGTTCCCCATAAGACCAAGCGACTCATCGCCATACCCACGACTGCGGGCACCGGAAGTGAGGTGACGCCATGGGCGACGATATGGGATCGTGTTCGGGCTAAGAAGTATTCCCTGCATCTCGATGAAACCTGGCCGGAAGCGGCGGTGATCGACGCAGAGCTGATGTTGACCTTGCCGGCTTCGGTCACGGTCCAGAGCGGCCTTGACGCGCTGTCACATGCACTTGAGTCCATTTGGAATCGAAATGCAAACCCGATTTCAAGGGCCTTCGCTGTGTCAGCCGCGCGAGAGGTGATTGATACGCTTCCTGTCCTTCTGAAGAATATGCAGAGTAAAGCCCTGCGACTGTCAATGGCCAGCGCTGCGCTGAAGGCGGGAATGGCGTTTTCGAACACCAAGACTGCACTTGCCCACTCGATTTCGTATGAGATGACCCTCAAGCATGGGCTGCCACACGGGATAGCCTGTTCATTCACCTTGCCAATGGTGATGAGTCGGGCCATCGGAATCGATGCGGACTGTGACCGCGCCTTGCTGGACATTTTTGGGGGTGATCTCAAGGCAGCCCCAGGAAAACTGGAGCAATTTCTGCGATCCGTTGGAGTTCAGACAGAGTTTTCGGATTACGGCGTATCCGAAGAGGAATCTACACGGATGGTCCTCACGGCATTAGACGGGGTCAGAGGGAAGAACTTTATTGGGGCAATCGCCTAATTTCATCTATCCACAACGGAAGCGAGCGTTATGAAATCAATTGAAGTAAATGGACGGGCGTATAGCTGGGTGAAGCAGCCGACGGTCATTGTCTGCGTCGATGGCTGCGAATATGACTACCTTACGGAGTCGGTCAAAGCCGGGGTTGCCCCTTTTATTGGAAGCTTACTTCAGAGCGGTAAAGCCTTTAAGGGCGATTGTGTCGTGCCGACCTTTACCAATCCGAACAATCTTTCAATTGTCACAGGCGCCCCTCCGAAGGTGCATGGTATTTGCGGAAACTTCTTTTATGACCGTGATGCAGATGCAGAGGTCATGATGAACGATGCGAAGTATCTTCGCGCAGAGACGATTCTTGCCCGATTCTCCCAAGCGGGTGCCAAGGTGGCAGTCGTGACGGCAAAAGATAAGCTAAGAAAACTCCTTGGTCATGGCGTTGTGAACGGAATTTGCTTTTCGTCGGAGAAGGCCGATCAGTGTACGGTCGCGGAGAATGGCATCGACAACGTGCTTGGTTTTGTAGGGCTGCCATTGCCATCGGTGTACAGCGCAGATCTCTCGGAATTTGTATTTGCGGCTGGCGTGAAGCTGATGCAGACAGTACGCCCCGACCTGATGTACCTGTCGACCACTGACTATATCCAGCATAAATACCCGCCGGGTAGTGATGGTGCGAATCGCTTCTACGCCATGATGGATCGTTACCTGAGCGAGCTTGATCAGCTTGGTGCTGTGATTGGCTTGACTGCGGATCACGGGATGAATGCGAAGACTAAGCCTGATGGATCACCCAACGTCATCTATCTGCAGGATCACCTTGACAGTTGGCTAGGTCTATCCAAGGCGCGGGTCATCCTGCCAATTACGGATCCTTATGTCGTACATCACGGCGCGCTAGGTTCTTTTGCAACAATCTATGTCGATGACGCAGTAAAGGCTGACGTCATCACAAAACTGAAGGCAATGCCGGGGATTGAGCAGGTCCTCACCAACCAAGAGGCATCTGATCAGTTTGAGTTACCACCCGATAGGATTGGTGACCTCGTCATCGTGTCACAGAAGAATGTGGTGTTGGGCACAAGCGCTTCTAAACATGATCTATCCGGCCTCGATGCGCCGTTGCGCTCCCATGGGGGAGTTTCCGAGCAGACTGTTCCGCTGTTATTTAACCGAACGGTAAACGCGCTTCCGGGTCGTCGTCTTCGGAATTTTGACGTGATGGACCTTGTTCTCAATCAGACCCACTAAAAAGAGCATTTGCCGTGATACAAGAATCAATGCGTATTGAAGGAAAGCGGATGGCCGCAGCCCGATCGATTGAGGTCACTAATCCGTTTACAGGAAAGGTGATCGGGACGGTTCCGAAGGCCTCCGTAGAGGATGTGCAGCGGGCGTTTGCCTTTGCAAAACCCTATCGTTGTAAGTTGTCTCGGTTTGAACGAGCAAACATCCTGAAGACGGCAGCCAATATTCTTCGGGATCGTCTCGAGGAAGCTTCTGATCTGATTACGATGGAGTCTGGCTTGTGTAAAAAAGACTCTCTGTATGAGATCGGGCGTGTATCGGACGTACTGAATTTTTCTGCATCAGAAGTGCTAAAAGATGATGGCCAATCGTTCTGGTGCGACCTCACGCCGCACGGGAAAAAGCGCAGGGTCTTTACCCAGAGGGATCCGCTGTTGGGGGTCATCAGCGCGATCACGCCATTTAACCATCCCATGAATCAAGTGGCCCATAAGGTTGCGCCGTCCATCGCGACGGGTAACCGGATGGTGCTGAAGCCGTCAGAAAAAACACCGTTTTCAGCCTATCTTTTTGCTGACATTCTCTACGAGGCGGGTCTTCCACCTGAGATGCTTCAAGTCGTCAATGGCGACCCTCGTGAAATCGCTGATACGCTAATCACCCACCCTGACATTGATCTTGTGACCTTTACGGGTGGTGTCGAAGTGGGCAAATACATTGCATCGAAGGCTGGTTACAAGCGCATGGTGCTCGAACTAGGCGGCAACGATCCGTTAATCGTGATGGAAGATGCTGACCTTGACGAGGCGACAACACTTGCGGTCCAAGGGTCCTACAAAAACTCGGGCCAGCGATGCACGGCAGTGAAACGAATGCTTGTGCAGGAATCGGTAGAGTCAAAATTCATTGACCTGTTGGTTGAGAAGACCCGGGCGTGGCGTTATGGGGACCCGGGCGATCGGTCCGTCGATATGGGCACTGTGATTGACGAAGAGGCCGCGCGGCTTTTCGAGTCCCGCGTCAATGAGGCGGTGTCGCAGGGGGCGAAGCTTCTCGTGGGTAACAAGCGCGACGGAGCGCTGTACTCTCCTACCGTACTCAGCGATGTCCGGCCTGATATGTCTGTGGTGAAGTACGAAACCTTTGGTCCGGTGTCGCCGGTGATTCGATTTAAGACGGTGGATGAGGCGATTCATTTAGTAAACAGCACAGTCTATGGCCTGTCATCAGCAGTCTGTACAAATCGTATGGATTACATCTCGCGTTTTGTGTCAGAGCTTCAGGTCGGCACGGTGAATATTCGTGAGGTGCCGGGATATCGTCTTGAGCTGACGCCGTTTGGGGGTATCAAGGACTCCGGTCTTGGTTACAAAGAAGGGGTACAAGAGGCCATCAAGAGCTTTACGAATATCAAGACGTTTAGTCTGCCGTGGGGGTAACCCGCCGTTTGATGTAACCCGCATAACGTCCCATGCTATCGTAGATCTGCGGTGCCTTTGCTTGCCGCAGATTGGGGATCAAGGGGGGAATTATGAAGTTAGCGAGTCGACGTTCCGCTCGTCGAGACGGGGAACTTTTAGTCGTTTCCAAGGACCTGCGTCGGGCAGTGGCAGTGCCTGCGATTGCTCAGACAATGCAAGACGCAATTGAGCGCTGGCAATCGGTCGAGCCTTTTTTAAGAGAGGTCTACGATCAGCTAAACGCCGACCGTATCAACACGGCAGTTCCTTTGGACATGACCGCATTGGAGAGCCCCTTTCCGCGAAGCTATCAGTTTCTGGACGGATCGGTTTATCTGCACCACATGGAGAAGGCTCGTAAGGCCCGTGGCGCAGAGATGCCACCAAACTACAAGACAGAGCCGTTGATGTACCAGGGATTGTCTGATCGATTCTGTGGGCCGAGGGAGCCTATGGTGTTTCCCAGTGCGTCGCTCGAGCCTGATTACGAGGCGGAGGTTGCGATTGTTGTGGATGATGTGCCGATGGGGCAATCACGCGATGACGCGGCGCAACACATTAAATTGGTCATGCTGTTAAATGATTACACCCTGCGGGCACTGACCAAAACCGAGCTTCCCAAAGGTTTTGGGTTTATGCAATCCAAGCCCACTAGCTCGTTTTCTCCAGTTGCGGTGACGCCCGACGAACTCGGAACGCTTTGGGATGGCGAGAAATTTCACTTTGCGTTAATTTCCGAAGTGAATGGCAAGCGAATGGGGCAGCCAAACACGGGGAAAGATATGTTTTTTAGCTATCCAATGCTGATTGAGCATGCTTGTCGCACGCGTTCCTTGAGCGCAGGCACCATTATTGGAGCGGGCTCCGTGACGAACCAAGATGAGTCAAGTGGGTTTGGCTGCATTGCCGAGGCGAGAATTCATGAGCAACAGTCCCATGGCGCTGCGAAAACCCCATTTTTAAAAGACGGGGATGAGGTTTACATCGACGTGTTGGATGACCGAGGTGAGACAATCTTCGGGGGCATCCGGCAGCGGATTAAAGTACTCAAGGGAGACTAGTGTGCGTCAATTTATAGCGATTGTTTTATCTTGTCTAACTGCGACAGCAGTTGCGCAGTCGGCGTATCCGACGAAACCTATTACGCTGGTGCAGGGCTTTGGCGTCGGAGGAAACTCAGACACCATTGCGCGGATCATCGCGCCAGGGCTTGCTAAGGAGCTCGGTCAATCTGTCGTCGTCGAGGCAAAGACTGGTGCGGGCGGTAACGTCGCGAGTGCAGCAGTAGCGAAGTCATCCCCTGATGGCTATACCCTGATTTTGTTGACCGGGGGGCATGCCGTCTCGGCGGCCGTCTACAACAAGCTTGCATTTCATCCGGTCGATGATTTTGAATGGATTTCTCTCGTCACTCAGTTTCCGTTTGCGGTATCGGTAAGTCAGGAGAGCCGTTTTAAAACCATTGCCGATGTTATTGCGGCCGCGAAGGCTGCTCCGAATTCCGTTTCTTATACGTCAGTGGGAATCGGCTCGACCCAGCATCTGTCTGGCGAGTTATTTTCTGCAATGACCGGGGTAAAGATGAACCATATTCCTTACAAGGGGGGGTCTGGCCCATTGCAAGATGTATTGGGGGGACGTGTCGATGTCATGTTTGACTCGATTACGGTTACCCGGGCACAGGTTCAATCTGGGCGTCTGCGGGCCTTGGGGGTGACGTCGTTAAGACCGTACAAGCTCTTTGCTGGAGTTCCGCCGGTGGCAGAGACCATCCCGGGTTTTGAAGTCACTTCATGGACCGGGGTGGCAGCGCCAAAGGGCACAAGTCCCGAGGTTGTCAAGCGACTTCAGGCTGCGCTCGCAAGGGTTCTAGCGGATCCGGACGTGATCTCGAAGCTAGAGAACACAGGAGGCCTGGTTACCCCGTCGTCTTCAAGTGTGCAGATGAAGCAGTATGTCTCTGATCAGATTGCCAAGTGGACAAAAGTAGTGAGCACAGCTGGAATTCCGCGGCAGTAAAGACCGAATACGACGGGAGACGAATCAATGCTCTGTAAACGACTACATCACGCGGCCTATCGATGTCTTGATGCCAAAAAGACCGTACAGTTTTATACCGACGTCTTAGGACTGAAATTCTCTCATGCAATGGGGGAGGATCATGTTCCTTCGACTGGCGTCTACAGTCCGCATATTCATATTTTTTTCGAAATGGAAGATGGGAGCTGTATTGCTTTTTTCGAATGCCCACAAGATCGCGGCAACGTGAAAGATATGGAGTCTCCTGATTGGATTCAGCATTTTGCATTCAAAGTGGAAAGTCTTGATGTGCTTTACAAAGCGAAGAGCGATCTCGAATCCCGAGGAATTTCCGTTGTCGGTCCGACCAATCACGATAATTTCATCACATCGATTTATTTCTTTGATCCCTCCGGGCATCGTCTCGAATTAACCGTCGATACCTGCGATCCATCGATGTATGCCATTTACGAAAAAGAGGCGCCACGCGTCTTAGCGCTGTGGGATAAGACTCATGACTGGTCACGCCGGGAAGAAATTTTCGGTGCGAAGACAGGCTATAAACGCTCACCATCATGATGTCGGCAGTCGGCATAGAATCCAATCATGTTGACAACCCGATGGGGTTGTGTGGATTTGAGTTCGTTGAGTTTGCGGCACCTCAGGATGGACTACTTGAGTCTGTATTTCGCCAGCTTGGTTTTGTGCACGTCGCGGAGCATCGATCGAAGAATGTCTCGCTGTTTCGACAGGGAGATATCAACTTCATCATTAATCGCGAACCTCGTAGCCTGGCGGGTTACTTTGCCGCAGAGCACGGTCCCGGACCGTGTGCGATGGCCTTTCGTGTCAAAGATTCTCATCATGCGTATGCACGGGCGCTCTCTTTGGGCGCACAACCAATCGACGTGCCGACAGGTCCAATGGAGCTTAGACTGCCTGCCATTAAAGGTATTGGGGGTGCACCGCTCTATCTGATTGATCGTTTCGAGGAGGGGCGAAGTATCTATGACATTGATTTTGACTGGCTGCCTGGTGTTGACCGGCATCCAAAGGGTCATGGACTGCTCCTGATCGATCATCTGACACACAATGTTTACAAAGGACGAATGACATTCTGGTCGCGGTTTTACGAGCAGATTTTTAACTTTCGCGAGATCCGTTACTTCGACATCAAGGGTGAATACACGGGATTAACCAGTCGGGCCATGACGGCACCCGATGGTCTCATTCGAATTCCCTTAAATGAGGAATCTGGTCAGAGTGGCGGTCAAATCGAGGAGTATCTTCAACGATTTAATGGTGAGGGCATTCAGCACATTGCACTGCTAACCGATAACTTGATCGAGACAGTAGATCGTCTGCAACTTGCCAATGTTCCCTTGATGACAGCACCGAATGATTTCTATTACGCGATGCTCGAAGATCGACTTCCAGGTCATGGTTTGCATGTCGCGGATCTCCAGTCTCGGGGAATACTGGTCGACGGATCGACATCCGACGGCCCCGCCCGTCTGCTGCTTCAGATCTTCAGTCAGACATTACTCGGCCCCGTTTTTTTTGAATTTATTGAACGTCGTGCAGATGAGGGCTTTGGTGAGGGAAACTTTAAGGCGCTTTTCGAATCTATCGAGCGCGATCAATTAAAAAGAGGTGTGATCACGCCTAAATCCTAGGCACCCCCTTGGATTGATATTGCTCTGCAGAACAGTTGTCATCCGCCGGGTAATCCCTAGTCTGTCGAAGATACCGAAAAAATTCGCTCGGTTTATCCTTTCCCGTATTGACCGTCAGCCGCCCTGGGGTGTCGGTGAGTCTAATAGAAACGTGGAGAAATCGATGAACAAGCTTCGACTCTTGATCATAGCCGTAGTCACGATGGTAGCCGTTAGCGGGCCAGCAGTCGCCAAGACATTTCGCTGGTCATTTTCGAGTGATATCCCGACCTGGGATATCCATTCTCAAAATAATGCTTTTGCAAACATGGTGCACGGCGCAGTCTATGAAACGCTTGTCGCCTACAACCGAAAGACGTTCCAGCCTGAGCCGCAACTTGCGTCGCGCTGGTCGGAGCTAAGCCCGAAGCAGGTACGTTTCTTCCTACGAACGGGCGTAAAGTTTAGCGATGGGTCTACCTTGACCGCAGACGATGTTGTCTTCTCAATTACCCGTGCGATGTCAAAGACATCCAACTTCAATATCTTTACCCAGGGGATTGAAAGAGTGGTCAAAGTTAATGATCAGACAGTCGATATCTTGCTGTCTGGACCAAACCCGATTCTCATTCGACAGCTGACGGAGCTGCGAATCATGAGCAAAGCCTGGGCAGAAAAAAATAATTCGGTAGAGCCAAAGGACATCAAAACGAAGGATGAAAATTTCGCTCACCGTAATGCGATGGGTACTGGCCCCTTTATGGTGAAGTCTTGGCAACCCGATCAGCGCCTGGTAATGGTCAGAAATCCTCTGTGGTGGGGTGCTAGTCAGTTCCCTACGAATATTGACGAAGTCATCTTTGTGCCGATTAAGTCAGATCCAACACGCATTGCAGCGCTGTTAAGTGGGGAGATTGATTTTGTGCTTGATCCAACGCCGCAAGACCTTCCGAGGATTCGGTCGAATTCGGCGTTGAAGATTATTGAAGGCTCTGAATACCGCACCATGTTCTTAGGCATGGATCAATTCCGCGACGAGCTGGTCGGTAGTAGTGTCAAAGGAAAGAATCCCTTAAAAGATCTCAATGTGCGTAAAGCCCTTTATCAGGCAATCGATATTGAGACAATCCACAAGGTGGTGATGCGGGGTCAGTCTGAAGTGACTGGCGCACTTGTTTCACCCCAGGTGGAAGGGTGGACGCAGGCTGTTCATAAGCGACTGCCCTATGATCCAAAAGAGGCTGCTCGACTCTTAGCCGTTGCGGGGTATCCAAACGGATTTGAGGTTGACTTTGCCTGCCCGAATAATCGCTATCAAAACGACGAGCAGATCTGTCAGGCCATCACCGCGATGTGGGCGAAAATTGGGGTCCGCGCAAAGCTCAGGACGCTTCCTTTGGTGACGTATTTCCCGATGATTCAGCGCCATGAAGCAAGTATCTATCTTCTCGGCTGGGGTGTACCGACTTTTGATGCCTTGTACTCACTGCAATCTTTAGTGCGAACCAAAACAACTGGTGCGGACGGAAACTACAACGTCGGGCGCTACAGCAATCCCAAAATGGATCAGCTCATAGATCGTATCAAGGTTGAGACGGATCAGATTATTAGAAAACGTCTTTTAGTCGAGGCCCTTCAGTTGCAAAATGATACGGTCGCGCATATTCCGCTTCACAATCAGATGATTCCATGGGCAACAAAAAAGAATATTGAAACGCCGCATAGTGCTGATAATAAGTTGGACTGGCGTATGACGATCGTTAAATAGTGACGATTTAGACTGTTAACGTATCTGATCGGTTATGTTGCCGTTTCTGCTTGAGCGGTTTGCTCAGTCCTTGCTCGTGCTTTTTGCGGTGGGACTGATCGCGTTTCTGCTCTTTCAATATGTCGGTGACCCGGTCATCTTTATTCTGGGGCAGGATGCAACAGCCGAGCAGATTGCATTGCTTCGATCGGAGCTTGGACTCGATCAGCCGGCGGTCATACAGTTTTTCTACTTCCTAATGAATGCGGTGCAAGGGGAGTTTGGAATGAGTCTGCGGCAGGGAATATCCGTCTCGACATTGATTGCCGAGCGACTCCCCGCAACCCTTGAATTAGCGTTCGTTGCCGCATTTATCGCTCTGGCGATCGGAATTCCGATGGGGGTTTATGCGGCGATTCGTCGTGGCTCCGTTCTCGCCCAGCTGTTCATGGCGGTGTCTTTGCTTGGCGTATCACTACCCACCTTTTTGATTGGCATTTTTCTAATTCTCATTTTCTCAGTTGGGCTTGGGGTACTACCCAGTTTTGGTCGGGGAGAGGTAACGTCGCTCGGGGGCTATACCACTGGGCTCTTGTCATGGGCTGGAATCAAACATCTCATTCTGCCGTCGATCACGCTCGCAGTGTTTCAGTTGACGTTGGTGATGCGTCTTGTTCGAACGGAGATGCTTGAGGTGCTCCGAACTGACTATATTCGATTCGCGCGAGCACGCGGATTAAGTCAACGCACAATTTATTTCGGCCATGCTTTGAAAAACACTCTGGTTCCGGTGATTACGATTACCGGGTTGCAGCTTGGAGGTCTTATCGCGTTTGCCATTATTACGGAGACGGTGTTTCAGTGGCCGGGAATGGGGTTGTTGTTCATCCAGGCGGTGGACTTTGCCGATATTCCTGTGATGTCCGCGTATCTCTGTTTAATCTCGTTGATCTTTGTGTTGATCAATCTTGTTGTGGATCTGCTCTACTTCACCGTTGATCCCCGACTTCGGGTCCAACTCCGTTAGGTGTGGGAGAGAGACACTTGACCTCGCAGTTCATTCGGCGTTTTTTAGACAGTGATGTCGGGTACAGCTTTCGTTCGTCTCCTGTTGCATGGGGTTCATTCATCGCGACAGCAATATTCGTTGTGGCTGCGCTGTTTTCAAACCTAATTGCACCCCACGATCCTTTTGACTTAGCAACACTCGTTCTTTCTGATGCGCGACTTCCGCCGGCGTGGAGCGAGGGAGGGCGCCTGGAATATCTTCTTGGGACAGACGATCAGGGCCGAGATATGTTGTCAGCGATTTTGTATGGACTTCGTATCTCGCTGGTCGTCAGTCTAATCTCGGTAGCGCTGTCAGTATTAATTGGAATCACGCTAGGGCTTTTAGCGGGATACCTTGGTGGATGGCTTGATGCGCTATTGATGCGGGTCTGCGATGTGATGTTGAGCTTTCCGTCGATTCTGATCGCATTACTGATCGCCGGTGTGGGCAGAGCGTTATTCCCGCAAGCGCCTGAAATGCTGGCCTTTGGGGTACTGGTCCTATCGATTACGTTGCCAGGGTGGGTGCAGTATGCCAGGACTGTTCGGGCATCGACTCTCGTTGAGGCAAAAAAGGAATATGTACTGGCCGCCCGTCTGATCGGGGTAAGTTCTAGTCGAATTGTCTATCGACACATTCTTCCAAATGTCTTGGGTCCCATTCTTGTACTGGCCACTATTCAGATTGCGACCTCAATTATTACAGAGGCGACGCTGTCCTTTCTGGGGGTCGGCGTTCCGCCAACCTCGCCATCGCTGGGAACTTTGATTCGTATTGGGAACGACTACCTATTCTCAGGGGAGTGGTGGATTATCGTTTTCCCAGGTCTCGCGCTGATTGGACTAGCGGTATCCGTTAACCTTCTCGGAGACTGGATGCGCGACGCATTTAATCCCCGCCTGCGTGTCGGGAGATAACCGCCGATGGCGCAACTTCTTGAAATCCGTGATCTTGTCGTTGAGTTTCCGACTCGACACGGTGTCTTACGAGCCCTGGACTCGGTGTCGTTACAGATAGCACCCGGCGAAATTCTTGGGATTGTTGGCGAATCTGGCGCAGGGAAGTCTATGACGGGACTGGCCACCATCGGGCTGCTTGATGCTCCTGGACGCATCACATCTGGAGAGGTCATTCTTCAAGGGCAACGGATAGATCACCTATCAGAAGCAGAGCTTCAGCAGATACGGGGGCGACGGATCGGCGCCATCTTTCAAGATCCTCTAACGGCTTTAAACCCGCTTTATACCGTTGGAAGGCAGTTAACGGAAACGATTCAGCGTCATTTGAAGCTGACCGAGCGTCAGGCGTTAGCCCGTGCGATCGATCTTCTGAAAGAGACGGGAATCCCCGCTGCTGAGGAGCGAATTCACCAGTATCCCCATCAGTTTTCTGGCGGCATGCGTCAACGGGTCGTCATTGCCCTTGCGCTGTGCGCTGAACCGTCGCTGGTGATCGCTGATGAGCCGACCACTGCGCTAGATGTTTCCATTCAGGCGCAGATCATTCGCCTTCTCAAGCAGGCCTGTCATCAGAGGGGTGCAGGGGTGATGCTTATCACCCATGATCTTGGTGTGATCGCGGAAACCTGTGACCGTCTGGCAGTAATGTATGCGGGACGTGTCATTGAACAGGGACCAGTGGCCGATGTCATTCATCGTCCAAGTCATCCTTACACGGCCGGTCTCATGGCAGCGATCCCCACCCTTCGTCGACAAGAGCGCCGGCTCCGGTTCATTCCCGGGAATATGCCACGGCTTGATGCGCATCCGCCTGGCTGTGCATTTCATCCGCGCTGTGCAGTTGCGACTGAGCAGTGTCGTCGTGATCGTCCGCAACTCTCAGAGGTCAGTACATCAAGGACGGTTGCCTGTTGGCATGCCGACCAGGCCATCCGAACCGAGAGCGACACTGATCATCGAGAGTCCCGTGTGCGACAGCAACCGAGCGCAAGCCCGCTGGTATCGGTAGAGGCGATTGGCCGGACGTTCGATGTCAGTCCGCCTTGGCTGACGCGGATTCTATCGGGAGGGCCACGACGTTTATTACATGCGGTCATTGACGCTGAGTTCGAGATTCACCAGGGCGAAACTTTTGCGCTAGTAGGGGAGTCCGGCTGCGGTAAAAGTACGCTTGCACGCCTATTGGTTGGGTTGGACCGCCCAACCGCTGGGGCTATTTCTTTTGATCAGAGACCGCTTCATGAGACGCTCAAGACGGCACAAGCGAGAGATCTACGTCGGCGGATTCAGATGATCTTCCAGGATCCCTATTCAAGTTTGAATCCGCGATGGCCGGTGCATGACATTATCGCGGAGCCGTTGTATGAGCACGGTCTTGTAGAGACATCTGCGGAAGCGCGTGAGCGTGTCGTGGCCCTGCTCATCGCAGTTGGACTCTCACCAAGTGATCAGGGGAATTACCCTCATCAGTTTTCTGGTGGCCAGCGTCAGCGGATTTCGATTGCCAGGGCGCTTGCAACCAATCCGGAGTTTCTGGTCTGTGACGAGCCCACCTCAGCGCTGGACGTGTCGGTGCAAGCGCAGGTGCTTAATCTGATGCAGGATCTCCAACGGCAGCGTGGGTTAACCTATGTGCTGATCTCACATAACCTAGCAGTTGTTCGTCACTTTAGTGATCGCGTTGCAGTCATGTACCTGGGCCGCATTGTTGAGCAAGGCGATACCGATGACGTCTTCTACCAGCCTCAGCATCCGTACACACGCCTTTTAATACAGTCGATCCCGCGCCTTGAACCCACGACGACCGAACGGCTCGTGCTGCAGGGGGAGGTCCCCAATCCGCTCTCTCCGCCAACAGGTTGCGTCTTCCATCCGCGCTGTCCTCACGTAAAACCACGTTGCATGTCTGAGTCGCCAGTGCGACGGAAGATTGGTAATAGGATCGTTGCCTGCCATGCAATTGAGGAGGGCCGAATTTGATCGATCCTCTGTCTTCTTAAAAACTGTAGTCATAGCCTATCGGTCCGATAGTCGGTCTTTATGTTGCTGCGCAAGAATATGATCTGATCAGGGTTATCGCTGAGATTTTCAGGTAACGATATGCGATCCAAGGACAGAATACACCTCGTAGTTAGCGATTCCCGGCGTAAGGCTAAGTCAAGACTGGCCTGACGATTGTGTGCAGAAGTTTCAGCCAGATCAGCGTAGTTGCGTAGTGGCTGTCTCGCATGATCCAAAGCTTGATGACAGTGCCTTGATGGAGGCACTTGCGACAGAGGCGTTCTACGTCGGTGCAATTGGGTCGCGAGAGAATCATCGCTCCAGACGCCAGCGTCTCCGTGAACATTTCGAGATATCGG